>Ga0315289_10014741_pt1 | contig 10885 bp, 5 predicted proteins | sample YL17G11_40_MG_FD_203452 | JGI IMG/M metagenome (GOLD analysis project Ga0315289, IMG submission 203452) | Sediment microbial communities from Yellowstone Lake, YNP, Wyoming, USA - YL17G11_40 | ecosystem: Environmental > Aquatic > Freshwater > Lake > Sediment | place: USA: Wyoming | collected...
CACCAGTTCCGGAGATTGTGGACCGGCGTTTTTGCTGATTCGATCAGCGCCGGGGAAATGGCGCACCGCATCCGGATAGCCGGCCGATGAAAATGCGCCTGCAAGCCCCTTGAGACGCTCCCCGGACCATACTTCATCATGATAGCTGAAATAGCAGATGCTGCGATGGCCCGCATCGAGCAACGCATTGCCGATTGTCATGCCGGCCGCTTCGTCATCATGCGTGATATGGAGTTCCCGCGGACTTTTGCGCGGGGAATCCGAAAAGCCCTCCTCAGGCTTGACGTGATAGAAAACCGCTATCCGCGTATCGAACCGCCTGAGATATTCCGTGATTTCCGGCAATGCCGCCTGCACCGAACCGGTGGCCCAGATCACGCATCCAAGCGCATCCGCGCCTGCCCGGAGGCCTTCCATAGATCCCTTTTCCACGGTTGCCCGCACAATACGGATATTGCGCTTGTGGCATTGGAGCTCGAAGTAATGGAAAAAAAGCTCGGCGGTCCCACGAAAACTGCTCATTTCCGACTGTACGAGCATATCCGGCCCGGTAACAAGGAGGATTGTCGCGGATGTATGCCGGACGCGCCGCGGCACATACCGGCGATGGTGAAGGAGCAGATGGCCTTCGTTGCTGAGTTTTACAATCGCACCCTGGATGATGCGGAAACCCACGCCGTAATGCGCCATCAACTCCTTGACTGACGGCAACTCCTCGCTGTTGTGGAAGCACCCTTCGATCAGGTCTTTGAGCATCTGTTGCGCCAGCGGACCGGCAAGGGTCTCGCGAGACCGCAAGTTTTCCGGCCCGCCCGCGTAAATACCCGCCCCGCGGCGGGCATGCAATTTCTTTTGAAGAGCGAGATGCCGGACCGCCTTGCACATCGAAACCACCGACACGCCCGCTTCGCAGGATAGAAGATCGATGGCTGGAATCCGGGCGCCAGGGGGCCAGCGATTAGCACCGAATTGCCGCTCCATGAATGCAATTGCCGAATCAACGGCAGGACTGGAATAGCGGCGGGAATTTTTCATTTCAGCTTTTCTCCGGTTTGAAAATGCGATGCAAGCCATGCTTTAGTAATATAATAACGAAAGTAATTAAAATCCACACCTTTTTATGGTTACCGCCTTAGATTATAGATGCGCAGGATAGTCACGAAATTCCATAGGATGAATAGAATGAAAGCACGACAATGGTGCCGCAGGACGCCGGCGAAAATCGCCACTTCTACGGGGATCATTCTATCTCTGTGCATCGGGAGCTTCGCCTTCGATGCAACCGTCCAGTGGAACGACCTCCACCAGCGCATCACCGGCTTTGGCGCGTGCGTGACATATTGCGGAAATTCGATCATGGGCAAGGGAACAACGGTCCTCGACCAGCTCTTTGATACCACCACTGGCGCCGGTCTTTCCATTATTCGGACCGAGGTGGGCGGAGGCGGCGAAAATTCCGGCGATTACAAGGTCATGCAGGAGGCGCAGAAGCGCGGCGTCAGGCTTTTCTGGTCCGCGCCGTGGGCGCCGCCCCGGGAGTATGTTTCCACGGATAACAATGCCGGCAACCCTCTTCTGCCCGAGCATTATCAGGACTTCGCCAACTACCTCTCGTCTTATGTGCAGCGATACAAGACCCAGTACGGGATCGACTTCATGGGTATCAGCGTGCAGAATGAGCCGCATTTCAACGCGCCATGGGCGCATTGCGTGTACACCGGCGCGCAGATCCGCGATTTCATCAAGAACAACCTGGGCCCGACCTTTGTTCGTGATGGCGTCAAAGCCACGATCATCATGCCCGAGAGCAATTGGGACCAGCGGGGGTGGGCCGATCCGACGCTGCTTGATACGGCAGCGTGCAGATACACCGGTGTCGTCGCTCTTCATTTATACCAGGGCAATCCGAAAACGCCCTATCCGCTTGCAAAGACCAGAGGCAAAGAACTCTGGGAATCGGAATGCAGCAACGCAGGGACCGATATTCCCGGCATGGCCGGCGCCATGGACTGGGTCAGAGCCATACATGACCTTCTGACTGTTTCGGAAGTCAATGCCTATCATTACTGGTGGCTGTACGCCAGCGGAAGCACAGGAGAAGGCCTGGTGTATCCTTCGGGCCCTACGAAGCGGCTGTGGACCCTGGGCAACTGGAGCAAGTTTGTGCGTCCTGGCTGGCGCATGATCGGCCTTCCGAGCAACTATACGACCGACAGTCTGGTGGGCATAAGCGCCTTCCGCGATTCAATCAGCGGAAAATTCGCCATTGTCGCGGTAAACCTGGACAAAGTGTATCCTCATGATCTTTCCTTCACCTACAGCGGGTTTCATGCGGCAAGTGTGACCCCGTGGTTCACGGACGAAACCCATGACCTCGCGGCACAGACGCCCATTTCCTGCGCCGGCGGCACGTTTTCGGCAATGCTGCCCAAATACAGCGTGACCTCGTTCGTGGGCATGGGCACTCCGAGCGCACCCGGCGATGTGCGGGTCGATTCGCTGTCAGTCAATACCTCCATGATACTCTCGGGCCAGAGCGCCGTGCTGTCGTGGACAAGCGTCAATGCCACCTCCGTTGCCATTGATAACGGTGTAGGGACCGTCACTGCGTCCGGCACGGCCACGGTCACACCGGCGGCCACCACCCGGTACACGGTCACGGCGCAGGGGCCCAACGGGCCGGCGTTGCGCAGAATTACCGTTCAGGTGTTCGTGCCGCGCACACCCGCGAATCCATCCCCCGTTATCAATGGCCTGGATTACAAATATTATGAGGGGACGTGGACCACGCTCCCGGATTTTTCCGCCCTTACGCCGGTCAAGACCGGAACCACGCCTGGCTACTATCTCACTTTGCGCAACAGGGAGGATGGCTATGGATTCCGCTATACCGGATATCTGGAGGCGCCGATCGACGGCATCTATACTTTCTGGACAACATCGGATGACGGCAATAAGTTCTTAATCGGCGACACGCTGCTGATCAATAACGACGGGCCGCATGCTTCCCAGGAGCGCGTCGGGTATATCGGACTCAAGGCAGGAAAACATCCCATCACCATGGATTTATATGATGTTGCCGGCACGGAAGTACTCGGTCTGGCCTGGAAATATCCCGGCATTCTGTCAAAGCAGTCGGTAACCATCAACCGGTATTTCCGGATTGGCCAGCCGGCAAAGGTCGCGCGGCGCGACAGTGAAATCCCCGCCGGTTCTCGTGAGTCAATAACGCTGTACGATATGCATGGACGGCGGGCCGGGCAATTGGCGGACATTCGCGTCAACGGTCCAACGGCGCGATTGCCGTCCGGACCCGCGGTCTTCATAGCGGTTTCGAATGCGCGGGAAAGGCGGACGTGCAGGACGACGATTATCGTGCGGTAATGAATAATTGCCGGCAAATGCTCTGCAAATAGATAAAAAGGAATTATGATGCCCCAACATGCTTTTCCAGCAAGATCCTATGCGCGTGCAATCATCATGCTCTTCATCGCCTGGCTTTCATCCTCGGCCGATGTAACGCTGAAATCCGACGATACGGTGCAGGTGGTTGTAAAGGGATTCGGCGCCCTGCAAAACGGTCAGATCGTGAGCGGGCATTATGCATCGCAGACAGCGGGGTCCAACGTGAAAATGGACCATCTATGGCTGCAAAAGGGTTTTGTGAATCTCGGTACGGCGATCACCTATCATCAACGCCTCCAGGTGGCCCTGGAGCTTGAAGGAAAAATCTGGCGTGATGAGGCCTATTCCAATTACCTTGAAATGTGGGAAATCCCGGAGAAGAATTATTCGTTTTATATTCCGCGGGCTGAAGCTGAATATGCGTTTCCCGATATCGGGCCGCTCTCGGTCCGGCTTGGGATGGGCATTTTCCCGTATAAATACAATAGTGACGTCCGGAACCTTGGCGAATATCTCTTCCGGACCCGCACCTACCCGAATTTGGTAAAGAACGAATTCGATATGCCCTATGCCCGTTGTACCGGCGTCAAACTTCAGACGGAATTGGCCGGCATACTTTTCCAGGACATTCTCTTTACATCCGAAACCGATTTGCGGCCGGTCTACGATTTTTCTCTTTCATATATCGGCAGCATTTCGGTGATGAAGGTCCTTAAAATAGGGGCGGGCGTCGATTTTGATCGCATCCTGCCGGTCAATCCTGCAGAGACAACGCCGCATACATTATCCAATGTCAGCGAAATAAACGGTACGGACACCACATACTACAGCTTTGCCGGCATCAAGCCGATGGCGCGGATTTCCTTTGACCCCAAACCGATGCTGCCCTTTGCGGGCATCTTCGGAAAAGAGGACCTGCGTATCTATGGAGAAGCGGCTATTCTGGGGGCGAAAAAGTATGCGGGCTTTTATGACACTCTGATGCAGCGTATGCCCATGATGTTCGGTTTTAACCTTCCGGCCTTTAAGGTCCTCGACGTGCTTTCGATCGAGGCGGAATGGTTTGATTCGCCGTATCCTAATTCCTATATCTCGGTTATCAACGGCGGTCCTCCGGTACCTGATGTAAACCTTGTGCTGCAGGACCCTCATTCCTACCGTGTCGACTCATGGAAATGGTCCCTATATGCGAAAAAGACGCTCTTCAGCCATTTCATCATGACCTTTCAGGCAGCGCGCGACCACATCTTCACCGAACAGAATTTCGCCGATACACGGGACCGGCAGGAGACATTGATAAAAAGCCCGGACCATTGGTGGTGGGTTTTGAAGTTTGGGTATAATCTTTAAGCTGTATTTATAAAGCCGAAGAGGTGTCGCCGCAAAAAGGCGCAAAAGACGCAAAAAAGCAGCGGTGAAATCAATGATATAGAATGTTCAAATCCCATAGGGCCGACATATTTCTTAACCGAAGAATATGCAACGGGATTATGAAATCCATATATGGAGGAAATCATGAATAAGAAACATGCATCCCAAACCTGGCTTCCGGCCTGCTTCTGCTGCGTATTCGCATTATCAACCGCGAGCTTTGCCTACACCATCACCGGCGCGGCAGCACCGGCAAGTCTCAATGGCGTATCGATCGGCGGCGTGGGAACCGGAAAGTTCATGCTCACACCCGCGGGAACATTTACGCAAATCACGCTCGACGGCGACGTGATTCATTCCAACGGAGGCGGGTACAGCGCAAACGAGTCCGGCGCCTATTTCGCCGTATATACCAAAGGCGCGGCGACCTGGTCAAGCAAGCTTACCAGGTCCGCGGGCGTAAATATCAACTATACCGGCTATTTCCCTAAAGCCACCCTCACCTTTGCGCATTCGTCGTTGCCGATATCCTTGACGCTTGATGCGTTTTCCCCTTTTATCCCGGGGAACAAGGACGCCTACAGCCTTCCGGCCGGAATTTTCGTATTCACGCTGAAAAACACGACCGCCGCCGCTCTCGACGCCGCGGTCGCTTTTTCCTGGCAGGGGATAAAAACGCTGAGCGCCAGGACGAACCTTATGACCGGATCGGCGGTCACCGGGGTCAAGGGATCGTTTATCGGCGGGGATTATTCCATTATGGTCAAGAATGACGGTCCGGGCGTTATCAGCGCCGGCAGCGCCTATGGCGAATTTTCGGCCAACGGCGTTTTCAGCAGCGCGGCGTCCGGCAATGTCATTGCCGCCGCATCCAAAATCACGCTTGCGCCGGGCGAGCAGCGGAAAATCACCATCGTGTTCACCTGGGACCTTCCTTCGTACGCATTATCGGGAAGCGCCAATGACCAGATCGGCCATTGGCACAATAATAAATTCCAGGGCTCGGACAAGATAGCGCAATTCGCGCTTGACAGCGCCGAAACCTATCTCGCCGGCGTCAATACATGGCAGAACCGGATCCTCAACTCAACCTTGCCGACATTTGTCAAGGACATGATGTGCAATAATATGTATATCCTCAATACGCTCGTATGCCTGGGCAAAAACGGACGATATTCCATGAGCGAAGGGCTGGGCTATACCTGGATGGGAACGCTTGACCAGCGATTCGTGGGTACGTTGCCGGTGCTGGTCTTTCTCAAGGACTGCGAATTTTCGGAAATGAAGCTGTTCGCCGACCATCAGGACGCCAATGGCCAGATATGGCATGATCTGGGCAATAAAAGCCTTATCAGCGGATGCGGCTATGGGTGCGATATGGTTGAGCTCTGCTCGAAATTCGCGTTGATGGTATACCGGGATTATCTCTGGAGCGGCGATAAGACCATGCTTTCGTCGATGTGGCCTAAAGTAAAGCTGGCGCTGAGCTGCCAGAAGAACCGGGCCGATCAGACGACGCTTTTGCTTACCGGCGGACAGCAGACCTATGACTGCACGATTTTCGCTTCGTCGTACGCCAACGGGATCTGGCTGTCCTCGCTGCTAGCCGGGGCCGAAATGGCAAAGGTCATGGGCGATAACGCCCAGGCAACCACCTATACGGGATGGTATACCACGGCAAAGACCAGCTATGAATCGCTGTGGAACAACCAGTATGGCTTTTATCAGATGGAAAGCGGCGATGCGACCTGCATGTACGATCAACTCTGCGGTCAGATGTACTCCGACATGCTTTCCCTGGGGAAAATGCATCCCGTCGATCATATCCGGAAAGCCGCCGATTATATTCCAACGCGCCTTGGCGATACCTACGGCCTTAAAAACGGTTTGCGGCCGGACGGCAGCTATCCCGGCGGCATCTGCTGCGGGGGCGAACCCAACTGCACCTGGCCCGGCTATCCGCCGGCAGGCTATTGCGCCATGTCGATTTACAACGGCAAAGCAGACCTCGGCCTGCAATGGCTCTATAAAATTTATGACGGCATCTATAATGTCAACAAAATCGTCTGGCACCAGGAATGCAAAGCCTATACGAACAGCGGACAGTTTTATGAAGGCAATATTCACTATATGAATCTCATGGCGGTATGGCATGTCTACTATGCGCTTGCCGGACTGAACATCGACGTCGACGGCCAGCGGCTTTGGGTCAGGCCGAACCTGCCGGCGCAGACTGCGTATATGTCGAACAAAAGCCTTTCGGCGCCCATCGCTTTTCCCACAACCTGGGGATGGATGGAGTATGCGCAGGGCGCCACGGCGAACGATCAGAACATCAAGTTGACATTAGATAATCCGCACGTCTTCCGGAAAATCGTCGTCCGCAATACCAATGCGGCGCCAACCGTGTCTGTTTACAAGGCGGGCATACCGGTCAATTGCTCGCCGGTGAAGAACGGCGACGATCTCGAACTGCAGTTCGCGCAACCCATCACCCTTGACAACGCCGCTGTTGAGATCGTCATGCCGGGAGGGCCGGCCACGAAGGCCCTCTACAAACCGGAAATCGGCGTGGGCAGCCGGCTTCCCGCCGTGCTTGTTTCAAAGCGGCAGGGACGAACGGCGCTGGTCTCCTATTCATTGACAGCATACGACAATATCCGGCTTGATATCTTAAATACCGAAGGCCGGCTGGTCCGGACGATAGCGAATGGATTCACAGCCGCCGGCGTCTATTCCGCGCAATGGGTCCCGTCTGCCGGCGGGTCGGGAGCGTATTTTATCAGACTTACCGGCGGGTCCGGCGTTGCGGTCCAGAAGGTGGTGATGCTTCGATAGCTGAAACGGCACGGTCCCCTTGCTGTTCTTCAGCCTGGATTTTCCGAGTATAACGGACGGTGGCGATTTTATACATAGCAGCCTCTTTTCCTCTGCCGGCCCCTTGCCTTTCCGCACCCCCGGTGTCGACTGAGAAGATCATCATTAAAGACGCTTTGCGCTTTACATATTCTCAGTGCAATTAGCGCAAAATCGGCTCCCTCGCGCTCAAATCGGGAAATCCTCAGATGACAGGCGCGCGATTTCTTGATCACGTCACGGACAAAATCCCTATCGCCGATCACCCACCTGTGCGGGCTTCTGCTTTTCTCAATGTTTTCGTTGCTTGAACGAACCAGCTCTACCTACACTGATGTCATTCAATGCCGCAATGCGTTGTTTGACAAAGAGTTGTTTTGCTTCCAGCCGTTTAGCGGCCGCAGCAGTGAGGGCTTTTATCAAGTCCTGCCGTTATTCGGTTTCACCTTTTGCCCCGCCCCAATGCGGCGGAGATGTTTCGCTATTGCACGAGATACTTGATTCTCTGAACTTCGGACGCTAACCATGCGTCAATCAACAGGCAATGCATTCATAGTTCCTGTCTCCTTTGTGAAATGACTCCTAAAGCTGAATGCGGCAAGTGTTTTGGAATCGGTTTTTATACTTTGATTTTTCCGTCGACCGCCCGGCAACGGGCAACACAGAAACTATCGCACCACGACCCGCCGGACCTGCTTGCCGCAGGATGTCACGATTTTAACGAAGTAAACCCCCGATCCGGAGTGCAATACCTCATACTCGTATCGTGCCGGTTCGCTACCGCAATAGCATGCCAGCGGAATACCCCGCGCCGACATCACCATTATCTCATGCCTGCCGGGAGAGCGAACGATCATTGAGACGGATGCCGTCGACACCGCGATGTCGACAGAGCGCGGCGCGGATGCCGTTTGCGCCCGCGGCGACGGCGGAGATGACTTTACAATTCGCGTGCTGCCGGTCTGGCAAAGCAGCGTATTGATCGAATTGCCGGGAACGGTACCTTGATAGAGGTCGGATCCGATTTTAACCGAAACCTGTTGCTGGGTAGAGCTGGTATTGGAGAACACCAGAACATAATCGCCGTTGGGATTCTTAAACGCAAGCTTGCGTCCGGAGAACCCGGAATTATCGGTGCAGCCGATGCGCTGCGCATTGGGCTTAACATAATAAGAGAAGTGCCGCAGGGCGTAATACGATGGGGTATAATCAACACGCTTCGTCGCTTGGGTTACATGAACCAGAGCGCCCTGATCTCGCGAAGGGGCGCCTTTCTCCGCCAGGACCATATTCCACACCATGTACATGTTGGCCCAGCTTCCTATCCACCCGCAAACGTTGTTGAAATTATTCATGCCGCCCGTCCAATCGGGATTCTCCCATGCCAATCCTTCGGTCTCAATGATTTTTTGGTTCGGGAATGAACTGTGAAGGTTCGATTGCCAACTCTGATTGCAACAGCCTTGAAGCCCGATATATGAAATGTATTTCTTCGCGGCAGTGTCGTTCATTATTGGGAGAATGTATTCATCGAGATGATTGGGGTTCCAATACGTGCCGTTCCAGATCTGGACGGAAATGTTTTCGCTTTTGAAAAGTGGTCCCCAGTAATTTTTGATGAATTGTATTTCCTGCGAGGCGGCATTAAACGGCCCGCTGATATCGGGTTCGTTTTGCGTGGCGATGCCGATGAGATTAACACCTTCTGCCTGATATGCCTGCACATACAGCTTATAATAAAGCGCCAGCGCAGTATAGGCGTTTGATTGGTTTGAATGAATACCGGAAGTTAACCAGCTCGGCGCCACCCAGGGGCTTGCCCAGAGCTTCAAGTCGGGTCTTACGGCAAGGGCTGCTTTGATAAATGGAATCAGATATGAACGGTCGCGAGTAATCGAGAATTTCGTCATGGCATAATCGCCGGAATTATCGTTATAGGTGAAACATGCGTCCCATCCTAATCTGCCTCCGTCATAGCAAAAGTCGTTGCCGGCCAAAGGTGTTCTGCAAATAGTGAAATTGCATCCCGAAGTATCTACCAGTGCGCGTACAATCGAATCACGTGTCGCCGCGGACAGAACCTGCATGCACTGCCATCCCATTTCCGAAAACGCGCCGCCGAAGCCTTGGATGACCTGGTACTGAGTGCCGGGAACGATTTCGATATAATTCGTTTTACTGCTCCAGGCCGTTGTGGTGATACTTCCACCATTTGCCCATCGATTGGCGTCGGTCGTGGACCGGAGTACGGCGGTAGCCGCGAAGAGGGAAGCCGAAAATCCCGACCATGCAAGCGCAACGCATGCTGAAACACTCAGCGTCCTGATAAAAGAACAAGTTAACCGCTTCATACTCCTCCTCTGTTGAAAGGTAATGAATTTTCGTTTGTTCTGTCTGTAATCTACGCTTAAAAATATACCGTACAAGCAATTTTAGCTATTTGAGATATTATGATATTATAGTCTAACGGACGGTGGACGAATAATGACATTCCATTTGTCAAATATCAGTTCCGCTCGCAAACATGGGGGAGCCGCTGGAAACTAAACACCCAATTCCGTATTAAAAGTCAACCCGTATCCGCGCCATCCACCACCAGTGAGCTTTTTTGATAAGAAAATCACCGCGGTCCTGGCGATTGCCAGGATGGTGCGTGGCGGGCTTCATATGGTCCCTTGAGGCAAGCGCGGAAACGGAGAACCTTTTCGCGAATGCTTTCTTGACATACAGGGACCACTTCCACGAATCCCAGGTCGCACCCGGCGTCCCGGTCGCGGGCCGTGGTGGCAGCGGGACCAGTCCCTGTTTGTCCATATCGCCCGCCCGATGATAGTTGTTGGGAAAGCGGTTGCCGGAATATTCGAATTCCAATGCGCACACGTCAAGGATCTTGAAGGTGGGGATGTTGAACCCGAACATGATGGGAATACGCTGCAGAATGCTGTCGTAATAACTGAACCCCTTTGACAGCCTCTTGTTAATGATGCTGTCGGTGCCCAGCGGGGTCATGATCGGAATGCCCGATGAGTCTTCGACCGTGTCGCCGATCCATGCGCAATTGATTCGGTGGTGATGCAATTAGGGTAGACCGCGGATCTCAGCAGATATTCTCCAAGATTGCGCGCATCGGGGCTATACTTGAACGGAAAATAACCCAACCCGAATTGCAGCCAGGGCTTTGACGTATCGCCAAGACTGTATTGGCCTTCGGCGCGGGTAAGGTACAGATCCCACAGCGGCAGAAGCGATGCGG
>Ga0315289_10014742_pt1 | contig 10884 bp, 5 predicted proteins | sample YL17G11_40_MG_FD_203452 | JGI IMG/M metagenome (GOLD analysis project Ga0315289, IMG submission 203452) | Sediment microbial communities from Yellowstone Lake, YNP, Wyoming, USA - YL17G11_40 | ecosystem: Environmental > Aquatic > Freshwater > Lake > Sediment | place: USA: Wyoming | collected...
TAACGACGGTGTCCCAGAGAATCTTGATTTTTTCATTCCGGAACGCCCGCTCCTGAATAATCTTTTCTGCCCGGAGAGCATTACGCCGATGAATGAGATATACCTGATTGGCGAAGCGAGTGAGGTACAGGGCTTCATCTACGGCGGAGTCGCCCCCTCCAACCACTCCGATTTCCTGCCCGCGAAAAAAGGGGCCATCGCAAGTGGCGCAATAGGAGACACCCCTGCCCGTGAGCTCTTCTTCCCCAGGAATGCCCAATTTTACCGGATTAACCCCGGTCGCCACAATAACGGCCTTGCCGATAAACTTGTTGCCTTCCTGGATTACTTCCCACAGATGACCCTGAGAAATCAACTGTTCAATCTCCCCGTTGATGATCTCCAGGCCGAAACGCTTCGCCTGATTTTCCATCGCCTGACTCAGTTCCGGGCCGGGGATACCTTCGGGAAAACCTGGATAGTTCTCGATCATGAAAGTGCTGGCTGCCTGCCCTCCGGGTGCCAACTTTTCTATGAGGACCGTGCGCAATCCGCCCCGGGTAGCGTACATCCCGGCGGTCAACCCTGCTGGGCCACCTCCGATGATTAGTAAATCATATTCCGGCCTCCCCATGGTCTTCCCTCCGATCCAACTCTTCTGAATTTTAAAATATCACAGATCCCCTGAAAGTCAATTCTCACTTCCCGGCCCACTGCCTGTATGGGTAAATTTTGATCCTTTCTGATTGAATCCGGGCCGTTTTGGCAACCTTTCAAAATTCCCAGAGGGGGCTTCGGGGGAATTATAGCCTTGTTTCCTCCCATCAAGTTTGTTATATTTTCATAAGCTTGAAGGGTAAAGGATAATCATGGCACGGTTGAATATTGCCTTCTTTTGGCACATGCACCAGCCCTATTACCGGGACCCTCTTAGCGGAGAGTATTCTCTTCCCTGGGTAAGGCTCCATGCCCTCAAAGGATACTATGATATGATCTCTCTGCTGGAAGACTTTCCGACAATCCGGCAGACCTTCAACCTGGTACCTTCTTTGCTTCGTCAGTTGCATGACTACGCCCGCGGGGAAGCCCGGGATCTCTTTCTCGATCATAGCCGGAAACCGGCCGAAGAGTTATCCCCGGAGGAAAAAAAATTCATCTTACTCAACTTTTTCATGTGTCATTGGGAAACCATGGTCAAGCCCTATCCCGGCTATTGGGCTCTGCTGCAAAAACGCGGTCTTAAACTCCCCGAATACCGCCTGGAAGACCTCCTCCATCATTTCACCACTCAGGACTTCCGCGATCTGCAGGTTTGGTTCAATCTTGCTTGGACAGGATACCGGGCTCGGGAGAAGAAGGAGGGCATCCGCGAGCTCTTGAAAAAAGGAAGATCTTTTTCGGAATCCGACAAAGACGAGCTCCTCAAAAGCCAATCGGAAATCCTGCAAGAGATAATCCCCCTTTACCAGTCCGCCCAATCCAGGGGGCAGATCGAGATTACCACCAGCCCTTTCTACCATCCCATCCTTCCGATCTTGATTGATTCGGCGCATGCTTCCCGAGCTATGCCCCAGGCTTCCCTGCCCATCCCTTTTTCGTACCCCGAAGATGCCGAAGCCCAGGTTCAGAAAGCGGTTGCCCTTTATCGTGATCTTTTCGGAAAGAACCCCTTGGGAATGTGGCCCCCGGAAGGTTCAGTTTCTCCAGAGTTGATCCCGATCATCCGCCGGGCGGCCATTCGCTGGCTGGCTTCCGACGAAGGAATCCTTTTTAAGTCTCTGCCTCCAGACGCCGGGCGCGCCAGCCTCTACCAGCCCTACCTCGTGAGACACCAGGGAGCGGAAGCCGCTATGGTTTTCCGCGACCGGAACCTTTCCGACTTGATCGGTTTCACGTACGCGAAAAACCCGCCCCAGTCTTCGGCGAATGACTTTCTCACCCACCTGAGAAACATTCAAAATTCCCTTTCCGGGACTCACGCGGGAGCGCTGGTCCTCATTGCTCTCGACGGCGAAAACCCCTGGGAGTATTATCCGGATGGGGGGCGCAGTTTCCTGCGCCTTCTTTATGAGAGCCTTTCTCGGGAGGCGACCTTCCCAACGGTCAAAATCGGAGAATTCCTGGAAACCAATCCCCCTCAGAAAACTCTGAATCGACTCCATACCGGCTCCTGGATCGAACAAAATTTCAGGATCTGGATCGGATCTCCGGAAGACAATCAGGCTTGGGAATGCCTGCGGAGGACGCGTGCCTCCCTGCAGGGGGCTTTTGAGAAAAGGCCGGCGCTTGCTCCACAGAATTGGCAGCAAGCCTGGGAGGAGGTCTACGTCGCCGAAGGGAGCGATTGGTTCTGGTGGTACGGGGACGATTTTCACAGCGATAATGATGAAGAATTTGACCGCCTCTTTCGCCTGCACCTCAGCAATGTGCATCTGCTCTTGGGCGACGACGTGCCCGATTACCTCAAGAACCCCATTGTTTTGCCCCACGAGGTCAAACCCACGATGGAACCGGTGGGATTGCTCTCCCCGGTCATCGACGGCCGGGTCACCCATTTTTACGAATGGCGGGAAGCGGGGTATTTCGCGGCGAGGCCCTCCGGGGAATCGATGTATCGCAGCGAAGGGTTCGTCTCGGGTATTTACTATGGGTTTGACCTGGAGCGCCTTTATTTGCGCATCGACCCCATCCTGGGGAATCGCAACCATCTGGAAGGGCTACAATTCGGCATTCACTTTATTATCGGCCAGGAATGGCAGATCGCTTTCCCCGTCAGGTTTTCGGAAGGAGCGGAACAATTTTTCACTCTTTGCCGCCGCGCGCATGGCCAGGCCCGAGTCCCCAGAGACTTCACCAGCATTCGTAGCGATCGGATCGTCGAGCTATCCATCCCCTTTGCAGAACTCCGGCTCCATCCGAAAGAGAAGGTGAATTTTTACATACGGGTGGAGAAGGAAGACCAGGAAGTGGAGCGCTATCCTCGAAACGGGTTTCTGGCCATCGTCATCCCCGATCGAGATTTTGAAAGCAGCGTTTGGCAAGTCTAAGGGAGCAATATAGGGTGCCGAAATGAAAAAGATCAACTTGCTCTTCGCCGTCCATAACCACCAGCCCGTGGGAAACCTCGAGAGAGTTTTCCGCACCGGATGGGAAAGTTGCTACGAACCTTTTTTGGCCATCGTAGAGAAATATCCCCAATTCCGGCTTTCTCTCCACTACAGCGGTTCTCTGCTGGAATGGCTCGAAGAAAAACGTCCGGAGTTTCTGGGGCGGTTACGTACCCTGATCGCCCGGGGCCAAGTGGAAGTCTTGAGCGGAGGCTTCTATGAACCCTTTCTTCCGTACATTCCGGAAAGAGATGCGGTCGGTCAAATCGGCCTCCTCAGCCAGTATCTCGGCGAAAAGCTGAATGCCCGGCCCCAGGGCTTCTGGCTACCCGAAAGAGTCTGGATGCCCACCCTGCCCAAAACGATTGCCCCCTCGGGCCTAAAATACACGATCGTGGATGATGCGCACTTCCGCTACGCCGGCTTTTCGGACGAGGATATGTTTGGACACTACGTCACGGAATATGAGGGCTTCATCCTTTGTATCTTTCCCATCAACAAACGCCTGCGCTATGCCATCCCCTTTCGGCCTCCCGAAGAGACGATCGAAGCCCTGCGCTTCTGGGCCACGGACTCCGGCAACCTGGCGGTCACGTACGCGGATGACGGCGAGAAGTTCGGGCTTTGGCCGGGAACGTATGGGTGGGTCTATGAGGAAAAATGGCTGGAAAAATTCATCGGCCGGATCGAAGAAAACCAAGAATGGATCCATATGCTCACCTTCAGCGAGTACATGGAAAAATTTTTACCCCAGGGCCGAGCGTACCTTCCGCCGGCGTCCTACGATGAGATGATGGCCTGGGCTCTTCCCGCGATGGCGGCGATCGGTCATGAGGACATGGTCCGTCAACTGAAACAGGAAGGGCGCTTTGAAAAATACAAGCCTTTCCTGCGGGGGGGATCCTGGGAGAATTTTTTGGTCAAATACCCCGAAAGCAATCACCTGCACAAAAAGATGCTTTACGTCAGCGAGAAGGTGCACCGGGCCCTACGAACCCATCCGGCCCCGCCAGAGGAAAAAGAGCTGGCCGCTCCCCCTGCGCTGCAGGCCCTCTGGAAAGGGCAGGCCGGCGACGCTTACTGGCATGGCCTCTTTGGCGGTCTCTATTTCAACTTCCTGCGTCATGCCGTCTATCAAAACCTCATCGCCGCCGAACGTCTGGCAGAAATCGAGCACTGGGGTACGGAAAAATACCTGGTGCATGAAATCTATGACCTGGACAAGGACCTGCAACCTGAAATCTTGGTCACCAGCCCCGAACTGGGCGTCATCTTGAAGCCGAACTACGGCGGGTCGCTGATCGAGATGGACTACCGGCCGAAAAACTTTAACCTCACCAATGTGTTGACCCGCCGGCCCGAGGCCTACCACCGCAAGCTGAGGCGGCCCTCGGGGGGCCCTTCCGCCCCGGGAGAATGGCCTAAGGCCATCTACGGTACTTTCCCGGACCCGGAAGAGGAACTGGGGCAGACCTTGATGTACGATTGGTACACCCGCTATTCTTTTCTGGATCATTTCTTCGGGGAAGATACGACCTTCGAGCAGTTCCAGCGCTGCCAGTACCCGGAGTTGGGGGATTTCGTCAATCAGCCCTATGACCTGGTGGAGGTGAAAGAATTAGATCGTTCCAAGGAATTGGCGATTCTGTTCCATCGCAGTGGAGGTCTATTTAAGAGAGAAGGAAGAGTGCCGGTCGATATTTACAAGCGGTTTCTTTTCCATCGGGACCAGGCTGGAATGAAAGTGGAGTACGAAATCGTCAATCGCAGCCCCGCTGAATCCAGCCTCTGGTTTGGGGTCGAAATCAGCTTAACCTTGCTTGCGGGAGATGATTGGCAGCGCTATTTCATATTTCCCGGGTTGCCGGTGGAGGACCGGCGGATGGTCAGTCGCGGGGTTCTGCCCGAATTGGAAAGCGTGCGCCTGCGGGACGAATCCATGGGCTTCGAAGTGTCCCTAGACGTCGCCCCGGCGAGTCAGCTTTGGCGCTTTCCCTTGGAGACCATTTCTCGGTCGGAAAGCGGCCCGGAAAAGACCTACCAGGGCACGGTTCTCCTTTTCCACTGGCGATTCTCTTTGAAACCGGGAGAAAAAAAGCGCTTTCCTTTCTCCCTTTCTTGCGGAGGAATTTAGGGCGGGAAGATTTTACGGCAGAGTTCTCGTGGGAGGATGGAATGTCAGAGTTGCGAAAAGATCCGGTCACGGGCCGGTGGGTGATTATCTCTACAGAGCGGGGAAGAAGACCTTCTGATTTTTTGCTGGAGAAGACCAAGTCCAAGGGTGGCTTTTGCCCTCTTTGCCCGGGAAACGAGGACAAGACTCCCCCGGAAATTCTGGCTTTCCGCCAGGAGGGAAGCCCTCCCAATGGGCCGGGATGGCGTCTGCGGGTGGTCCCCAATAAATTTCCCGCCCTGCGCGTGGAAGGCGACCTGAACCGGGAAGGCGTCGGACTCTATGATAAAATGAGCGGGATCGGGGCGCACGAAGTGATTATCGAGACTCCCCGTCATGGGGAGACCCTTTCGGTTCTTCCGGCGAATGAGCTGGAGGAAGTTCTCTGGGCCTACCGCGCCCGGATGATGGACTTACGAAGAGACATGCGCCTGCGCTACCCCATGATCTTCAAGAACCACGGTGAGGCCGCCGGGGCGACTCTGGAACATCCCCATTCCCAGCTGATCGCCCTCCCCATCGTACCCCACTTAGTTGTGGAGGAGATGTCCGGAGCCAAAGACTATTACAACTACAAAGAACGGTGCATTTTCTGCGACATCATCCGGCAAGAAATCCAGCAGGGAGAAAGGGTGATCCTGGAAAATGCGGAATTCCTCGTCATTAGCCCCTTTGCTTCCTTTTCTCCCTTCGAGTCATGGATTCTCCCCAAAAGGCACAATTCCTTTTTCGAAGAGAGTCACGTGCACGAAATCCAATCTCTGGGAACTATTTTCTCGGAAACTTTACGGCGCCTGGAAAAAGCGTTGAATTTTCCTCCATACAATTTTACCCTCCATACGACGCCCTTTAGGGAAAAAAACCTGGAGTATTACCATTGGCATTTCGAGATCCTCCCCAAGCTGACCAAATTCGCCGGCTTCGAGTGGGGTTCAGGTTTCTTCATTAACCCCACGCCGCCTGAAGAGGCGGCCAAGTTTCTTCGGGAACTGACCGCCTCGGGAGAAAGATGATGAAAATCCTGTTCGCCTCTTCGGAAGCGGTGCCCTTTGCCAAAACGGGCGGCCTGGCCGATGTTTCCGGCTCTCTCCCCAGGGTCCTGGCGGAGATGGGTCATGAAGTCTTCCTCATTCTCCCCAAATACCGTCCGATCGATGAGAAACGCTTCCCCCTTACCAAAACCGGAATCTTGTTAAAGGTTCCCATTGCCCTCAAGGTGGAGACAGCCGAGGTCTATTCTTCCGAATCGGTCCCCCACTTCCACTCGTTTTTCATCCGCAAGGACGCCTATTATGACCGTGACCAGCTCTACGGAACGCCCAGCGGTGACTTCGAAGACAATGCCGAGCGCTTCACGTTCTTTTCCCGCGCGATCTTGGAGGCGGCCCTGGCCTTGGATGTAAGTCCGGACATCATCCATTGCAACGACTGGCAAACGGGCCTCGCTCCGGTATACCTCAAGACGCTCTACCGGAACTCTTCTTCCTTAAAGCAGGCGGCTTCAATCTTTACCATCCACAACATCGGCTACCAGGGGCTTTTCTGGCATTACGACATGCAACTGACCAACCTGGGTTGGGAGCTTTTTACTCCCCAGGCCCTGGAGTTCTATGGCAAGGTTAATTTTTTGAAAGCCGGGATTGTTTTTGCCGATGCGGTCACCACGGTCAGCCGCAAATACATGGAAGAGATCCAAACTCCGGAATTTGGCGCGGGTTTAGATGGGGTGTTGCGGGACCGCAAAGAAGACCTTTACGGCATCCTCAACGGGGTCGATTACGATGAATGGTCTCCGGGTAAAGATCCCTTCATCAAAGAACGGTACGGCCCCGCGGGTCTGAAGGGGAAGAGGATCTGCAAGGCGGATTTGCAGCGGGAATTCGGCCTGGCCATGACGGAAGAGGTGCCGCTCATCGGAATGATCTCCCGCCTGGATGAGCAAAAAGGCTTCGACCTCATCGCCGCCATCATGGAAAAGCTGATGGGGCTGGGGCCGCAATGCGTCCTCCTGGGGACGGGAAAAGAGAAGTATCATCTGCTCTTGGAAAATCTGCAAAAGAAATATCCTCAGCAGCTCGGGGTCAAGATCGCTTTCGATAACGCCCTGGCCCACAAGATCGAGGCCGGGGCGGATATGTTCCTGATGCCCTCCCGCTACGAACCCTGCGGACTGAACCAAATCTACAGCCTGAAATACGGCACGGTGCCGATCGTCCGGGCCACGGGGGGACTGGATGACACGATTCAGGATTTTAGCCCTCTGAGCGCCGAAGGGAATGGATTTAAATTCCGGGACTATGCGGCCTCCGGCCTCCTGGAAACCATCCAGCGCGCCCTGCGGGCATACAGAGATCGGCCTCTCTGGGAAAAGCTGATGGTCCGGGGAATGTCCGCGGACTTTTCCTGGAAACGATCCGCAAGCGAATACTTGAAAGTTTATCAGGAAACCATCGAGAAGAAAAAAGCCAAAACCGCAGCAAGATGAACACCTACAAGGTCTTGTCGAGAATCATCGATATTTCCAATGCCTCCGTGGACGTCGACCGTCGGTTGACGAACCTGATGGAAGCCCTGGCCTTGATCTTCTCCGTCCCCCTGTGCGCCCTTTTCCTCTGGGACCCCCAACAGGCTCGTTTGTTCCTGAAGTTCTGCAATCGAAGCCATCCGGCTTTGCCAGAAGGACTGAGTTTCTCCGCAGACGAAGGCCCGCTCGGGGCTTGCGCAGGGCAAAGGGTCCCCATCATTCTGGACGACGCCTCGCAGCTTTTCTTGTGGAACCCCCGCATCCCCGTGAATTTTTCCTCCTTTAATTTTCTGGCATCCTTCCCCATCGTCGATGATATCGCCCTTTATGGCGTCCTGGCCCTCCTGGCGGAAGAGCCCCGGCAACTCTCCGCAGAAGAAAGCTCCCTCCTGCCGGTGATCTGTCGCCAGTTGGCTGGCACGATCCGCAGCGCCCAGTTCTCCCTGCAAGCGAAAAAGCGTATCGCCGAATTGACCACGCTTCATACGATCGGCATGTCCATTAGCTCCACCTCTGAACTGGGGGAGCTGCTGAACCGGATTACGCTCAGCAGCGCCAAGCTTCTGCAGGCAGATGGGAGCATCCTGCGTCTGCTCGACGAAGAAGGGGGGGAGCTCAAAGTGGTTTCTTCTTTCGGACTGGAAGAAGGAGCCCATTCCCTCAGCCCCGTTCAGTTGGGCGAAGATGTGGCCGGAATCGTGGCTCTGACCGGAGAGCCGATTCTCCTCCCGGATGTCTCACGGTCTCCCTATTCTTTCACGAAATTTCCCCCCATCATTTCTTCGGTCGTTTGCGTGCCCCTGATTTTCAAATCCAAGACCATCGGGACTCTAGCCCTTTTCAGCAACCTCCAGGAAGGATATCCGAAGAAAGTCTTTGACGAAGAGGATAAGGATCTCCTCTCGACCATGGCTTCACAAATCGCCAGCGCCATCGAGAACGCCATCATCCTGCAGCGGGCCGAGATTTTGGCCAGAGATAAGGAGTCGGCCCTGCGGGAACTTTCCCTGCTCTATAAAGTCTCCGGTTCGATGTTGACCACGACCAAGTTAGACCAACTCCTGCGGATCATTCTCATTTCAGTGACGCTCGGAAATCAAAACGGATTTGACCGGGCCGCCCTTTTCCTGGTCGATGAGAAGGAGAACGTTCTCCAGGGGATGATGGGTGTGGGGGCCAGAGACCGCGGGGAGGTGGATCGTTGGCGGCAGCAACTCGCCGAACACAACATCTTCTCGCCCGACTGGGTGCTCCCCGAGGAGATGGAAAAAACCCCCTATGACCTGAGGGTACGCCAGGCCCGGATCTCCCTGGACGAAAAACACTCGATCCTAATCCGGACCTTCCGGGAGAAACGATCTTTCAACGTGGAAAAGGCCACCTCTGACCCGGAGGTCAATCCAAAAATTATGGGATGGTTTGGCAGCCCGGCTTTTGCGTCCGTCCCCCTCATCGGCAAAGAAAAGGTCATCGGCCTCATTGCGGTCGACAACCTTCTGAGTAAACGTCCCATCACAACCGGTGACCTGGGTTTTCTGACCCTGCTGGCCAATCAGGCGGCCTTGGCCATCGAAAACTCTCGCCTCTATGGGAATTTGCAGGAGATGAATACCCAACTCCTGCAAACCCAGAGTCGCCTCATCCAGTCCGAAAAGCTCGCGGCCTTGGGAGAGGTTGTCGCCTCCATCACCCATGAGATCAAAAACCCATTGGTGTCCATCGGGGGATTCGCCCGGCGGCTTGACCGCCATTTCCAAGAGAGCTCCCCGGAAAAAAAATATATGCGTATCCTTATAAAAGAAGTAAAACGCCTCGAAGCCATCCTCAATGAGACGCTGGCTTTCTCCAAGGAGCCCTCTTCTTCTTTTGCCCTCCACCCCCTCAATCGCACAATTGAGGATACTCTTTTCGTCCTGGAGGGAGAATTTCAAGAACGCAATATCTCGATCACAAAAGAGCTGGCCCAAAATCTACCGCCGCTGTTCAGCGACCCGCAACAGATGAAACAGGTTTTTCTCAACCTTTTCGTCAATTCCCTTCAGGCGATGGGAAAAGATGGCCATTTGACAGTGAAGACCTCTGTCCAGCGCCGGAATGAACGCGAAGCCCTGCAGGTCGAAGTGACGGACACGGGTGGCGGAATCCGTCTGGAAATCCTGGATAATATATTTAATCCCTTCTTCACCACCAAACATGACGGGACGGGTCTGGGCTTAGCCATTGCCCACAAGATCATCACCCAGCACCGGGGAGAAATCGAAGTCGTCAACCATCCCGGGGTTGGAGCCACTTTCCGGATCCGGTTTCCCCTGCCCGAATAAGGCGACCATTCACCATGCCCGAAACGAACCATTTTGTCGAAGTCGCTATACCCCTCCCGATTCGGAAGACTTTTGTCTACGAAGTTCCCGAGGAGCTGCGCTCTGCGGCCCTTCCGGGGAAAGGAGTTGTGGTCCCCTTCGGGCGGAGATTCCTCCTGGGCTTTGTCCTCGGCCCGGCCAAGAAGATCCCCCCGGGAAAAAAGATCCTGCCGATCCGGCAGGTCTTGGATGATGAGGCGTCGATCTCCAAAGAATTTCTGGCCCTCATGGAATGGGTGGCCAATTACTATATCCAGCCCATCGGCGAAGTCATCAAAGCCGCCCTCCCCACGGGGATCCGTCTCCGCTCCCGCGAGATATACACGATAACACCGAAGGGCCTGGGAAACCTGGCAACCGGGCCCGGCGAATCTCTCGAAAGCAAAATCCTGCGCGCCTTAAAACGACAGGGGGGGAAAGGTTCCATTTCCCCCCGGGCGCAGAAAAATTCCTCCCCGGCCACCCACGACGCGATCCAGCGGATGATTGAGGAAGGATTGCTCAAAAAAGAAGAGAACCGATTGGAACAAAAAGTCAAAGGAAAGACTTTCGCGTATGCCCAATTTCTGAAAAAGGACGATGAGGTATTTCTCACCCCCCGGCAAAAAGAGGCTTTGGATTTCATTCAGAAGGCGGGGGAAGTTCCGGTGGCCGAATTTAAGAAAAAATTTAAAAACGCCTCCTCCATCCTTGCGGCGCTCAAAGATCATGAATTCGTCGGGATGATTCATAAGGAATCCT
>Ga0315289_10014743_pt1 | contig 10884 bp, 12 predicted proteins | sample YL17G11_40_MG_FD_203452 | JGI IMG/M metagenome (GOLD analysis project Ga0315289, IMG submission 203452) | Sediment microbial communities from Yellowstone Lake, YNP, Wyoming, USA - YL17G11_40 | ecosystem: Environmental > Aquatic > Freshwater > Lake > Sediment | place: USA: Wyoming | collected...
TTTTAAGTTATGAAAGGGTTAAAAATTCGCCCAACTTTATTTTTTCCTTTAATCCTGAATTGAAAATAAAAGCGCCGACTGTTAAACTGGGTGAAATTGCTGGTCTTTCCTTGGGCGTGAAAACTAGCAATGATCAAAAGTTTATTTTAGATGTAAAGAAAGATGACGATACTTACAAAATGTTAAGGGGCAAAGATGTCGAAAGGTATAATTCTAATTACTCAAACAAATGGATTTGGTATAAACCCAAATTGATGATGCAAAAAGTAGGGGCTGGCCCGAGAAGATTGGAAAATTTCTTAAAGAATAAAATAATGTTTAGGTCTATTACTGGAGGTTCTATTATCGCAACCTTTGATAGTGAACGATTCTTAACAAATGACAAGGTCCACATTCTATTTGACCCAAATGAATATTCCATAAAATTTATATTGGGTATAGTTAATTCAAGATTTATTGATCTTTGGATAAAATCAACTTTTAATAATTTGCTTGAAATTAAAATAAATCAGCTTGAACAAATCCCCATTCCCAAACTTGACTTTAGTAAAAAACAAGATAAGGATTTGCATGATAAATTAGTTAAACTCGTTGACGAAATGCTTAAATTAAATAAAACTCCTGAATCCCGCGAAAAAAATAAGACAAAAATTGAGGCGGTGGATTACGAAATTGATCAGCTGGTGTATAAGTTGTATGGACTCAATAAAGAGGAAATAAATATTATTGAGAATAAATAAAAAAGATGAAAGAATTATCTGTTTACAATTTAGAATTTCCTACAGGCATACGCAAATTAAATATTTGCGGCTACGCCTTTGATGCTATCCTAAATTATGATGAGGTTTATAAGTTGCTACCTAATTATAGTGTCACTCAAATAACAGGTAGCCATCAAATAACCGCAACAGTCAATATCCCAGATTCTGAGGCGAAAGCAGTCCTTCCTTTTGAAAATACCAAACTCACTAGACTTCATGATATTCTCTTTTTTCTTTCTATTTTTATTGGCAGGAATGTATTTATTAAAGATTGGGACGGAGAAAAACCAATAACTGCAGATCATAGGCCGCATACGGCTTTTGGAGGACAATTGAGACTTTCCATCAATTTGAATTCCAAATTTAAAATAAAAGCAACTGGTGAAATTATTGATACAGAGAGCACTAATGGTATTCCAGTATGGGATATGGAATGGATGGAATTAGGCTTTGATACTGCTATCGAAAATACCATAAATCATATTTCAACTAAGGATTGGCAGGAAATATACGATGACGGTTATTTTCTTTTTCTTTATCGTGATATGGTTCAATGGCAGATTGTAGAAAAATCATTTCTTACGGCATGGACGATTTGGGAATCATTATTTTCTATAGAAAACAGAAAGTGGCTGTCAGAAGAAGACCTTCGAAGCACAAAATCGGAGGTTAAAATATCTTACATCCTTAATAAATATTTTGGTATTACCCTAGATCAAAGGCAGAGGAAAAATGTACAATTGTTGGTACGTGCAAGAAATACATTAGTGCATTTTGGCAAAATAAGTACGGTTGTAAAAATTCCAGAGATGAAAATGTTTATTCAAACAACAGATCAAGTCATCGCAACTATTTTAGGACTTACGCCAAATAATACACTTAATTCCCGAGAACATCTAAATACTTTTTTAAAAAACCCAAATGTTTAATAATAGTAGAAAATTTAAAATTTTATTAGAAAGTGTTCAGAATAAATTTAATTTTTGGGCAGAGGCCGATAATATCCTTGACGGAAAAGCTGCGGCTATTTTAGGATTCGAAGCAACAATTGGTGTTGGTTATGCGACATTAGTTTTGAAAAATTTAAATGATATAAAATATGCGGAAGGGATTATCGGTTTAGTATTTTTATTCATTTCCGCAGGTTTGTGTCTTTATATAACTTGGCCAAGAAATTTTATAACAACATCTGTAAATATTGCTGAACATCCAGAATATTTAAGTAAAAATGAAGACGAACTATATTTACAGTTATTAAGTGATAGCCAAAATGCATTCACTAAAAATAACAATAAAACAACAATTAAATCAAAACTTTTCAAGTTAGCTTTAATATTATTATTATTTTCAGTATTTATTTTTATATTATCAATATTAAACAAATTTTATGTCTAATGATGATAAAGAAAAAACTCAGACTGAACCAAAAGAACCCGCTCCTCAGACGCAAGAGCCGATTATTTTACCAAAACCCAATGAAGGCGAAACTGTAACGAAGGGCGGTTAAATTTTGATTTTATCTAGATTGGGAACTTAAATTATTAAAATAATTTATTAGTGTTAATATTTAAATTACCATCTTATATGGCTAAACAACGGAGTCAAATTGAGAAATTTACAGATGAAAATAAAAATATTATCTATACGCTAAATAAGACTAGCAAAAAGATAGTTTATTTTTTAAATGGTTATCAGGCTCAATTAATAAAAAAAATTTCCATAAATGGATTTGATAAGTTACCATCTGGACTTAAAAGAAACGGAAAGGGGTTTGCAAGCAGAGGATATCTAATTTTAAGAAAATTAAATGAAAAGTTTAAAAATTTCGATTTAATTATTTCTAAAAATCAAAAGACAAACATACGCAAGAAAAAACATAAATATTGTATAAATATAAATCATACTGATTTGCAAAATATTTTAAGAGAATTAAGGATAATTGGCAAAGAACAATGGAATTTACAAAATCAATTAGTAGAACTGCATTTGGGGATTCTTTTGCCGCAAAAATTCAAATTAGGAAAAACATACAATAATGATTATCAAAAAGATGCAATTTCAATATTGCTAAATAAAACAAAAATTTTTGATAATTTATCAACTACTGACATTGAGGGGCTATCTGCTTTTATACCAAAATTTTTGGAATTTTATAGTAATAATTTGAAAGGTATTAATAAGTTTATTCAAATATCAAAAAATCGCGATACGACGGATATTATCTACCTTGAAAATATTATAAAGGAATATGAACGTAAGTTAAAATCAAAAAGTCAGGATGAAAATAGGTGGCAAGAATTTTTACGGAAATATATTTTAGTATTTAATTCAAATTATGCGGGAATAATAGAAAAAAAGAATATTTCATTGGAGGGTAAATATCCCGATTTTTTATTAATCGATGTATATAATTATTTAGATATTTTTGAAATAAAAAAACCGAACACAAACTTATTAAAATATGACAAAAGCAGGAAGAATTATTATTGGGACATAGAGCTTTCAAAGGCTATTTCTCAGGTTGAAAATTATATAGATCTTATAAATAAAAACAATTTAGCCATTCAAGATTCCATAAAAAAATCAAGCAAGATTGATATTAAGGTAGTAAAACCTCGGGGTTTTATTATAGCAGGCACGAGAAAGCAGTTGCAAGATGAACTTATGGAGAATAACTTCCGTCTTTTAAATAATTCCATGAAGAATATTGAAGTAATATTATATGACGAATTATTTAATAATCTTAAAAATTTTCTAAAACGATTAAGAAAAACTAAAGCGGTAAAGGATAAAAAATAATTATGCTCACCAAATCCGACTTTCTCAAATAACCCAATACTACCGCCACCTCTAGCTTTATAAATATCGTAAAGATTTGCCCCCCAAAGAAGCCGATCTTAATTTACAGATAAATTATTTCCATGAATAAATATATAATTGAACAAAGAGTTAGGACATTATCACATTTGAGCGTAGGTTTAAATGACGATAAACCAGTGCCAGAAATGAGTATTGATGATTTTTTATTTACACAATGGGATTTTAATTATGCCGAGGGATGGAAGGGCGATGCATGGCTGGTGCAAAAAGAAGTTGAAGTTAACTCGGGGATTGAAGCAATTAATAATCTCAGAAAAGATTTAGATAAAATCATTCAAAAGTTAACTTTTGTTAGTCAGTGTTTTATGGATTTTTATAGAGAACCTTTTTTGATTTTTAAATCTATCAACAATCAAGATAAGGTGTTTTTTTATAAACATATTCAAAACAAAATAGGAGTTGGGCTTCAATTCGATGAGGGTGAAATAAATGCTTATGAATCTATAAAGGGTTTTAAGTATCCTGAAGCATTTAGATTCTTGCAAGAGTGTAGTAATACTATTGGTTATGTCCCTAAATTGTTACTATTATTCTCTGCGCTCGAGGCTATGTGTGGTAAAATAGAAAGACAAAATGCAGATGGTAAAATATATATTACTTATGATAAAAATGAAATGATGAAAATTTTAGGTTGTAGCCTATATAATGAGCTTTTCGGGTCTAATGGGATTAGACACAAATTAGATCATGGCGAAATGGTTGAAACGGTTTTTGGAAAGGATTATGTAAATGAAATATATAAAAATATTATTTGCTATTTTAACAATAATTTTAAAACACAACTTGAGGAGGTTGTTTCACCCCAACGACATTTTTATGATAACCATGAATTTATAAATTTTTGGCTTAAGCCCAAAGATAACTTTGAGGTAAACTTAAAAAATTGCATAAAAAATTTTAATCAACAATCTAATATGGTTGATGGTTGTGAATATGTACCAAATATTGATCTAAATTTGTATTAAAATTAAAATATTTAAACATTAGATTTTCTATAATAATTTCTTATTAAATCTATGATAATAGGCATTGATGAATCAGGCAATTTTAATCTAAACAATAAAAACCCCAATTGGTTTATTGGTGCTCATGTTTTAGATATAGCGCATCAAGAAAAATTAAATAATGATTTAGTCATCTGGAAAAATAAATATAAAAGTTTAAAAAATAATAAGGGAGAGATTAAAGGTTCAATAATAAACGAATTAATGGCAGATGATTTTATAGAATCAGTGATTGAACCTCAGGGAAATTTTTTTATAACTTTATGCGGTACGATTCCATCCGAACATACAAAAGAAATTATTGAATTTCATAAAAATCATCACTTGAAATGCTTGAGGGATGGAATTGAGAATTGTAAAAAAATTAACAATTATAAACTTGCTTCGCAATATGAGCAACTAGCGAATTGGTACCAAAATATAAGTGATCATTTACTGCTTAAAATTTGGATCCTTGGTCAAATGTTGGGTCATTCATTTCGTGAACATGTTATTCAGACTATTTTAGATAGGACCGATTTAACCCTAGGAACAATAAAAATATCAATAGATAAGGATTTTGTACGTTCTAAAGAACATATCTATTTTTGGAAGGATCTTCTAAGGAGTTGGTTTTATAGCTATACTTATAGAAACCCAATTCCAGTTATTAAAGAATGGGATGCAAATCATCCCTTTTTTATGAATAGAAATAAGAATGAACAAAAAAATGAAAAGGAGCCATATGTAGATAGTGATCACATATTTAAAAGTAATTGTAACTTTTGCGATTCGCATTTAAATGCAGAAGTCCAGGTAGCAGATATTTTAGCTTCTATAATATCAAAATATTACAATGGTGAGCAATTTAATTCGGCATATAATAAAATTAGGAAATATTTTATTCCAATCAGGCAAAATCCTGGAGTTATTTTTAGAATGGTTTCACTTGATGAAGCCGTGCCTGATAATACCCCCGATCCATGGAAAACCTTACATGAGGATTAAAATAACAATCAGATAATTAATTAATCCTTTTTTATAGTGTCTCATTTGTCTCACTTTGTGCTTAAACAGCCCGACCCGATTGCCTTATTACAGTCAGTAGAATGACTCTGATAAAAGCCCTAAGGTTCCCCTAAAGGCTGGGCACCAGACCCCGACGGTGTACCAGTCGCGAATTCGTGCGATTTCGGGCACCAAACGCCAGCCGATTTTCGCCAAAAATTCACATTTTTTACCTTTCAAAATAAAGTTCGAGCCGATATTTTTTAGAAATGTTCGGATTTGGGAGAAGTCGCCTTGTTGGGCGACTTTTTTGGCTAATTTAGAGGACAAAATAAATTCCCGCATTGGTTCGAGCCAATTATTGCCATTGTTCTTAATTTCGGTTATTTTTTCTTCCAGAGCCAATTTCTCATTTAGAAATTTTTCTTTATTAACAAGGTAATCTGATTTATCTATAACCCCTTCTAAATGAGAATCCAACAACTTGTCCAGTTTCTGCTTAATCGCCTCAATTTGGCTCTCCAGCGCGCGAACAAGGGCTAAAGATGATTGGGTAGAGGTTTGTTTTTTTTCGTCCATCTTAGCCAGCATATTATCAGCCCAATCATCTGCCAAAGAAATTTTTTGCAGGATATTTTTAAATTGAGACACTAAATCTTCCTCACGGACATATTTTTCGTCGCAAATAGTTTGTTTTTTGGTACAACGGTAATAAATATGTCCTTTTTTAGTTTCGGCAGTAATGGAGCGGCCGCAGGTACCGCAAGACATTAAGCCAGTAAAAATAAAATCGTGTCCGATCTTTTTGCGCTTTTTACCTCGGGCAAGCATTACTGCCTGCACTTCGTCAAAAAGTTTTTTTGTAATAATTGGCTCATGATTGCCTTGATACATTTCACCTTTATATCTAAACACTCCGCAGTAAAAAGAATTTTGCAGTTTTCTTTGCAAAATAGAGGCGGTATAAACTTTGCCTGACGGCGATCTTAAATCAAATTTGGAGATTACTTTTTCCAGCGGGTATTCGCCGGTGGCGTAAAATTCAAAAATCGTTTTTACGAGTTTATGCTTTTCGGGATCAAGGACAATTTTTCTAGTCCTTCCGCCCGCCCTCAAATTCAGTTCTAATTTTTTCGTATCCTCCGTAATAATAAAAATACTGCAATTAAGCAGTATTTTTTAATAAAAAATAATTTTGTTTTTCAAGAATGATTTTCATTCATTTTATCCCACTCCCACTCCCTTTCTTTATTTAATTCTATTTTTTGAATTATGGATTTTTCTACATCTACATCCAATACGCCACAAAGATGGAGTATGCGTTGGATAGCATCACCCAGCTCTTCTGTAAAACCATCCTTGCCATCAATATTTTTATGGCGATATGATTCAAATGCCTCGGAAATTTCTGAATGGATTAAGGCAATTTTTTCTGCAACATTAATTTCATCAGGTTTTACACCAAATCCTTTTTGCTTTGCCTGTTCCATAATTAAATCTGTAAGTTGTTTGATCGTCATAAAAAGTATTTTTTTAAAAAATTTTATTTAAAAAGAGAGCAAGCTATATGCTATTATGCGGTACCTACCTCCTTTTTATACTCTATTTTTAATAACCTTTAATTTCTCAGCTCTTGTCAGATTTTTTAGTTTTGCCTCTGCCTTAGAAGCAGTTGAACGATTGCGAAATTTTTTAGAATAGGCCAGCTTTACCGGCCTGCGAGCGCGCGTATATTTTGCGCCACGTTTAGAAAAATTATGTTCTTTTAATCTGCGCATCAAATCAAGAGTAATGCCAGTATATAATGTTTTATCAGCGCATTTAAGGATATATAAATAGTACATTTTATAACGGAATAGTGTTAATTGTTTCTAAATCTTCCCCGCCTACGCCTGTTCCCCTGTCTTTGCTGGCGAAATGGGCGGCGGCGAGCGAAATTAGAGCCCCGATGTTTTGGCCACTGTCGCGGGCCCCGTTGCTGGCTCGGCGTGAATTTGGGTTGGCGCGTTGGAGGAAGCTCTGGTACTGGCGAAATCGGCAAACTTTTTCTTATCAATCGTTCAATATCGCGTAACTCTTTGCGTTGTTCTGGCGTGGCCAGAGAAATAGCATGGCCGCTGGCTCCAGCCCGGGCCGTGCGTCCGATTCTGTGCACATAATCCTCGGTCTGAGTCGGCAAATCAAAATTAATAACTAGTTCAATGCCAATCACATCAATGCCTCTGGAAGCTATATCAGTCGCGACTAAAACGCGATATTTCCCAGTTTTAAAACCCTGCAAAGCATCCCGGCGTTGGCTAAGGGAACGGTTAGAATGAATCTCAGCAGCCGAATGGCCCATATCCCGAATAGCTCTGGTGAGTTTTTTGGCCCCGTGTTTTGTTCTGGTAAAAATAAGCGTGGGACCTAAATATTGCTCTAAAAGTTTATCTACCAAACGGACTTTGGCATCTCTGGCAATAATAAAAATTTCCTGACTCACGTTTTCGGCCAATGTCCCAGTTGGAGCGACTTCTATTCTGATTGGCAGTTTCAGATAGCTGGTGGCCATTTTCATGATTTCTTGTGGTATGGTGGCGGAAAAAAGCATTGTTTGCCGGTCGCGAGGTAGCTCCTGAAAGATTTTTTTAATTTGCGGAGCAAAGCCCATGTCTAGCATGCGATCAGCTTCATCAAGCACCACGATTTTGACATTTTTAAGCGATAATGTTTTTTGCTGAAGATGATCATTGAGCCGGCCTGGCGTGGCAATAATAATATGGGGCTGGCGTTTAATGGCCTGGATTTGAGCATAAATTGGTGTACCTCCGATAAGCACTGCTGTGCGCAAGCCAGATTTTGCGCCTACTTTGCGCAAGGCCTCATCAACCTGGACAGCCAGTTCGCGCGTGGGCAAAACTACCAGTCCTTGGCCTTTGACCTGATTTAAGCGCTGGATCATAGGTATGCCAAAAGCCAGGGTTTTGCCTGTGCCTGTTTGCGCCACGCCAACCAGATCCTTGCCTTGCAAAGCAATGGGAATAGCTTGCCGCTGGATAGGAGTGGGATTTTTATAATTTAATTTGGCGATTATTTCTAAAAGACTTGGCGCAATGCCTAAGCCAGAAAAATTTTGAATGGGAGATTTTGAATTTTGGTTCATAAAATGATTTTATTTAGCGAAGCGGAGCCGGATATGCCGTGTTATGTAATGTAAATTAGATATTTATTCGTTTTGCGCTGTTAAATGTATAAGTTCCGGTGGAATTTTTCTAACTTGAACAGTTGGTTCTTTTTTTAATACCAAATTAACGAGTCGATGAAGACCGTCCAATGTTAACCACTTGCCTTTCTTGTTTTTCATTATATCAATAGGGTAAGAAGTATCAGCGGCTTTAATTTTATTTCGGTGTGATGGATACTGATTTGGATTATTAATCACTTCGTTGGGTGTTATAACGATATTGCCTTTTTCATCTTCCCAGAAAGGTACGTCTAAAATCCAAAGCAGTTCATCAATGTTCATTTCTTCAACCGGAACTTCTAACGCCCATAATTTTTGATTATCCCGCCAAAAAGGTAAATCAAAGGCATGCTCCTCATGTCTATGATCAACGTAAATTGCTTTATTTGGATCAAGGTCTTCTTTCATAGTTGTATTTTATAAATCTCTAATTTATTTCACTTATCTCGCTTCTATGCGCATACATTTCGTCTTTGATGCGTAATTTGGCAATAGAAACGAGTTATGTTTAGCATTTAATTGCTTTCATTTTATAACACACTAGTGTTTTAAGCAAGCTTGAAAAAAGGCAGAGTTAAAGGTAAAATTTAAATAATCTTCCAATCACCAATAACCTAATAACCTAATAACCTAATTACCAAATAACCAGCTATGATCATTCTCTCCATTGAAACTTCCTGCGATGAGACAGCTGTCGCGATTCTAGAAATCAAAGGCCAAAACTTTAAAGTTTTGGTTAATTTGGTGTCTTCACAAATTAATATTCATAAAAAATATGGCGGAGTAGTGCCAGAAGTGGCGGCGCGCAAACATCTGGAAAATCTTTTACCACTTTTAGAAAAAGTGTTGGTCCAAGCCAAAGTTACCCAAAAAGAAATTGAAGCCATTGGCGTGGTTTATGGTCCAGGTTTGATTACTTCTTTAATTGTGGGAATTGAAACAGCAAAAACTTTAAGTTTGGTCTGGCAAAAACCATTGATTCCGGTTAATCATATTAAGGCACACATCTTAGCTAATTTGATTGAAGGCAATCAAGGTAAGTTTAGAAAAATTTTATTTCCAGCTTTGTGTCTGGTCGTGTCAGGGGGCCATACTTCTTTGGTTTTGCTGAAAGATTTGAATAATTTTAAAACCATTGGGCAAACCAGAGATGATGCAGTTGGCGAAGCTTTTGATAAAGTGGCTAAGATTTTGGGGCTAGGTTATCCGGGTGGACCGATAATTGCTGAAAAAGCTGAAAACGCTGATAAAGATTATTTTAAATTACCACGGCCTATGATTAATTCTAAAGATTTTGATTTTAGTTTTTCTGGTTTGAAAACAGCGGTTAAAATGGGGTGGGGTAAGGAAAGATTCAGAGACAAAGAGGCAATTAGAGGAATGTGTGCTTCTTTTCAGCAGGCCTGTATTGATGTTTTGGTTAGTAAAACTCTGTCTGCGGCAAAGAAATTTGATATTAAAACCATTATGTTGGGTGGCGGAGTGGCAGCCAATAAAGAGTTACGCAAACAAATGGAATTAGCGGTTAAAGATTTAGAAAAAGTGATGTTTTTTCAACCGGATTTACAGTTAACCACTGATAATGCGTTAATGGTTGCAATTGCTGCTTATTTTGAGTATAAAGAAGGTACAGGAAGGTTTATAGACGGCTGGTGGAAGGCTAAGGTTGACCCGAACCTGGAAATTTAATTTAGGTTACAAATTAACAAATTAATACAAATTATTACAAATATGCTGCAGGAAGATAAAGTTATTTATAAAGACTTGAGTTATAACATAGTAGGTATTCTATTTGATGTTTATAATGAATTGGGTTTTGGTTATCAGGAAAAATATTATGATGACGCAGTGGCAAAGGCACTAAGTTTAAAGCAAATCAGATTTAAACGTCAAATCCTTTTTAATATAAAATATAAAGATAAAGTAATTGGCAAAGCCAGACTCGATTTTCTAATAGAAGATAAGATCGTCTTAGAATTAAAAGTCGGAAGATATTTCACAAAGCAAAGTTTTAATCAAGTTAAAGGTT
>Ga0315289_10014744_pt1 | contig 10883 bp, 10 predicted proteins | sample YL17G11_40_MG_FD_203452 | JGI IMG/M metagenome (GOLD analysis project Ga0315289, IMG submission 203452) | Sediment microbial communities from Yellowstone Lake, YNP, Wyoming, USA - YL17G11_40 | ecosystem: Environmental > Aquatic > Freshwater > Lake > Sediment | place: USA: Wyoming | collected...
CTTCTGTGTCTCTCTCTCTGTCTTCGTTTTCGTACCTGTTTCCTCCGTTCTCCGCGGAATTCCCCCCAATTGTAAGAAGATAAAAAAGTATTGCTGCAGGCCTTGAGAGAGGGATCGCGCCGCTCGTAGTAACGAGAGCGAGAGCGAGAGAGCGAGAGCGAGAGCGAGAGCGAGAGAGAGAGAGAGAGCGAGAGAGAGCGAGAGCGAGAGCGAGAGCGAGAGCGAGAGCGAGAGCGAGAGCGAGAGCGAGAGCGAGAGAGAGAGAGAGAGAGAGAGAGAGAGAGAGAGAGAGAGAGAGAGAGAGAGAGAGAGAGAGAGAGAGAGAGAGAGAGAGAGAGAGAGAACAGAAGAGAGCCTCGACGACCAACCTCACTCGTTCCTTTTCAACCCCCCTCCCAAAAAAATCGAAAACAAAAACAAAAAACACAGGGATCCTCAACCCGGCCAACATCGTCCTCGACGCCTACGTGGCGGGCAAGGCCCGCTACTACCTCCGCCGCCACGCGCTGAGGACGGCCGCCGTGCTCGCGACGGCGTGCCTGCTTATCGACGGGCTCAAGTCCGCGGCGGCGGCCGCAGCGCGGGGGGCCGCTGCGTCGAAGCTGGTGCCCTTCTTGTCCCGGCTGCGGGAGGACGCTCCTGCAGCAGCGGACGCGGCATCAGGTGCTCCTGGTCCCGCAGGGCAGGAGAGGGAGAAGGCGGAGGCAAAAACAGAAGCGGAGAAGGAGGAGGAGAAGTCGGGGGCGGCGGCGAAAACGACGGCCGGAGAGGAAGAAGGCCCCGCTGCTCCTCGCCGTCGCGGCAACAGGAGGGCAAAGGCGAGGCACCTGCTCCGCCTCGCCGCTTCGGGGGCCGTCGCCCTGGGACGAAAGGCGGTCGAGGCCGCTCTCCCGACGCCGCTGCTGGCCGCGTGGCTGGTCGCGGAGCTGATGCTGTAACATGTATGCTTATCTCGACAAGAGAAACGGAGAAGAAGAAGAGAGAGAGAGGAGGAAGGAGAGAGGAAAGGAAAGGGGGCTTCTCTCTCGCCACAATCACCTCCCAAAACTCCGAGCAGCCTCTCACACAAGAAGAGCTCCCTCTGCCTCTTTGCTTTCTCTCTCTCCCTTGCGTCTCTGAGTGAGCTCTATCTCGTTCTCCATCAGGTGAGGTCGTGCGAGCCGGGAGCGGAGCTGCAGAGGGCCGTGCTGCTCCGCGAAGGGAATGCGAGGGAGTTACGCGAGAAGCCGCGCCGCTCCTGCTCTGAACGCGATGGCCCTCTCTCTGCTGTGAAACTCACCCTCCTTTTCCCTCCTCCTCTTTTGCTCCCCTCTCGCCACAGGACCTGCCCTCGCTCCCTCTGCGACAGGGACCGGGAGTGTTTTCTCTACAGCTACCGGGGGTCGCGCGCTTTTAGGGGCGGCGCGTGGGCGGGGAACGAAAGCGCTTTCTTCTTTCAATTGAGAAGAGGCGCGAAACCGAAACCATGGCGAGCGAAATTCATGCGAGGTGGAGCCGGAGTCAGCGCACTCGGCGGCGACCAAGCGGCGGTGTATTCTACAGTATCTCGGTTTTTATGGTCTTGCTGATGCTTCTGCTGGCGGGAGGCGGCAGGACGGCAGGGCTGGCGGTGGCGGATGCGGCTTTGCCAGAAGCAGGCGCGGCGATGACGACGACATCGACGACGGAGAAAACAACGGCGGCGACGACGACGATTGCGGAGCCGAGTGCAGCCGCGTCTACAGCTGCTGCTACTGCTCCTGACTCGGCAGCAGCGGCAGCAGCACCGGACACTTTCCCTGCGCCCGAAGACGCAAAGACGGCAGAAGCAGAGGCCGCGCCCGAGAAGGAATCGGAGGCGGCGGACGCATCCGCGGCCGCCGCTTCTGCAGTGGCGCAGCAGGCAGACCCCTCTGCCGCCGCTGCCGCCGCCTCGGTCCCGCCTCTCGCAGCCCCCGCCGACGCAGCTCCCGTCGCCGCCACCGCGACGGCAGCAGCAGCACCGACGTCGGCCTCGGCAGAGGCCCGCGCTTCGGACCTCCTCAAGCGCGCGAACGCGGTGCTCGCCCTCCGCAGGGCGGGGCTGCTGCCGGGCACCGGCGCGCTCGACCCGGCGATGGCGTCGAAGACGGTCGAGGCGGTCAACGCCAACGCGCCGGCGTTCGAGGCCGCCGGGGGGGTCAGCTTCAGGCCGTCGCTGACGCAGACGGTGGGGGAGGGGGGGAGCGCGGCGGCCCCGGCGCCGGCCCCGAGCAAGCCGGTCTCGCTGCGGGCGAAGTGGGCCGGCGCCGACGCCTGGGCCGCGGCGCCGGCCTCGACGGTCATCGAGAGCTACGCGTCCAAGTGGAGGCCCACCGTCGAGGGCGCTCAGAACAGCACGCTGGCCGCCAGGAACAGGACCGCGGGAGGGGGGCTGCCCTTCAACCTGGGGAGCGTCCGGGTGCAGGCGGCGGCCGCGGGCGCGCCGTCGGCGAGCGAGAGCGTCGAAGCCGAAGCGGCAGCCGAAGCAGCGGCAGCTCCGGCGGCAGCCGCTCCCGCTCCGGCTCAAATGCGCGTGACGACGCTGGCCAACGGCACGAGGATCATGTCCCCGACGCAGCCTGGGACGGTCGCTGCCAACGCGCTCATCGGTGAGTCTAGAGAGTTCTTTGTTTTTTCATTTTCACGAAAGAAGAAGAAGAAGAAGAAAACAGGGGGGGAAAAACTCACTCTCTTCTTCTCCTCCAAACCCAACCTCCCCACACACACAAAAAAAAACTTCTCCCCTCCCCCCACCTCCAAACCCCCCAGGTGAGTACGGCCCCCTCCGAGAGGGCGAGTCGATCGGCGCCGTCATCCAGGTCCTCTTCGGCTTCCGCATCGCGACGCCGTTCTTCGGCACCGGCTTCAACTTTTGCGTCGACCGGTACTGGGGCTCCTTCCCCAAGGTCGGCATCGTCGTCCCGAACGCCGCCAGCTGGCTGCTGCCGGACCTCGCCAAGCTCTTTGCCGACAACGGTGGGATCCAGGCCAACCTGGACCTCCCCACGGCCAACGGCGGCGGCCTCCCAGCGGGCGCCACGGCAGAGGCCAGCTCCGACGGCCTCGTCGTCTGGTTGCCCTCGGTCCAGCCTCTTTACATCTCGAATCTCGGGTTCAGGTTTGGTTTGCAGATCGCGCAGCTGTTCGGGATCGACTTTGGGTTTGGCTTGCTCAAGATCGGGTGCAGGGTGGACTTTGTGAGGGTGTGAGAGAAGAGAGAAAGGAAGAGAGAGAGAGATTATTTTTTCGGAATTCGGTTTTTTTTTTCTTGTTGCGTTTTTTTGTTTTCTTCTCTCTTCTATTTCGTTCCCCCTATCTGCCCCCCTGCCCGGAGAAAACACTTGATTCCTTCCGTTCTTCACTATGGTGTTTCTTCTATTCCCCCCCGTGTCAACGATAAAAACACGAATGGCCTCCTGAAGAACTAAACAAGAGAAGAAGAGAGAGAGACACTCTCTCTGTCCTCTTCCGGGCCTGCCTTCTCTCGAGCGCGCACGCTCCCCCGGAAGAGAGAGCGACGAGGAATCGAAGAGAAAGTGGAAAGATCTCGACGCACTGGGGCCCTCGCTGTGGAGAAAAAGAAGCAGCAGGGGGAGGGGCACTCTGGTCGGCGCTTAAAGGTGGAAGGAGGAAAGAAGAGAGTGGCCTTTTTTTTTTTCTTCGTCGTCGACGGAGAGGGCTCGCCCGCCAAGGTTTCACTTTCTTTCTACTGTCTCCCCTTCCTTTTCTCAATTCGCGCGTCTTCTTCTCGTTTCTCCGTTTTAATTCTGGTGAGTCTCGCGTAAGATCTCGGTGAGGGCACTGGATCCCCTGGCGGCAGAGGCAAGCCCGTGCAGCGGTTAGGCGAGAGAAAGAGAGAGAGGAAAAACGATTGAGGGAGAGAGAGGTTTCATCGTCGTCGGCATGCCGCCATGCTCTACGAGAGAAAGGAATTGCGACTCGCTCTTTACGCTCTCGTTGTCCGCTCGCTCACCTTTTTTCTCTTCCTCTTCGTGTCTCTCGTTCTCTGCTATCCATTTCTTCCCAACGCACACGACAGGAGACGACAGAAAAGAAAACCACGCAATTCGAGGAGTTTTTCGATAGACTTCTTTTCAGCTTCGCCCTCTTCTCTCTTTCCAAGAGAGAGAGAGAGAGAGAGAGCAATTGCTCTTTCTTTTTCCTTCTCCGCCTTCCCTCCCACAACAACACTCCCAACAATGAAGATCATCGCGAGGCGGCGAGGCGTGTCCCTGTCGGCGCTGCTCATATCGCTGACGGTGGCCGCGTCGCTCGCGGCCACGCAGCCGGCGTTCGCGCTCGAGCGCCGCGCGCTGCTTGCGACAACGGCGGCGGCAGCAAGCCCCGCCACCGCTGCTGCCCTCGCCAGGGCCTCCTCCGCGGCCGCCGGCCCCATGCTCGACCCCTCCGTCTCCTCGAAGATGGACCCTGCCGTGGCGGCCGCCATCACGGGAACGGGAACGCCCGACGCGGCCCTCGTCCCAAAACAGACGGGAGTGCCGCTCTCGTTCGACGGCCGGCCGCGCGGCGACAAGAGGACGGTCGACGAGGTCAACGAGCAGGCGCCCACCTTTAAGATGCCCACCGCGGCGGGAACGGTGGAGGCGAGGCCCAATCTGGCGGTCGACATGAGCGGGGCACCGAAGAGCGCCGCCGCGTCCGCCGCTGCCTCTGCTGCAGCCGTTCCGGCGGCGACAGCGGCGACGAAGCCCTCGGTCCCGGGCGCCTCTGCTGATTCCCAATTCGCGACCGCCGCCGACGTCGCCGCCGCCAAAAAGGAGACCAGCGACGCCGCCTCGGCCGCAGCTTCTCTCTCTGCGAGGCTGCCGGGAGACGCCAGCGTCCCCGTCGCGCCCTCGTACATGCCGCCGACCAACCCTGCCTACGCCGCGGGCGCCCCTGCCCCGGCGCTGGCGAGCTTGCTCGCCGCGGCGAGAGCGGCCGAGGCCCCCGGAAGGGCCGCGGAGCAGGCCCGCGTCGCGGCCAGCAAGATGGCCGTTCCCGAGTTTGCGAACGACGCGCAGGACGAGTACGGCTCGGCCGCGAGGGCCGCCGCGGTCGGCGGGAAGGGCTCGGTCGCGGCGCTGCAGAAGGCGGTCGACGCTTCTGCTGCTGCTGCTGCCCCCGTTTCTGCTGCTGTTCCTGCTGCTGCTTCTGCCGTTCCCGCCGGTGCTTCCGTTCCTGCTGCTGTTTCTGCCGTTCCCGCCGGTGCTTCCGTTCCTGCTGCTGCTTCCTCGACGACCGCGGCCGCGCTCGACAACGGCGGCGTCGCCCCGAGAGTCAACCGCGCCTCCAACGCCGCGGACGGCGGCGCGCTTCCCGCCGAGCTCGCCACTCCGAAAGGGGGCGCCGCGGCCGACGGGATCGTGTCGGCCAAGGGGCTCGACAACCCCGTGGGGCAGGTCATCAACGGCAACGTCGGAGGCACCACCCTGAACCTGCTCGTCGGCGCGAGGACGGCGACGCCGTTCTTCGGCACGGGGTTCAACCTCTGCGTCGACCGGTACTTTGGCTCGTTCCCCAAGGTCGGCATCGTCGTCCCCAACCCCGTCGCGTGGCTGCTGCCCGAGATCATAGACATCGGCAACGGCATCTCCGCCACGCTCGAGCTGCCCGCGGCCGGGATCAACGCCCCGGCGGGGGCCCGCGTCACCTCGACCTCGGACGGCTTTGTCATCTGGCTCCCCTCGATCCAGCCGACGCAGCTGGGGGAGTTTGGGTTCAGGTACGGTCTGCAGGTCGCGCAGCTGTTTGGCGTGGACTTTGGGTTCGGCCTTCTCAAGTCGACGTGCACGATCGACTTTGTGAGGGTTTGAGGGGGGAGAGAGGGGGAGGGAGCAAAAAGGAGAGAGAAGAGAGACGAGAGAAAGTTTTTGTCCGGGTTTTTTTTTTTTTTTCCGAGAGAGAGAGAGAGAGAGAGAGAGAGAGAGAAGAAAGGGAGAAATCGTTCTTTATTACTGTTTAATTTTCCACTTCGGTATCCTCTCTTCTTTTTCGTTCCACCTCTCGCCCCATTAAAATTAAAAAATCATTGTGAAAAGGAAAAGGAAATGAAAAAGCCTATTCTTCTATAAAGGAGCAGCGCGGCTTGTTGTTGTTCTTTTCCTCTCTTTTGCAAAAGAGTCGGGTCGCGATTTCCTTTTCTTCATTTTCAGTCGAGATAGCATTCGCCCCGTCGCTCTTTCAGGGCACTCTCTCCCTCCCCCTCTCTCGCTCTCTCCACTCATTCTCCCTCTCTTTCGCTTCGACACACATACAAGCACGACGTCATGCTCTTCGCGACAGCAGCGCTGCGAAGGGCCGCTGCGGCTTCTTCTTCGGAGGGGACGACGACGATGATCCTGCCCCTTCATCGGCGATGCCTCTCGTCAGTGTCCCCGTCGTCGTCGACCCCGGCCTCCCCCCTTCATCCCTCCGCCTCGCACGACCCCTCCCTCCACGTCCAGCTCGAGCCCCTCTCGACCCCGGACGGCGTTGAGGGCGTCTTCACCCTCACCCTGTGCCGCCCCTCGGCCCGGAACGCCGTCGGCAGGAGGCTCCTCTCGGAGCTCCGCGGCTGCCTCGAGGCGCTGGCCGCGGAGAGCCCCGCCTCCGCGCGCGCGCTGGTGCTCCGCTCGGCCGTCCCCGGCGCCTTCTGCGCCGGGGCGGACCTGCGCGAGCGCGCCGCGATGACGCGGCTCGAGGCACGCCGGTTCGTCGAGGAGCTGCGCGCGACCGTCGGGATGCTGGAGGCGCTGCCGTTCCCAACGGTCGCGGCCGTCGACGGCGTCGCCCTGGGCGGCGGCGCGGAGCTGGCGCTGGCGGCGGATGTGCGGGTTGTGGGCCCGAGGGCGAGCTTCGGGTTCCCGGAGACGAGGCTGGGGATCATTCCTGGGTGATTGATGGAGAGGAGCGCGGCGGGGAAGGCTGCTGTGCTGGCGTTTTGGAAGAGAGACGGAGAGTGAGGGAGGAAACCATCGAGACCATCGAAAACCAAAAAAACAAAACTCATCCCCCTGAAAATGATTTTTTTTCAAACAAAAAACGAAATTCTCAACAGCGCCGGGGGCACCCACCGCCTCCCGCGCGCCGTCGGCCTCGCCAGAGCCAAGGAGCTCATCCTGACCTGCAGGCGGGTCGGCGCCGAGGAGGCGCTCTCGATCGGCCTGGCCGAGTTCGGAGCCGTCGCTTCCGAAAAAGAGAGAGAAGGAAAAGAGACAGAAGAGGGCGGAACAACAGCGACAGCGGCAACAAATCCAGCTTTCACTTTTTCGTCGACGCTTCTCGACGCCTCGGCTCCGCACGGGGCGGCGGACGCCGCCGCGCTCCAGCTCGCCCGCAGCATGGCGCTCGCTGCGCCGCTCGCGGCGAGGGCCGCCAAGGCCGCGGTCTCCGGCGCCGCGGCCGAGAACGCCGCGGCCGCGCCCGCGGCGGGAAGGCTCGAGGCGGCGTGCTACTTCCCGCTGCTCTCGACGTGGGACAGGGACGAGGGGCTGCGGGCTTTTGCCGAGAAGAGGCAGCCCGTCTTTCGCGGGGAGTAGGAGAGAGGAGGAGGAAGGGCCCGTTGTTTGGTTTGGACTTGCAAAAAACGAAGCGGAGAGAGAGAGAACGGTGATGGAGAAAGAACGAGGTTTTTCTTTTTTCGATCCGGTGGCGACGGCAGCGAAGACGAGGCGAAAAAAGTGAAAACAAAAGAAAACGAGGCGCGCCCTCTCCATCAAAATTCGTCGTCGAAGGAGGAGAAAGACAAGAAGGGGCTTCTCTCTCTTCTTCCTCTTCGTCTTCCTCTCTTTCCCTCTGTTCTTTTTCCTCTCTGTATTTCTGTGGACGCGAGAAAGATGCTCGCGCGCCTCTCGCTCCTGGGCGCGACGAGGCAGGCACGGCGGCGATGGAGCAGTAGCAGCGAGGGCTTTTCCGCTCGGTCGGCATCATCATCTTCTTCGACTTCTTCGTCGACCTCCTCGGACAATCGTCCCTTCCCTTTCGCCCCGCGAGACGACCCCGTCGCGATCCCGAAGCTGCTGATCTCCAACCGCGGCGAGATTGCCTGCCGAATCATCCACACGGCGCGCAGACTCGGTGAGAAGACAGAGAGAGAGAGAGAAAGAGAGAGACGAAGCGAGTGAAGAAATATTGGTTCTCTCTCACGAGGGAAACCAATATCACGAGAGAAAAGAGCTGACGCAGCAGTTTCGTTTCCTTTCCCTCTCAACCTCAACCAACTCCTTCGACCCTCCTCCAACTTCAAACAGGCGTCCCTACCGTCGCCGTCTTCTCCGACGCCGACGCCGGCGCCCCTCACGTCTCCCTCGCCGACGAGGCCGTGCGCCTGGGCCCGGCCCCTCCGTCTCTTTCGTACCTCGACGTCGGCAGAATCCTCGCGGCCGCGGAAGCGTCGGGCGCGACGGCGGTGCACCCGGGCTACGGCTTCCTCTCCGAGTCGGCCGCCTTTGCCGAGAGAGTCCTCGGAAGCGGCCTCACGTGGGTGGGGCCCCCGCCCGCGGCGATGCGGTCGATGGGGGACAAGGCGCAGGCGAAGAAGCTGATGGGCGCCGCGGGGGTGCCTGTGGTGCCGGGCTACCACGGGGAGGACCAGAGCGACGAGCGGTAAGAGAGGTTTTTGACTTTTTTTCTTTTCTTTTTTGTGCGAGAGAGCGAGGGAGAGTCCTCTCTCCCTTGTTCGCTTTTTTTCACCAAAACAATCACCTCGTTTTTTTTCAAAACCCTCTCTCCCTCCTCCCTCTCTCCTCTCTCCCCCTCTCCCTCTCTCCCTCTCTCCTCTCTCCCTCAGCCTCTGCGCCGAAGCCGAGCGCGTGGGCTTTCCCATACTCATCAAAGCCGTCCTCGGCGGCGGAGGCAAAGGGATGAAAATCGCCCGAGACGCCTCCGAAGTGCCCGCCGCCGTCGGCGCCGCGCGGCGCGAGGCCGCGGCGTCGTTCGGCGACGACAGGCTCCTCCTGGAGAGGCTCGTCGCCCGCCCCCGCCACCTCGAGGTGCAGGTGCTCGCCGACGCTCGGGGGTCCGCGGTCCACCTCGGCGAGCGGGACTGCTCGGTGCAGCGACGGCACCAGAAGGTGATCGAGGAAGCGCCGGGGCCAGGCGTGTCGGCAGAGCTCAGGGCGGCGCTGGGGGGAGCGGCGGTCGCGGCGGCGGAGGCGGTGGCGTACGAGGGAGCGGGCACTGTCGAGTTCATCGTCGACGAGAACGCGCGTACTTCGTCGTCGCTGCCCGAGTTCTTCTTCATGGTGAGGACGAGAGAGACGAGAGAGAAAGAGAGAGAGACTTTCCAAAGAGCAAACCCAGAAAACTCACCTTTTCTTCGTGTTTTCAAAAAAAAAAAAAAAAACGACACCAGGAGATGAACACGCGCCTCCAGGTCGAGCACCCGGTCACCGAGGCCGCCATCTCCGGCCACCCCGACCTCGTCGAGTGGCAGCTCCGCGTCGCCGCCGGGGAGGGGCTCCCCTCGGCGGGCCAGCGCGGCGTCTCCCTCTCGGGGAGCGTCGCGGTCGAGGGGAGGCTCTACGCGGAGAGGCCGGAGGCCGGCTTCCTTCCCGCCGCGGGCGTGCTGTCGGCATGGAGGCCGCCGCGCGGGGCCCTGGCGTTTAGGTGGCCCGGTTTTGACGAGGAGGAGGCAACGGGAGGGAAAGACGGGAGGAAGAGGAAGGGGAGACTCTCTCTGTCGTCGTCGTCGTCAAACGCAAACTCGGCCTCTTCCTCCGTCTCTGTCTCCGTCTCGAGGGTCGACGCCGGCGTCTCCGGCCCGGGCGACGCCGTGGGAGTCCACTACGACCCCATGATCGCCAAGGTCCTGGCCGCGGGCCCCACCCGCGAGGCCGCGCTCGACGCGCTGGCGGCCGCGCTGGAGGGCCTCCGCGTCGGCGGGCTGCACACCAACGCGGGCCTCCTCTGGAGGCTGAGCAGGAGCGCGGCGTTCCGCGAAGCCGGGCTCGGCTCGGTGAGCCTCGACACGCACTTCCTGGAGACGCACGCGGCGAGCCTGCTGCGGGCGCCGCGTCCCGGCGCCAAGCTGCTGGCGCTGGCCGTCGCCGCAGTCCACGCGGCGGGGGCGACGAAGCCGGCGGCGGCGGCCGGCGAGAGGAGAGGAGGAGGGGGCGCGTGGTCGTCCGCCGACGGCGCCCGCCCCGGCAGCGGCCTCCCGGCCCTCAGGTCGCTGACGTTCTCGCACGAGGCGAGTGGTTCGAGCGTCGAGGCGAGGCTGGAGCAGAGGGCGCGCGCGGGCGGGGGGGGGGGAGGAGGAGGAGGGAGAGGAGGCGGCGTCGGCGTCTTGAAAATCACGACGACGACGGCGACGGCGGCGGCGGAGGGTGAAGAAGAAGGGAAAGCTTCTCCGTTCTCTGCCGCATTGCCAGAGACCTCCGTGACGACCCTGCGAGACGTCCAGCTCCTCGCCCCTTCTCCCTCCAACTCTGACGGCGTCTGGAGCGTCACGGCCCTCGACGCGGACTCGGGCGTGAGGCTCTCGGCTGACGTCGCCTTTGGCGGCAGCCCCGCCGACGGCGACGTCGTCGTCGACCTCTGGCCCGTCGCCCGCTGCTCCTCCGGGAGGGCTCCGACCTCGCCTCTGGGCCCGCTGACGGAGCCGTGCGTCTCGCTGCGCCTCCCCGTGGCCAGGCGCTGGGCCCCCCCGGAGGAGGCCGGAGGCGAGAGCGGCGGCGCGGCGCTCTCGCCGATGCCAGGCAGGGTCGCGCGCGTCGCCGTCGCCGTCGGCGACAGGGTCAAAAAGGGGGACACCATCTGTCTGCTGGAGGCGATGAAGATGGAGCATCCCGTGAGGTCGCCTATCGACGGCGTGGTCAGGGAGCTGGACGCGGCTTCGGGGGCGCTGGTCGGCGGAGGGGAAAGGCTGGCGCTGGTGGTTGCAGAAGAAGAAGAGTGAAATT
>Ga0315289_10014745_pt1 | contig 10883 bp, 9 predicted proteins | sample YL17G11_40_MG_FD_203452 | JGI IMG/M metagenome (GOLD analysis project Ga0315289, IMG submission 203452) | Sediment microbial communities from Yellowstone Lake, YNP, Wyoming, USA - YL17G11_40 | ecosystem: Environmental > Aquatic > Freshwater > Lake > Sediment | place: USA: Wyoming | collected...
CCGTCCTCCCGGCCTCCACCCCCGCCGCCCTGCCCGCCTCGCCCAGCCCGGCGGAGGTCCCCTACTCCCGCTTCCTGGCCCTCGTCCGGGACGGGTCCGTCAAGGCGGCGGCCGTGGATGGGGCGACGGGGCGGGTGACGTTTGAGGTGGTCGCGCCGGCTCAACACGCCGGGCGGAGGGCGCCCAAAAACGTGGCGGCAGCGGGGAGGGAGGCCGGCCCGCCGCGCTCGCCCCTCATCCTCACCACCACCCGCATCTCCGGCGACACCTCCCTCATGCCGGCCCTCGTCGCGGGGGGCGTGGAATTTGCGGCGGCCGTGCCCGCCCCCGGCGCGGCGGCCGCCCGCCTGGCCGGCCAATGCCTCGCGCTGTGGGTCCCCCTGCTCCCCCTGCTCTGGTTTGCCTCGCGCGCGGTCGGGTCCGCCCGCGGTGGCGGCGCCGGCGGGGGCGGCGTCCCGGGCGTCCGCCGGGATGGCGGCCGGGGCGGCGGCAAGGGGGGCGGCGGGGCGGCGTCCAGTCCGAGGGTGACCTTCGCGGACGTGGCGGGCGTGGACGGCGCCAAGGCCGAGCTCGCGGAAGCGGTGGCCGCCCTGCGCAACCCTGAAGCGTTTGCGGACGTCGGCGCGGTCGCGCCCTCGGGCGTGCTCCTGTACGGCCCGCCAGGCACGGGGAAGACCCTGCTGGCCCGGGCGGTGGCGGGGGAGGCGGGCGTGCCCTTCCTGGCGTGCTCGGCGTCTGAGTTTGTCGAGGTGAGAGAAAATGGAGGGAGAGAGGGAGAGGGAGAGAGGGAGAGGAGGGGAGGGGCGCGGCCACCATCGCGCGCGCGCACGGCGCTCAATTCATTTTCCGCCCGGCACCGCCCCCCCTCTCCCTTCTCACAGCTCTACGTCGGCCGGGGCGCCGCCCGCGTGCGCGCCCTCTTCGCGTCCGCCCGCAAGGCCGCCCCCTGCGTCGTCTTCATCGACGAGCTCGACGCGGTGGGCGGGCGGCGGGGGGGGGGAGGGAGCAACGACGAGCGCGACCAGGTGAGGAGAATAGAGAAGGGAGAAAAATACCGTTTTTTTTTTAATCCTTTCTCTTGCTCTCACTCATTTTCCTCTCACAACGCTCCCTCCTTTTCACACAGACGCTCAACCAGTTGCTGACCGAGCTGGACGGCTTTGACGGCGCGGGCCGGGCCGGGGTGTTGCTGCTGGCCGCCACCAACCGGGCGGCCACGCTCGACCCGGCCCTCGTCCGCCCGGGCCGCCTCTCCAGGCGCGTCGCCGTGCCGCTGCCCGACGCGCCCGGGCGGGCCGCCATCCTGGGCGTCCACCTGCGTCGGGTCGCCCTGGCGGGCGGGCCGGGCGCCCGGGCCACCGAGGCGTCCCGCCTGGCCGCCCGCTCGGCCGGCCTGTCGGGCGCCCAGCTGGCCGACGCGGTCAACGACGCGGCCCTGCTGGCCGTCCGCGCGGGGCGCCGCTCCGTCGCCGCCTCCGACCTGGACCTTGCCATGGAGCGGGCCATCCACGGCGTGGATGGGCGGGGCGGCGGCGCAGCGGGCGGGGCGGTGGAGCGGGCGGTGCGGGGAGCGGCTGCCAGTCTGTTTGGCGGGGCCAGCGTGGCTCCAGGGGGCGGGGCGCCCCCGCCCGCGGCGGCGGGGTGAGGGAGGAGGACATGGGTGAGACAGAGAGATGCGTTGGTGCGTGTGCGTGTGTGTATCCTTGCCGATCAGTGGTCGTTGAGAGAGACGGAGTGAGTGAGGCGGAAGGAAGGGAGCAGGTCGGAAGGTTGAGGCAACAGAGTCGCGCAGAAGAACCGAATATAAAACAAGACACACACGCCCCCCGCACCTCTCACGCCACGTGATCCTGCGCGCCGCACGCACACGCACCAGCGCGTGGTGTGCCAACCACCGGAGCTCTCTGGCCGCCTTTCCATTCAAATGTCCCCCCCGCGCACGCGGTCCCGGGCGGGCGAGCGGCAGCAGAGCAGCGGCGCCGATTTGGCCGAGCGAGGGAGCGTGGGCAACGGCCGGGCTACCGCCAACGGCACCGGCAGCCGGGCCAAGGGCAAGGTACAGGAGAGAGAGAGACAGAGAGGGATCCTGAGGCGTTTGGATAGCAAAGGACAGCAGCAAGCGGTGAGTGCGTCTCATTCATTTTTCCGCAGGCGTCGCGCGCTCTCATTCATCAACCCCGCCTTTTCCTTTTCCTCTTCATCCCTTCCTCCATCTCTCAGCGCCTCCCCCGCCCGCTCTCGTCCGAAATGCCGTCCATGGCCCTCCTCACAGCCCTGTACGCCCTGCAAGGCATCCCCCTGGGCCTCGCCACGGGGGCCGTCCCCTTCCTCGTCCAAGCCAATGCGGCCACACCCGCCGCCGGCTTGGCCGCCGCGGGCGGGTTTGCGCTGGCCGCCTGGCCTTACGCGTCCAAGCTCGCCTGGGCCCCCATCGTCGACGCCGCCTACCCGGCCCCGCACTGGCGGCGGCGGACCTGGATCCTCCCCACCCAGGCCCTGTCGGCGGGGCTGATGTGGTGCGGTGCGGGCTTTGCGGAAAACGCTTTGCAAGCCGGCCACACGACTGCTCTGACCCTGTTTTTCTTCGCGCTCGTCGCGGCCGCCGCGACGCAGGACATCGCGGTCGACGGGTGGGCCCTGACCCTGTTGAGTCGCAAGCGGGTGGGTGTCGCGTCCACCTGCCAGACCCTGGGCACGGGGGCGGGCGCCTTCCTGAGCTTTGCGGGCCTGGTCGCGCTGTCAGACCCGCTGTTCTGCCACCGCTGGCTTGGCACGCCCGCCGCGGGGCCCGCCGCCTGGTCGCTGGGCGGGTATTTGAGGGCGTGGGGCCTCATCTATGGCGTGGCGACGGTGGCGCTGGTATTTGTGAGGGAGCGGGCGTCCCCGCCGCCCGACTGGGTCGGCGGAGCGGGGGAGGGGAGCGAGGGAGAGGAGGAGGAGGGGGAGGGCGGCGGTGAGGAGGCCGGGCCGGTCGCGCGCGGCCGCGGCCGCGGCCTTGGCCGGTGGTGGGGCGAGGCCGCCGCCACGGGTTACCGCGACCTCGCCCGCGTCGCCGCCCTGCCCGCCGTGCGCCGCCTGATGGGCCTGCTGCTGGTCAACCGCCTGGCCGTGCTGCCGGCGGAGGCGGCCGCCACGCTGGCGCTGCTGGCCAAGGGCGTGCCGCGGGACGCGCTGGCCGGCCTGGCGGCCGCCCAGCTGCCCGCGGAGTGGGTCGCCGCCGCGCTCGCGGGGCGGGCGTCGGCCTCGGGCCGCCCGGGCGGCCTGGCCCGGGCCTGGGCCGCCGGGTTCTGGGCCCGCCTGGCGTGCGCGGGGCTGGCGACGGGCGTGGCGGTGTGGGCGGCGCCCGTGGCCAAGGGGGCCGCCCCGCCCACCGCCCTCCTCCTCGCCGCGGGCGCGGGCGGCCTCGCCACGGCCGCCACGGCCGCCCTCCAGTTCACCTGCCTGGGCGCTCTCTACGCCCGGGTCGCGGACCCGGCCCAGGGCGGGGCGTACCTGACCCTGCTCAACACGGTCGCCAACATGGGTGCGTTTGTGTGTGAAAAAGGGGAGGGGGAGAAAGAGACGAGAGGGGCAAAGAAGAGGGAAGGGGAAAATGGGTTGGAGAGTGGAGACAAGGAATAGAGAAGGCGGGCTGGCGGGCACGCCTCATATTCTCTCTCATGCCATTTTTTCACTCTCTCTCTCTCTCACACACACACACACGCACACGCGCCTCTCCCTCCCAGGCTACGCCCTCCCCAAGCCCCTCGCCCTGGCCGCCGTCGCCCGGTGGGGCCTGGGGCCGGTTTCGTGCGTCGCCCTGGCGGCCGGGGCCGTCGCGGGTGCGGGGTGGCTGTGTAAAGAGTTGGGAGAGCTGGAGGGGCTGCCGCCCTCTGCGTGGCGGGTGGGGAAGGGGCGGGGGCGGGGACTGAAATGAAGAGACAGCGCGTGAGAAAAGATGGATGGATAGACGATGGATGGATGGAGAAAAGGAGAGAGTCGGGTCGAGAAAAAAGAGGGGAAACACACACATTTCCGCCTCTGCCTCACCTCGCGCACCACGCACACGACACAAAATGTCATCAGCCTCCGGCGGCTCCCCCATCGCCCCTCCAGCCCCCGGCACAGATGGGGGTGCTGGCGGGGAGGGCGCTGGCGGGCGGGGCGCGTCTCCCCGCCCCGCGGCCGACCCCCGGGCCCGAGGCCGGTCCGGCTCGGGCGGGGGCGGTGCGGCCGGCGGGAGCACGCCCCGGGGCGGGAGTCGGGGGCCCACGACCACGCCCCGCCGGTCGCCGGGTGGGGATGAGGTGAGAGCGAAAGGGAGAGCATTCACGGGCGCGCGGCGCGAGACTCCCCCGCCACCCCCGCCCCCCACCACCTCCCCCGTCTCTCTCTCCTCCAAACCTTCTCCTTCCCTCTCACTCACTCACAACATCCAGGCCATGCACCAACTCGCCGCCGACGCCGCCGACGCCGCGGGCGGCGGCGGCCCCATGGCTACCGACCCGTACGCCCTGTTTGACGAGGGCGGCGGCGGCGGCGGCGGCGGCGGCGGAGGGTTCATGATGAGCGGCGGCGGCGGCCGCCGCCGCCCGTCCGGCGCCCGGGCCGGCGGCGGGCCGCGGGGTGGTTTGGGTGGGGGCGGTGGGGGCGGGGGCGGCCCCGCCATCAATGCGGACGTCGGCTTCCCTGACGTCGGAGACCTGTGGGACCTGGCGGGTGATGTGGAGGGGGCGCGGGTAGTGCTTTGAGATGAAAGATGAGGACAGGTTCCACAGTTTCGTTTGAGAGAGAGGAAAGGTGTGTCGCGCGCTTCGCGCCCCGCTCTGCCCCTCGTTTTTTTGTTTTGTTTTTGCGCGCGGGCGGGCCGGTTCGTCCCCTGTCACAGCTGCGTGAGTGCGAGGGTAACGAGGGCGCGTCCATCCCGCCCTCGTGCCAGCGTTGGATGAGGTGGACTCGCATGCCAGCTCCCCTCGACGCGTTGCACCCTGCCCGCCGCCCGTGTCCCCACGCTCGCACGCACGCACGCCCGCCGCCTTGTCAGGCGAGGCCGGGGGCTCACGTCTCACAGCACGGCCCTGCACGAAACGGGCCTAAAATAACGCCATCTCCCCGGCGCCCCCGAACGCGACAGCACCTCTGCTCAACGGCCGCCGCAACCGCTCTCGCTTCATCTCTTATCGCTTCCTCTCTCTCTCACACAGAACGTCGCGCACACGACCCACCAAATGGCCCCTTTCACTGCACGGGCCCGCCGGTGGCACCCCGCCTTGGCGCTGGCGGTGGTGGTCGCCGCGGTCGCGGCCGCCTCGGGCGCGGGCCTCCCGGCCCGGGGCGGGCCGAGCAGCACGCCCGACCCCCCCGAACTCGAGTCCTTCCTGGCCTACCGCGCCCAGACCGGCCTACCGCCCGGGTCGGCCCTGGCGGCCCGGGCCCAGGAGCCGGTGGTGCCCCTGCCTCAGCCGCCACCCCTGGCCAGCACTTTCTCGGCGGCAGGTAAGGAGAGAAGAGAGGGAAAACAGGGATGGCCTGCATGCGCAGCCGGGGTTCCAGGGTTCGGGCGGGCCCGCAGCCTGCGCTTAGGCACGCCGCCTCGCCCGGCCAGACCCTTCTACTGGCAAGCGAGGGTGGCGACGCACGAGCTGGTGTGGTCTGGGCAGAGTGGGATGGGGGCCGCCACAACAGGCAGGCTGAAAAAGAGAGACGGAAAGCGCGCGAGCGGTCGGGTCCCGTCTCCGCGCCCGCCGTGCCCCCCCTCGACCTTTTTTCTTCTCACCACTCCCCATCCCCATCCCTCCCTCCCGAACTCCCACAGGCGGCGGCCTCCCCTCCCCCGCCGGCGCCGCCCTCTCCGCACCCCGCCGAGACGCCGAAGAGCACGCCGACCCCGCCCCCACCCTGGACGCCCCCGCCCGCGGCGTGTGGGACATTGCCGTCGACGCCCGCGCGACCCGCCAGGCTTTCCAGGGCTTTGGCACCTCGCTCGCCTGGTGGGCGAACGTCGTGGGGGTCCTGCCCGCCGCCATCAGGGACCGCATCCTCGACCTGATCTTCTCCCGGGAGAAGGGCCTGGGCTTCCAGGTGCTGCGCTACAACATCGGCGGCAGCGGGTGGGCCACGCCCGACGCGCCCAACCTGCGCCCGGGCGGCAACATTCCGTCCTACCTGGCCCCGGACGCCAAGACCTACGATTGGGCCCAGGACGCCGGCCAGCGGGCGGTCCTGCTGGGGGCCCGGGACAGGGGGGCCAACACGTTTGAGGCCTTCTCAAACTCGCCGCCCTACTTCATGACAAAGAGCGGGCGCGCGTCGGGCGGGCCCGACCCCAAGGCCGACAACCTGGCGCCCGCCAATTACACGGCCTTCGCGACCTACCTCGCCCGCGTCGTCCGCCACTTTGGGGACGAGTACGGCCTGCGCTTCACGACGCTGGACCCCTTCAACGAGCCGTCCACCGACTACTGGCGGGCGGGCAACGTGCAGGAGGGCTGCCACTTTGACCGGAGCAGCCAGTGGGCTTTCCTCCCCGCCCTGGCCAAGGCGCTCAAGGCCGCGGGCGCGGGCGGGGTGGCCCTGGCGACCAGCGATGAGACCAACATTGCGGACGCGGACAAGTCGTTCAAGGCGATGACGCCGGCGGCACTGAAGCTGGTGACGCAGGTAAGGAGAGAGAGGCGGTGGAGAGAGAAGAAAAATGGTGATTGTTTTCTCGAACCAACCTTCCTCAACCACACGACGCGCACGCCGCGGCTCCACGGCCCCTCCTTTTTTTTTTCCTCCATCCTCCTCTCACACACACTTCCCACCCCCTGTTTCCCCTTCCTTTATTTATTTTTATTTCCACTAGATTAACACCCACACCTACTGGGGCCCGACCTACCCGCGCCCCGACCTGGGCCCCCTGGGCGCGGCGGCCGCGGGCAAGCGCCTGTGGATGAGCGAGTACGGGGCGGGCGCCTTCCCGCCCGACCGCATGGGGGATGCGCTAGGGCTGGCGGCCGGCGTCACGGCCGACCTGAACGCCATGGGCGCGTCCGCCTGGGTGTACTGGCAGGCGGTGGAGAACCTGGCCGGCCCTCCGCCCACGCCCTGGTGGGGGCTGGCGCAGCTCAATTTCAGTGATGGGAGCGGGCTGCGCGTCGGCAAACAGTTTTGGGCGGCCGCCCAGTTTTCCCGCCACATCCCGGCGGGCTCCACGATCCTGGCCTCGCCCAAGCCGGGCGAGGTCCTCATCGCCCTCGTCCCGGACGACGCCCTGGACGCGGCGGGCGGGGGCGGCCCGCCCGCCGGCGGGTGGCCGGCAGTCGACCTGGGCGCGGACGGCATCGCCGACCCGCTGTCCCTCGTCTGGTCCATGCCGCCCGCCCTGGCCAACGCCTCGTCCTCGCCCGCCCCCCTATCCGCCCGCCCGGTCCCCGCCTCCCTGGTCTTGGTGCTGACCAACCCGGACGGCGCGACCGCCCGGGCGCGCATCGACGCGGCGTCCTTCCTGGGGGAGGGCGGCGGGGGTGAGGTGGCGGCCACGCGGACGACCGCGTCGGAGGACGGCGCCCGGGCGGGCTCCATCAGCGTCCCTCCCGCCTGGAAGGGGGCCTTCGAGCTGGACCTGGCGCCGGAGAGCGTGACGACGCTGGTGGTGCGGCGGGCGGGCGCGCCGCCCCGGCCGCCGCTGCCTGCGCCGCTGGCGGTGGGCGGGGAGGGAGTGGGGGGCGTGGCCCCCGCGGCGGCTGTGCTGCTGCCGGGGGCGCCCGCCGCGCCGCCCCAGCGCCGCCAGGCTGCGCCTGGGCCGGCGGCGGACATGCAGTGACCTCTCCTGTGCAAAATGAGGGAGGGGAGCTGGTTTTGAGGGGGCGAGGGGAAAACATCCCCCCCCCTGCTCTCTCTCTCTTTCAGAAGAAATTTATCGCGCTACCTACTACTGCATTCCTGCCCTTGCTCAAGCATGCTTTATCTGGTGATGGGTGGTGGGTGGCGTGAGCGGGGGACGGGGGGTTCCATTGTAAAAAAGGCATGCTCTTAAAGGATGAAGGAAAAATGGAGAGAGGGAGAGCGAGGCGGCAGCACAGAGTCGTCCCGCATTTAGCAACGGGCGGCGGCGCCTATTTCTCTCGCGCGCGCCCTGGTGCCGCGTCCCACACGCACATTTAACATGGACGCCTACACCAAGGGCGAGACCCTGGGGTCGGGCACGTTCGGCGTGGTGTACAAGGCGACGCATAAAGAGGTGTGTGGGTGGAGAAAATAGAGACGGGGCGGCAGATTGAGACGGGCCCCCCTCACGACCTTTTTCTCACAACCTGTTTGGTCGCTGCTCATTTTTTCTTACACACACCTCAATTTCTCACTCCACTCTCCAAACAACGCCCCAAAGACCGGCAAGGTCGTCGCCGTCAAGAAGATCCGGCTGGGCAACGCGAAGGAGGTAAAGAGGCAGAAATGAGAGGCAGGGCAGGGTGGGCACACCTCTCTCTCTCCAGTCCACATCCCCCATCACCTCATCGACCTCCTCCTCTCTCTCGCATTCGCTCTTTCTCTATTTTTTTCTCCGCAGGGCGTCTCCGTCACCGCCCTGCGGGAGGTCAAGATCCTGCGGGAGCTGGCCCACCCGCACGTAGTGGCCCTGGAGGACGTGGTCCTCCACAAGCGCGGGGCGATCTGCCTGGTGAGAAGGAAAAAATGGAGAGGGAGAGGGAGAGGAAGAACAGAAAAGAAAAAACCATCCCATCCAATTTTTCCCTCATCATCCCTCTCTCTCCCTCTTTTCTCTTCGCTCCTTCAGATCTTCGAGTACATGGACTCCGACCTGGGCCACCTCATCCACGACCGGGGCACCGTGCTCGGGCCAGGCGACGTGAAGGCCTACATGAAAGCGGTGCTGGCCGCCCTGGCCGCCTGCCACGCGGCCGGAATCCTGCACAGAGACGTCAAGCCGGACAACGTGCTGCTGGGCGGCGGCGGCCGCGTCGTGCTGGCGGACTTTGGGCTGGCGACCACGGCGGGGTGGTCCCCCGGGGCGGGCGCCTGGCTGCGCGTGGAGGCGGCGGCAGAGGAGGGAGCGAAGGAGGGAGGAGCAGACCCAAGGCCAACCACTGCCTCCCCTCCCGCCCCGCCCCTCCCGGCCCGCCCGCTGACCAACCAGGTCTGTTCCGCCTGGTACCGGCCTCCCGAGCTGCTGTACGGGGCGACCCTGTACGGGCCGGCCGTGGACGTGTGGGCGGCGGGTTGCGTGTTTGCAGGTACGGATAAGAAGAGAAAGAGAGCGCGCAGCTTCTCCAAAAATCAAATTTCAACCTCACTCACTTTTTTTCTTTTTCTTTTTCTTTTCTTTTCAACAAAGAGCTCCTTCTGCGCCGCCCCTGGCTGCCCGGCACGTCCGACCTGGCCCAGCTGGGCCTCATCTTTGCGGCCCTGGGCACGCCGGCGCCTGGAGAATGGCCGGGCGCGGGCGACCTGCCAGGCTACGTCGCCTTTGCACCCCGCCCCCGCCCCCGCCTGGCGGATGCCTTCCCGCCCGGCACGGGCGGGGACGCCCTTGACCTCCTGGCCCGCCTGTGCGCGCTAGACCCGGCGAGCCGCCCGTCTGCGGAGGAGGCGCTGAAGCACCGGTACTTCACGGGCGGCGTGCCGGCGACGTGAGTCAGTCGTTCTGGAGGGAAGGCGGGGAGAGAAGAGAAAAGATGAGATTATGGGGATGGAGAGAGAGAAGACGGGCACCTCGCACTCACACGCACGCAACACTCTTCCTTTCACAGGCCTCCCGCCGACCTGCCCACCCCACCCGGGCGTTATGACGACCCCCTGGCTGCCCCCGCCGCGGGCGCGGGCGCGGCCGCGGCGGAGGCCGCAGTGGAGGCGGCCGCTGCGGAGCTTGCCCGCCGTGGGGAGGAGCTAATAGGTGGCGCACGCCCGACGACCGAGGCCAAGACCGCGCCCCGCACCGCTGCGACCGCTCCCAATGATGGCACGACGGGCATGACGGGCCCCGTGCGGAAGCTGGTGCTGGATGGCGCCGGCGGGGCGACGGGTGGTGAGGGTGGGGCTGCAGGGGCCAAACGGCGGCGGCCCGAGGGGGCTACATGCCCGCCCGGCGCCGGCGGCGGCGGGCCAGCCAGTGCGGACCGGGGGCTGAGGGACCGGGGGAAGGGGCTGGGGAGTGAGATGGAGGAGGCAGGGTGAGAGAGAGTGGTAGCAGCGCACAAATGAGCCTGGGCAGAAAAAGAGCGGGTCGAGTGTGGTCGAGAAACAAAACGCCCCCATTCACTCTTCTACCTCTCACTTGCTCTCTCATCCGCCCACGCACACGCCGCCTGCTCTTTCAGCCTTTACACAGGTGCGTGGAGCGGGTGTAAGAGTGTCCTGAGGCTGGGTTATTAGCCATCGGGTGGTTGGTTGGCGCGCGGGCCAAAGAAAGCGTGCAGAGAGCGGAGGGAGCGGCGCCCTCCCCCTCGCTCCCTCTCGCATCTTTTCTTTCTCGGCGCAGGCGTGAGACTACCGAGGTTCCCGTCATCCCTTCTCCAAACCGCACTCCCACGGCTAGTGAGCAGGTCCTCAATCTGGCAAGCTGTGATAAAATGCGTGTCGCATCGAGACGTGCACGCCTGAGGAAGAAAGAAAGGAGCGCGCCCCCTGCGGCACTGCTAAACTCTCCACCTCAGCACCCGACGTGACGAACCCACCTCACCATTTTTCTACCTCCCTCGACCAGACCTCCTCTCCTCCCTCTCCCAAGCACATGCCCGCTCCTCGCCCGGCCTCGCCCGGCCGGGCGAGCGCGTGAGAGACCAAGGAAGACTTCCGTCCGCTCTCTCCCCCTTTCCTCTCCAGGGGGGGGAGAGAAACTCCCCTTCATCAAACATCCCTTCATCCCCGTCGCCCGCCCTGACGCCGCTTCCTCCGACCCCACC
>Ga0315289_10014746_pt1 | contig 10883 bp, 10 predicted proteins | sample YL17G11_40_MG_FD_203452 | JGI IMG/M metagenome (GOLD analysis project Ga0315289, IMG submission 203452) | Sediment microbial communities from Yellowstone Lake, YNP, Wyoming, USA - YL17G11_40 | ecosystem: Environmental > Aquatic > Freshwater > Lake > Sediment | place: USA: Wyoming | collected...
GCAGCCCTGTGGGACGAGGTCAAGAAGATCCTGGACAGGTCGGGGCAGAGCCTCTCGGGCGGGCAGCAGCAGCGGCTGTGCATCGCCAGGGTGATAGCGGTGCAGCCCGAGGTCATATTGTTCGACGAACCCTGCTCGGCCATCGACCCCATATCCACGCAGAAGATCGAGGACCTCATGGCGGAGCTGAAGAAGAACTTCACCATGGTGATCGTGACCCATAATATGCAGCAGGCGGCCAGGGTCAGCGACTACACCGCCTTCATGCTGGTGGAGGAGCAAGGCCAGCCGGGCCGCATCGTGGAGTTCGGGGACACCAACACCATGTTCACCAATCCCTCCGATAAGAGGACGGAGAACTATATAACGGGACGCTTCGGATAGGCATGATGGGGTGATGACTTGGAGGTAAGAAGAGACTTTCACGAACAGCTCAATGAGCTCTACGCGGAGACGCTGCGCATGGGCAGCGATCTGCTGGAGACCATCGAGAAGACCAGATTGTGCTTTATCAACCTGGACCGGGAGCTTGCGGACGAGATCATCGCGGGGGACGACGTCTTCGACGCCTACATCGACCGCCTGGAGGGAGGGGGCCTCGAGCTCCTGGCCCGCCAGGCACCGGTGGCCGTAGACCTGCGCATGATCATCGTCATCATGCGCATGGCACAGCACTTCGAACGCATGGCCGACCTATGCGAGGACATCGCGACCGCGGTGAAACATATCCCGTCCGATTACCTCAGCACCTGGATACGAGAGGCCATAGACGAGATGGCCCGCCGCGCCGTACGCCTGGTGGAACGCTCCATCGAATGCTTCAAGGAGCGTAACGTGGAGATGGCCATGGAGCTGGACGCCCTGGACGACGCGGTTGACAAACTCAACCGCAAGTTCTTCAAGGAGTTCGACCGCGGACGCGAGGAGGACCTGGAGGTGGCGGTGCGGGTGGTCATGGTATCCAGGTTCTTCGAGCGCATAGCGGACCACGCCGTGGACATAGGGGAGCACGTCCGCTTCATGGTGGAGGGAACCATAAGCCCCACCTAGGATGGGGTCGTGTCTTCGATCTTCGGTTTCTTGCACTCCGATCGGTCGGGTACCAGGATGGGGTCGTGTCTTCATTATTCGATTCTACTTCAGGTAGTGATAAAGGCAGCAAAGATTTCGAAAACCGAATAATGAAGACACGACCCCCTCAGGAACCGAAGATCGAAGACACGACCCCATTGTACGCGCGCGTGACAGCGGTCAGAATAGGAAGAGGTGGATCATATCCCTCATGCGATCCACCTCCGCTGCAAGACAGGGGGGGGAAGTGAGCGGTTCGGATATCGGGATCGTTGTCATCGGCGGCTTGAATACCGATATCGTCGCTCTAGGTGTCGACAGGCTCCTCCCTCCCGGAGAACTCACGCGCAGCGGCCGCCTGCTCATCGGACCCGGGGGCAAGTCATGCAACCTGGCGCGCATGGCGGCGGCGCTGATCCTGCCCCACAGAGTAGCCATGGTCGGGAAGACGTCCCGGGACCCATACGGGCTGTGGAAGGTCCCCATGGATGCGCTCGAGGAGGCCGGCGTGAACACCGACTTCGTGAAGATCGAGGATTTCGATGCTGCTGGAGAGTACCCGGGGATCGCCCTCATCCCCGTGAACCGGCATGGCGAGAACCAGATATATTGCGTCCCCGGGGTGAACGACGCCTTCCTGCCTCGGGACATCGACGACGCCTCGCCGCTTTTCACCGGTGTCGGCGGTGTGCGCATGCTCGCGCTCACCCTCGAACTGCCCCTGGAGACCGCCGTCCATGCGGTTCGTAAGGCGGTATCCTCCGGCATGAGGGTCATACTCGATCCCGGCGGCATCAACGAGTCAGACGACTACGGTGAGCTGCTGAGCCTGGGCATATTCCTCCTGGCACCAAACGAGCACGAGACCAGGATATTGACGGGTGTCGAGGTCGAGGATATGAGCACGGCGCGTGAAGCTGCACGCGCGTTTCGCAGCCGCGGCATCGAAAACCTGGTGCTGACCCATGGAAGGAATGGAGCCTACGTGTTCGCCGGCGGTGAGGAGCGACAAATCCCGACGGTACGGACGCATGATAGCGATATCAGCGACGAGACGGGGTGCGGGGACCAGGTCACCGCGGTGTTATGCGCCGAGATCCTGCGGGGGAAGAACGTGATGAAGGCGAGCGAGGCCGCTATCCTCGCCGGCACCATGCAGTACTGCCTTCCTGGTATCCGGCCGGTCACGCGGCAGGAACTGGATACGGCTCTGAGTGAGGAGGATAGTCCATGACGAAGCGACTGCTCATCGATACCGACCCGAACATCCACGTGCGGGGCAAGGACATCGACGACGCCCTGGCCATCCTTTTCTGCATCGCCTCCCCGGAGGTGAAGGTGGAGGGGATTACCGTTAATTTCGGCAATGTCAAAGCGCCGGTGGGTTCCCAGGCGGCCAAAGACATCTTGCAGGCGGCCGGGAAGGATATTCCGGTTATGCAGGGCGCCGCATCCTCAGGAGACCTGGGCAAGGAAAACGAGGCGGTGGATTTCCTCATCCGCACTGCGAAGGAAAACCCGGGCGAGATGACGCTGCTGGCCCTGGCACCGCTCACCAACGTGGCCACCGCGTGCATGCTGGACGAGGGATTCGCGGGCAGCTTGGGTGAGCTGGTCGTCATGGGAGGGACCCTGGACTTCTGGGTATTCAAGTATATCGGCGAGTCCAACCTCCACCAGGATGCACGGGCCGCCGCGACGGTCATGTCACTACCCATCGCCAAGACCCTCATCACCATGGACGTTTGTTCCCAGGCGGTCTTTAAAGACGAACACCTGGCGAAGGTCGCGGGCAACGACAGCGATGTGTCACGGTTGTGCGTGGAGTCCATAGAACCGTGGCTCAAGTTGAACAGGAAGATCTTCTTCCGCAAGAAGGGGTTCTTTCCTTGGGATGTGGTCGCGGCCTCCTACCTGGTCGACAGCGCCCTGTTCGAGGATAGTCCTTATACCTTCGATGTGGTGGAGGAAGGGTTCAGGAGGGGTAGGCTGATCAACGTGAAGAGGGCTGGTGGTTTTCAGACCGGGAACGGGAAACGGCCGGTGAACATGCCGCTCAGGCTGGACGGCGCCCGGTTTATGAGTCTTTTTCTCGAGAGGTTGCTGCGACTTTAAAGAGCTTCGCTTAATAGGGTCGTGTCTTCGATCTTCGGTTTCTGAGGGGGTCGTGTCTTCATTATTCGGTTTTCGAAATCTTTGCTGCCTTTATCACTACCTGAAGTAGAATCGAATAATGAAGACACGACCCCATCCTGGTACCCGACCGATCGGAGTGCAAGAAACCGAAGATCGAAGACACGACCCCATTGACCGAGCTTGCCCGGTCAACGCATGGTAATGTAATATATTCCAATATCGAGGCCGCGTACGCGCTTACTAAACGTTCCCACCTGGACCGCGAATAAAGACGCGCCCAGCAGATTTGCTGCAACATAGAGAGAGGCAACTCGGCGGCGCGTCAAGTCAAGCGGGAAAACGGGCGGCTATATATATTGAAGGAGTCAGAATATCGTTAGACACATCGAGGTGACAGGGATCCTGAAACCGAACCATCTCTAGGAGTAGCCCCATGCCCGAAATAAACGTATGCCCGCAGTGCGGCATCCCCTTATACATCACCAGCCAGCACGAATGGATGGGCAACGGCGTCATCCAAGCCAGCAGGGAGACGAGGCATCGCCTCGTCTTCTTTGAATGCGGCAGCCTCGACCACCTCTTCGAGGGGATCGCTGAGCTCGTCGGGTCTCCTATAGAGCGCATGATAATCGACGCTTCGCGCCGGTCCACCCGCAGCTACATGGATCGCGTCGTCTCCGATGATGTGAAAGCGATGATACAGGCGGGGGATGTCGACCTGAGGCTGGTCTTCGATTCGACCTTCCTCATCTGGCGGGCCATGGGGTATGGGAAGCTGTCCCTCGACGAAGTACGCTACGAGCGGGACAAGGACGATTACATAACCGTCCTCGCCGAGAGGCCCTATTCGGTCCCCCTCTCGGTGGGCAACTTCGCCGGCTCGATAGAAGCCCTGGTCGGGAGGGAACCGGGGTTCAAATACGAGGAGACGTCCCCGGGCGTTTACAGGATAACCATCTTCGAGGCCGAAAACCCCCTCGACCTTAAGGAGAGGCTGCGGTGGAAGGGGTATGACCGGGAATACAAAGAGGGCGATATCGAGTTCGAAAGATGCACCGGCTGCGGGGCCCCTGCGGCACTGAACGAGTTCAACTGGGACCAGGTCAACGGCTCTGTCAGGAGTACGGTCACCGGCCGCAGGATGGTCTTGACCGGCCCGTCCATGATCGACCCCATATTCGACGAGCTGGAGGCGGAATTGGGGGATACCATCCCGCGCGTTGTGGTAGAGGCGCAGAAGCGCTTTATAAGATCCGGCTTCTTCGCCGTCGAGGAGGTTGTCAGCGAGGAGAACATGCGCAAGCAGGTGGCTCTCAGGGGCCTGGGCAACCTTAAAGAGTTGAAAATGGGCAGGAAGGGCGTGCGACTGCATATAGAGAACGTCGCCCTGCCTCTGTTAGTGGTGGGCCTGACGCAGGGGACCTTCGAGAAAGCCTTCGATCTGGGGAGCGAGGTGGAATGGGAGGTCACAGGTGACGGCGACCTGGATATCGAGGTGATACCATCCGCTTGAGCCGTCCGGACTCATTAAGATCAACTGCTCCAGGATATCATCAAGCATGCCTTAACCAGGGCATATGGGCATACCCGCCAGGCGCCATCTGCTACAATATCTTCATTTGGATTGGGAACTCACCGGCGGCGGCGACCTGGACATCGCAGTACATCCCCGCTGATCTCAGGACCGGACCTCCCGACGGCATACCCAGGCCATCCCGATCTTGCGTTGTGATAGAATCGCTGCATAGGGGACTTCCGATACGTTCTTAGACAAGGTGACGCCATGGTCAGGGTCAGGTTCGCTCCTTCGCCCACAGGCAAGCTCCACCTCGGTTCGGCGCGCACGGCGCTCTTCAACTGGCTCTTCGCGCGCGGACAGGACGGCGCGATGGTCCTGCGCGTCGAGGATACCGACCCCGCACGTTCCAGCCGCGAGCTCGAGGATTCCATCCTTGACGACCTGCGCTGGCTGGGCCTGGACTGGGACGAGGGTCCGGACGTCGGGGGGCCTCACGCCCCTTACCGGCAGAGCGAGAGGGGCGAGATATACCGCGAACACGCACGCAGGCTCCAGGATGCCGGGAAAGCCTACCCCTGCTACTGCACCCCCGAGGAGTTGGAGGAGGGCAAGCAACGGGCGCTGGCGGAAGGACATACGCCTGTATACGGCGGTGAGTGCCGCGATCTCCCGCCCGAGCGGAGGAAAGCGCGGGAGGCGGAGGGCAGGCTCCCGGCGCTGCGTTTCCGGGTCCCGCAGGGGGAGGTCGCGTTCCAGGACCTCCTGCACGGCTACGTACGCTTCCCTCCGGGCGTGGTGGGCGATTTCATCATCGTGCGCTCGGATGGGAGCGCCGGTTTCAACTTCTCCGTGGTGGTAGACGACGCTACCATGGGGATAACCCATGTCATGCGGGGGGAGGACCATCTCACCAACACCGCGCGTCATATGCTGCTCTTCGACGCCCTGGGATACCCCGCTCCCATCTACCTTCACCATTCACTGCTCCTGGGCCCGGACGGCGCTAAGATGAGCAAACGCCACGGTGACACCACCGTGCGCGATTACCGGGAGATGGGATACCTTCCCCAGACCATCGCTAACTACCTGGCGCTGCTCTCCTGGTCGCCTCCGGAGGGCAAAGAGGTCTTAAACCTGGATGAGCTGGTGCACCTCTTCGACATCGGTGACCTCTCCGCCAGCCCCGCCGTCTTCGACAAGCCGCGCCTCGACTGGCTGAACGGCAAGCACATGCGCAGCATGCCCGCAGACGAGTTGGTGGAGACTACGAAAGGGTTCGCACCCGGCTGGGCCGCTCATCCCCTTTTCCCCCTCATGGTGGAGTCGGTCCTGGACAATCTGAACACCTTGAGCGAGTTGCCCGTTTATCTGGAACCGTACGGTGCTCCGCAGGATGATCTTGAGGAACACGCGGCGGAATGGCTGCGCGGAGAAGTGGCAGCAAAGGTAATAGAAAAAGCAATAGACATCCTCGGTCATTCGAATGTCGGAGACCTTAAGGATGCAGATGATGTGATCGGAGAGATAAAGCAGTACTATGCCGAAAAGGACCTGAAGCCCAAAGAGGTCCTTATGCCGCTGAGGGTAGCCCTGACGGGCAGGGATAAAGGTCCGGCCTTGCATTACCTCATAGCCGTGTTCGGAGAGCAGGAGTGTGTCGGCCGTTTGAGGCAGGCCCTCAACAAAATGGGGTCAGGCCTCGAATCTTGAATTCTGCAACAAAATGGGGTCAGGCCTCGAATCTTGAATCTTAGAATGTAATGGAATACAGGCAGGAGGGGTCAGGTCTTGGATACCGAAATCTTGTTGATGGGTTCTCCATATAAGGCAACATGACCGCAGAATTCAAGATTCGAGGCCTGACCCCATAAAGACCCCGGGAGGTGGACGGGATGGAGGTCGAACCGGTACAGGAATGGTGTGAGGTCGCACCCGCGGCTATCGCGGTGGAGAGCGCGGCCGGCCTGGCGGCCATCGCCGCCGGCGGCTATCTCATGGCGTGCTATCGCAAGAAGCTCTTCCCCCTGTGGGCTGCCGCCACCATCTCCTGGTTCACCCTCTGCAAGTACCTCATCTGCACGCGCTGCGAACACTACGGAGAGAAGTGCGAGTTTTACAGCCTGGGGATACTGGCCGCGCGCATGTTTCCCGCCCAGCCCGACCGCACCCTTACCCAGGCAGGTTACACGGCCGAGGCGCTGTCCGCCGGGGGTATGCTGCTACTGCCCTTCACCGCCGCCTGGGGCGACAGGAGGCGGCTCTCCGCCTATGCCGCCCTGGTCGCTTCGCAGTGGACCACCCAGCTGATCGTCTCCTGCCGTCATTGTGCCCGCACCGCGACCACCCCCTGGAAGGCCCGCTGCCCGACTTACAAGCTGGCCCGGCGCTTATGGGTCGACGAAAACCCGGAGTGTGATCGCCGCAAGTGCGAGGTTTCATGCGCACAAGGGCAGGTCGGCTAGGCTTACACAGGCATGGCGTCAGTGGCTCCGATCTCTGAGCGCATGATCCACCCCACTTAAAACTTGGTCTTACTGCCGATATAATGAATTCTGGGCAGAGAGAAAAGGAGTCGGATTGTTAGAGTTCTTCAAACAAGACATAGAGGCGGTGCGGGACAGGGACCCGGCCGCACGTAACACCCTGGAGATAATCCTGGCCTATCCGGGGCTGCATGCCCTGTGGATGCACCGCGCGGCCCACTGGCTGTGGGTAAAGAACGTGCCGGTCATACCCCGCCTCATCTCCCATATCAGCCGCCTCTTGACGGGCATCGAGATCCATCCCGGCGCGAAGTTCGGGAAGGGGGTCTTCATAGACCACGGCATGGGCGTGGTCATCGGCGAGACCTCGGAGGTAGGCGATTACGTCACCCTCTACCAGGGCGTGACCCTGGGGGGCACGGGCAAGCAGAAAGGCAAACGCCACCCCACCGTGGGCAGGAACGTGGTCATCGCGGCCGGCGCCAAGGTGTTGGGGCCCATAACCATCGGCGACGACTCCAAGGTGGGCGCGGGCGCGGTGGTCATCCGGGACGTGCCGCCCCGCTGCACCGTGGTGGGCGTTCCCGGCAGGGTGGTCATGCAGGAAGGTGAGCCGGTAGTGGACCTGCACCACGAGGCCATCCCCGACCCGGTCATGGACCGTATCGAGGCCCTGGACGTCCTCATCGAGAAGCTGGAGGACCGCCTGGTGAAAACCCAGTTCGAGCTGGAGATAACCGAGGACAAGCTGCGGCGGGCGGAGGACGAACTGCACCAGGTAGAGGAATGCATCGATATGCCACTCGACCGCAGGGAGGGCAAGCCGGGCATGGAAAAGGAGACGGACACGCCATGAGCCTGTTCGTGTACAACACCATGAGACGCCGCAAGGAGGAGTTCCTCCCCCGCGAGGAGGGCAAGGTCTTCATGTACGTGTGCGGCCCCACCGTCTATAACTTTATCCATATCGGCAACGGCAGGGCTTACCTCGTCTTCGACGTCATCCGGCGCTACCTCTCCTACAAGGGCTACGAGGTGCTCTACGTGCAGAACTTCACCGACGTGGACGACAAGATCATCAACCGCGCGAGCGAGGAGGGCAAGGCGCCGGAGGACATCGCGCGCTTCTACGAAGAGGCCTTCATGGAGGACATGCGGGGACTGAACATCCAGCTCCCAAACGTCACTCCGCGCGCCACCGAGACCATCCCCTACATGATCGAGATGATCCAGGTGCTGGTGGATAAAGGCCACGCCTACGCGGTGGACGGCGACGTCTACTTCCGCGTGGAGAGCTTCAAGGAATATGGCAAACTGTCCGGCCGCTCCCTGGAGGATATGCGCGCCGGCGAAAGGGTGGAGGTCGACGAGAGGAAAACCCATCCCATGGACTTCGCGCTGTGGAAGGCCTCCAAGCCGGGGGAGCCGGCCTGGGACTCGCCTTGGGGAAAAGGGAGGCCCGGCTGGCACATCGAGTGCTCGGCCATGTCCCTGCACTACCTGGGCATGGGATTCGACATCCACGGGGGCGGTCAGGACCTGGTCTTCCCCCACCACGAGAACGAGATCGCCCAGTCCGAAGCTTATGCGGGGACTGAGCCCTTCGTGCGCTACTGGCTTCACAACGGCTTCGTCAACATCCAGGAGGAGAAGATGTCCAAGTCGCTGGGGAACATCATCCTGGTGCGGGAGATCCTCAAGAAATATCCCGCCGACGCCGTGAGGCTCCTCGCCCTCCAGACCCACTACCGCAGCCCCATCGACTTCGGACCCGAGGCGCTGGACGAGGCGCGGCGGGCATACGAGCGCCTTGAGAACTGCCTCTTCGCCCTCGACGCATTCCTGGCCAAACCCGCCCCGAGGACCGCCCCGCAGCGCACCGAGAGAGAGGTGGAGCTCTCCGACGGCTTTTTCGACTTCGAGAGACGTTTCGAGGAAGCCATGGACGACGATTTCAACACCGCCCGTGCCATCGGCGTCACCTTCGAGCTCGTGAAAGAGCTCAATACCTACCTTGATGAACAGGAGCGTTACCAGACGCTGGCCGCCCCCATGATCGCCAGCCATGGCAGGGACGTGCTGTTCAAGCTGTGCAGCGTCCTCGGGCTGTTCTCGGCGACGGAGGTAGGGGAGGAGTGCATAGACGCAGCGGGGGAGGAAGGCGACACCGGCGCGTTCCCCGCGGCCGAGAGCCTGATCGAGCTGCTCCTGGAGGTAAGGACCATAGCCCGTGACAACAAGCAGTTCGAGACCGCGGACTTCATCCGTGCTCGCCTGCGCGAGCTCGGGGTACGCGTGGACGACCTGCACGAGGGACAGCGCTGGAAATTCGTGGGACCCCCCGCATGATCCCGACACGTCCCGGACATCCATCATCCACCGGCACGTCAGCGAGGAGGCTTGACGAACGTTGAGATACGAACAGGTTGAAGGAAGGCGCGCCGTTCTGGAAGCCTTGCGGGGTGACCGGGCGGTGTATGAGCTACTGTTGGCCGAGGGCATGCAGCCCGGGAGGGTGCTGGACGACATACAAGCGACGGCACGCAGCAGGCGCCTGGCCGTCAGCTTCCTGCCGCGCCGGGAGATAGAGCGCCTGGCCATCTCCGACAGTCACCAGGGGGTCATCCTCAGGGTCGAGCCTTACCGCTACGCGAATTTCAAACAGGTGTACCGTTCCCTGGAGGAGAAAACGGATCCCCTCGTGGTCCTTCTGGACAGCGTCACCGATCCCCATAACCTGGGGAGCGTGGCCAGGACCTGCGAGGCGGCGGGAGCTGACGCTCTGCTGCTGCCGCGCAGCCGTGCCGCCCCGGTGACGCCGGCGGTGTTTCACTCCTCCTCCGGGGCGGTGGAGAGCCTCTCCATCGCCACCGTGCCCAACCTGGTGAGCGTGATGAAGGAGCTCAAGAAGTTGGGGATGTGGGTGGTGGGTGCGGACGTGCGGGCCGAGAAGACCTGCTTTGAAACCGACCTCACGGGCCCCCTCGCCCTGGTCATGGGCTCGGAGGGAGAGGGGCTGCACCACCTGGTGCGCGAGACCTGCGACGTCCTCATCCGCATACCCATGTTCGGCAAGGTATCGTCGCTCAACGTCTCGGTGGCGACGGCGGTGATCATCTACGAAGCCCTGCGCCAGAGGAAGGGGTTATGAAAGCTCTCCTGGTGGACGGCTACAACCTCATCTACACCCACCCCGAGCTCGCGGTCACGGTGAAAAAAGATCAGGATGCCGCGCGGGAGGGCCTGCTCAAGGAGCTTTCGCCTTTGGCCTCGCCCGACTACTACGAAATGGTGATGGTGGTCTTCGATGCTGCCCGGTCCGATCAGCCCGAGCCGGTGCTGCAGGAGCGTGAGGGGATGACGGTGGTCTTCACCCGCAGGCGCCAGTCAGCCGATGCCTTCATCGAGAAAGTAGTGCGCCGGCTGGTCCCCGGCAACGAGGTGGTGGTGGCCACCTCCGACCGCATGCTGCTCAACCTGGTAAGCGGCTTCGGAGCTGCCACCATAGACGGTAAGTCGCTGCTCGGTCGGACACAGGAAGCGCTGCTGGAGACCCGGGAGGAGATGGACAGGCTGGCGGGAAGCCGCCGCGCTCCCCTGGAGGACCGCGTGAGCGAGGAGGTCCGCCGCCTCCTCGACGAGATGAGATACCGCTAGGACCACGTAAAGCGAGG
>Ga0315289_10014749_pt1 | contig 10882 bp, 8 predicted proteins | sample YL17G11_40_MG_FD_203452 | JGI IMG/M metagenome (GOLD analysis project Ga0315289, IMG submission 203452) | Sediment microbial communities from Yellowstone Lake, YNP, Wyoming, USA - YL17G11_40 | ecosystem: Environmental > Aquatic > Freshwater > Lake > Sediment | place: USA: Wyoming | collected...
TGCGTTTTGAATCCTTCATTAAGCTGGCGATTGCTTCCTTTACTTTTGTATCTTCCATTTTCTTTTTAATCCTCCGAAATAATATTAGTCAAACGTCTGTATGGTCAACGCACCATTGCTAGCTTGCCAATGGATAGTGAAACCAACAACTCTTTCATCCATAGTGGCCTGATACTTGGGTTTACCCAAATCAAACGGGCCATCTTCTGCAAAATTAGCTACAACCACGGGTGCACCAGGGAAGTGCAAAGCGGGGTTGTCAATATAGCAACCAGAAAGCAGAGTAAATACACCTTCTGCCATAGCCAAAGAAGGTACACCACTGGGGATGGTCATGCAGTTCTGATTACCTGGATAGGTCAACATAACCGCAGCAGCCCAAGGAGCATTGGCAGCAGTACCAAAACCCTGTCTAGTTGAGAAAGTAGGATGGGGCATTGGGTACAAGAGGGGAGTAGGTCTGTTATTTACAGCCCAAGTGATGATGTATCTAGCTCTATTAGCTTCCTCAATTGTAAGTGGTCTACGCCACCCAGGTAAATCTACATTAGAGCCGAAATCATAATCCCAACCGTGTGTCACAAAAAGTCCAAACCTACCTTCCATAACATTTTCTACTGGTACAATACCCCAAATTTGTTCACCGAGTCTATTAATCTCCATTATAAATCCTCCAAAATTTACTTAGCCATTCGTAATGCCTGTCCTAGTGTTTTAGGATTAGAATAATCCTTAGCATCACCCTTTAGATCAGGCAAAGGTTCATGTTCTGAAGCAGTTTCAGTTTTAATAGTAGAAGCAAAAGCAACAAGCTCCTGCACCATAAAATCTAAAGCTTCTGAACTTAAACCTAATAGCATTTCTTTATTATCTTTGAAAAAAGAGTCTTCTTTAGCAATACTTGAATCAGAAAACTTTTTCTTAATTTCATCCATTTTCTTAGCATCTTCCTGCTCTTTTACAACTGCGGCTTTAAATTGTCGCAATTCTTCAAGTTCAACCAAGGAATTAGCCATTTCAGTCTTTGTATCAGCTAGAGTTTTCTCAAGCCCCACAATTTTTTCCTGTAATTCATCTTCCATTTTGATATTTGTATCCTCCGAATTAATTTTTCCATCTGTGGAGGCTACAGAGAGTATTTGTGTTCTACCCTTATAAGCAGGCATACCTACCAGTGTCGCTGCTCTCAGAGTAGTATTCTTCATCTCTGTTATTCCATCATCAGTAATATTCTCATCTGTATAGTAGATTTCCCAAGACAAGTTCAATGGTATACCTTTTGCATGGTTTTCTTTAATCAACTTTATTTCATCTGGCTTTTCTTCTGACCAGATCGCTGCTAAACCAAGTATCTTATTACCCAATTTTTTTAGGTTTGAAATAACACCTATGGGGGTACTACCATCATGTCCTTCAGAAATCTCTCCCACACCCATTTTAATAGGTGCAAGAAAACCAGTTCTAATCAGATTATCAAACTCTTCCAATGGCACACGCTTTTTATTAGCGTTTGGTAAGTCATCAGTTAGAATGAATTTAATCCAGTTATAACTGGGATTGGATGCTACTGATGCAAATTCCTCCCCTTCAGTTGTTTCCTTTTCTATAAATTCAAATGTTGAATTTAAAACAAGTTTGTCATCGTTTACCATCTTGATTTCCTCATTAGAGACAATTATTATTCAACTTGTCTCTATTATTATTATAACACATTATCATTAAAAACAAATAAAGTAGATATACTTTATTTAAATAGTTTAGTATTGTTGTCGTTACTACCCTTCTGTTGATCTTGAGGAGAAGCATTGTTATCTGGTGGACGACTATTAGGTAACGGTGCAAATTCTGCAATACCAGAATCTTTCAAATCTTTTTCCTCTTCAAGTCTTTTCTCAATCTCGTCTTCCCAGTTGTATCCAAGCAGTTCTGCATATGAAGCTCTGGACAAGTTACCAGATTGGTAAAGTTGTGTGATTGCAGCCATAAAAGTAGAATACTCTGCTAACTGCAAGGGTCTAAATCTAATAATAGGTGCAGACTTAAAGTTATTCAATTTAGTAATCTGTTTAGACACATAGTTTAGAATAACTAAAATCTTAGCTCTGATTGTTTCCATAGTTTTTACTGGACTAGAGGTAGCATAAGAAGCATCTGAAGCTTGCGAACGTTCTGCCTCACCAGTAATTAGAATTCTAGGAAAACCCAGTGCTACTAGAATATCATCATTAACACTCTTATACTTCTCTGTATTTAACAGTGCATCAGTAGGTGGATATTTCCAATCTATTTGCAGAGTATGGTTGGCAAACAGTTGGAAGATTCTATCTATATTTTTATTAGAACCATCTCTCCAAAGTAACTGTTGTTTGATAGCAGAGAACGCTTCTTTATCATCTTCCGTAATAGGAAAGTCCTTATCTCCAAGTCTAACCAACATGATAGCACTGATAACTCTAGCAGCAATAGAATAATCCATTCTTCTAAGATTTCTCTTTTGTTTCATAGCTTCCAACGCTGCATACAAGTAAGGTGTTGGATAGGCAGAATCAGTAGTAACTCTTCTTCTTATAACCAAACTAGGGTCTATGTCAAGTAAAATATCTCTCTCACCTGCTTTTACTTTGGCTACAAATTCTGGATAGTAAGTAAGCAATTTCTGATATAACACTGGGTCTTTTGTGCCATCTGGATAAACACCACCATGTAGAATGAAAGCAATCAAATCTTCAGGTATATGTACAAAATAAGAGGGGGTATCAGAAAGTATTGTTTTATTAACAGTTATTGTAGTAGGGTCACGTACCCACATGCTAACTGGTAACATTAGTGTTTCGTACTTCTTAATACCCAAATCCTTAACCTTTGTTTTATCTACAGGCCCAAACTTAATCTCTGGTACTACTAAACCTGATATAAGATACTCTAAAGCAAGTTGTTCTGAAAATTCTCTTAGTTGATCCTTTATACTTAAGAACACTCTGAACTCATTATCAGATAAACCATTCTTATTAAATATAAGATCGCTAATAGAAATATCAATTATCTTATTAATAATGGTAGCAGCAAATGGTTCCTTCCTGTAGAAGAATCTGCACATTGCTACTATCTTTTTAAAATCATCGTCCTTCGGTAAGTCCAGTTTATCCACATCATCTGGAGAATATGGATAATCCATACTTCCTGGTAAGAAAGAGAATGTAGCCTGTGCTAACCTAACTGGGGTAGTAGCCAGCTTTGTAGTCAGCAAGACCTCACTTTCTTTTGCAATAGTATCATCCTTCAATTCGTTATCCATAATCTCTCCATTTAAACAATCCAGACTGGCTGGAATAATTTTTTCTTTTCACCAGAGGATAGTATATAATCATTAGCCATATAATAAGCAAAAGAAGCACAAAGTAAAGCGCCTGTAAAATGGTCTTCTCCTCTTTTACCACCCTTAGGAGTTAAAGTTTTATAAGCTATATCTCCTGAAGGATTCTTAGTATAAGTCATTCTTTCTAGTTCTGAAATCATTTCGGTGTCTGTACTTGAAAATATTACTTTATGATTATTAACATAGTCTTGTAAAATAGATATGGCAAAGGGTTTTGTCTTAGACTTTAGTTCTTCTCCATCATTATTGAAACCCATAGATGTATAGGTAGAAAAATCTACAGGAGTAACTCTTTTCTTATAATCTTTATGAAGATAATCTCTATCGTCTGTTAAATGTTGTATCAAAGAAATTCCTTGTCCACCAGCACCTTTATCTATTCCTATTAATGCAGGTTCAAATTTAGAATCCAATAAATCTATTAACTTCTCCTGTATAGGATAGGAAACCTTCTCCAATCTAATCTTTCCATGAAATTTGATTCTACCATAATCATCTAAGTCTAATATCCACAATGCTGTAGGTTCTGTGTAACCCAAATCAACGCCTATTATTGTTCTATGAGACTTGTTTGCTAAACCAGGAAAGGTAGCAATTCTACTTACATACTCATTGATATTATCTTGGAATATAGTACCATTCATAGTTAATTTATATACAGGATAGTTACCAATTTCCATCATACTTCTATCGAATAAAGCAAATACAGGTTTACCATGCTTACCTAATACAAAGTGTACATAATCCTCTGAATCTTCCCCACCATATTGTTCTATAGCGTGTTGTTGATCTAGTGCACCAAATCTAGGATTTTCAAAAGCATTAACTCTATGTTTGGTATAGGAAGAATTTTCTTGGTCACAATGAAACAGTACATTATTCTCTCTAAGTCCTGTAGGCACACCTGCTACTACTTCTCTATAACCTTGTACAAATGTGTTTAAATCTGGTTGCATTTCTTGAAATGCCGACCAAGGAAAATAACCAGCCTCTTCTACAAGTATTATGGGTGTATGTAAACCAATAAGATTAGCACCAGTACCAGTTTGTCCAGCAATACGACATACCAACATCATTTGATTCAATAATTTTATGGAGTAATCACTAGCATTAATACCAGAGTTTACTGGAATAAAATGTTTTAGAAAAGAATTAGACCTAAACTGTCTAACTAAATTCTCCCATACAGGTTGTAAATGTACTTTGGATGGTGTAGCAAATAGTACATAATTATCGGGGAATAGTTTGTATATTAACATCCAAACTATTAATGAACTTAACGATACCGTTTTACCGATTGCCCTGGCGGTACACTCTACTTGAAATGGATTGAAATCACACAACATCTCTTTTTGGTAATAGGTAAACACAAATTCTTCTTCATCTTTTCTTTTATCAAAGTTATATATGAATTCACAAGCTAGAACTGGATTACGTAGTAACTCATAAAGTTGAAGGTCTTCCTGATTGATCTTCTCTACAAGGGGCATGAGTTAACTACCTTCAACATTAAAAGTAACCCAATTAGAATACCAATGACCTGCAAGACCAAAAGTTAGTTCAACTTGCATATTACATGGGCCAGCAGTATCAATATCACCTAATTTAAGTACATATTTTATTCTACCATCTGTACCATCTGTATAGAAAGTACCGGTTACAGATTTTTTAGCTACGTTATATTGTTTTAGCCAAATTTTAATAGCTGTAACAGCAGAGAGATTGACTATCATAGAATTATTATTTGATAATTCAGTAACAGTTATATCTAGTATTGTACCCCAATCATTTACTTTTATTAGTGTTTCTGACATAATTTTACCTCAAATCTTATATAGTAACTTTAAAAGATTTATTTCGTATTATAGATACTTCCCAATTTTTATGATTGGTTATTTCTACAATAAAGTATTTTATTCTAACTGGTGCACCAGGAGGAGCACTAGGAGATGAACTGACTGACGCACTGACTGATGCGGATATGGATGAACTAACACTAGCAGAGACGCTTGCACTTATTGAAGGAGAAGCGCTTACACTGGCGGATATACTTGCTGAAACTGATACAGAAACACTGGCACTAACTGATGCACTTGTACTTGCACTTACAGAAGCACTTATTGATGGAGAAGCTGAAACAGATGCAGATTCACTCACACTTACTGATGCACTAATTGACGCTGATTCGGAAGAGCTAACTGAAGCACTGATGCTTTCTGATATACTGGATGATACTGAAGCACTGATAGAAGGACTTGCACTTATACTAGCTGAAACGGATGCTGATGCACTAGCAGATATTGAAGGCGATGCTGATGCACTAGCAGAGACAGAAGCACTTACACTTGCCGATATTGAGGGAGAAGCACTGATACTAGCACTAATACTAGGACTGGCACTGACAGAGGAGCTGATGCTTGGTGAAGCAGACACAGACCCACTTATAGAAGCACTAATACTTGCTGATTCGCTGCCTGAAACAGAGGCACTGATAGAAGGAGAGGCAGAAACTGAGGCAGAGACCGATGCACTTACACTTGCTGAAACACTAGCACCAATACTCGGAGAAGAAGATACACTGGAACTAATAGAGATTGAAGCACTGACTGATGCTGATAAACTAGCACTTATACTTGCTGATAAAGAAGCACTAACGCTAGCACTAATGGAAGGTGAAGCTGAGATTGAGGCAGATTCGCTGGCTGAAATAGAGGCTGAAATAGAAGGGCTGGCTGAAATAGAAACACTAACTGAAGCAGACTCACTACCAGATACACTTGCACTAATAGATGCAGATACTGATTCTGAGATTGATGGGGAAGCACTTATACTAGCTGAAATAGATGGTGAGGCAGATTCACTAGCAGAAATGCTAGGAGATGCAGAAATACTAGCTGATGCACTAGCAGACACGCTGGCTGATACGCTAATACCAATACTAGGTGAAGACGATACTGAGGCACTGATAGAGGGTGAAGCACTGATGCTTGGTGATGCTGAAACACTAGACGATACAGACGCACTCTCTGAAGCAGATATAGAAGGACTAGCACTGACTGATGCAGATTCACTACCTGAGACTGAAGCACTAATTGAAGGAGAGGCAGAGACAGATGCACTTATGCTGGGCGATGCACTTACTGAAGCTGAAATACTGGGACTGGAGCTAACAGAAGCCGAAATACTTGGAGAAGATGAAATACTAGCTGATACACTCTCAGATACAGAGGCAGATATTGAAGGAGATGTACTAACACTCGCACTAATAGATGGACTTGCAGATATAGATGCACTAATACTAGGAGAAGCAGAAATTGATGCGGATACGCTTATACTTACACTAGCACTAACTGATATAGATACAGAGGCTGATATAGATGGAGATGCACTTATAGAGGCTGAAATAGAAGGGCTTGCTGATACAGAAGCAGATATTGATTCAGAGATACTAGCTGAAATGGAAGCACTTACTGATGCAGAAATAGAGGCACTTTGCCACTCCAATATAATATCATCTACGGTAAATCCTACACTAGGGCTAGGAGATGAAGATACAGAAGCACTCTTTGATGCACTAATGCTTGACGAAACTGATGCAGATATAGAGAGACTGGCAGAAACACTAGAAGAAACACTTGCAGATATAGACGCACTGACAGAAGCCCCAATACTGGGAGATGAACTTATACTGGAAGAAATACTTGGTGAAGCACTAACTGAAGCACTTATAGACGAAGATATAGATGGACTAGCTGATACGCTGGCACTTTCTGACGAACTTACAGAGGCTGATATACTAGGAGAGGCACTAATACTAGCACTAACTGAAGAAGATACACTTGTAGAAATGGAAGGTGAAGCACTTATTGAAGCTGATGCACTGGAAGAAATTGATGCAGATATACTAGGACTAGCACTTATAGATGCTGATTCTGATGCAGAAATAGAGGCCGAGATAGATGGACTTGAAGATACAGATGCTGAAACAGAAGCAGATACACTGGAGGAAATACTAGGACTGGCTGATACAGAAGCACTTTCACTAGAAGAAACACTAGCTGAAATACTGGGACTAGCAGAAATGGAAGCTGATTCAGAAGCACTAATACTAGCAGATACACTAGATGATACACTAGAAGAAATACTAGGAGAGGCACTTATAGAAGAAGATATAGAAATACTAGAACTCTGACTTGAAGAGATCGATGGACTAGCAGAAATACTTGGACTTGCTGAAATTGAGGCAGATACAGACGAGCTAATACTAGGACTAGCACTAATACTAGATATCTGTCCCCAAACTATTTCCCAACAATCTGTCCTAAGGTTTACTGCCATATTAGTTCTTTAACTCTAAATAACCTTGATAGATACTGATTGTATTTCCTGCTTTAGCGGCAGACCATTTTACCTGAACTAGAACATTATTGGCTACGGTAGTATCCATTGCTCCCAAAGTAGAATATATTCCACTGAAGGTGGCTAATGAAATATCTCCATGACTTGCATATTGTCCGGTAGGAGACGTTCCTACTGCTCGTATAGTAAAATTAAAATCTACACACCATACAGAATTTACATAAGTATTAAGAGTTGGAGCATATGTTGCTAAAAGATTAGTACCCATATAAACATAAAATGATAGATCATCACTGTTAGCTACATTAGATGCTATACCATCACAATGAATTTTATATATTCTTCCTACTTTTGGAGCATTCATAGACAAAGTTTCACTATAAATAGTAGTTTGAACATCAGTATTCGCTATAGTAACAGTAGATACTAAAACTCCACAAGTTCTATCTATCGCTCTTTGTTTGGCTGTTCCCGTTAAATAAAACCTTCCGTCATAAAATTCTATAGCTCCTGCTTCTGGAGTAGCAAGCAAAGCTCCCGAAGTAAACTTTAGAGGAGCAGAACCTGCCGGAGTGCCTCCTGCCTTTATATGCAATGAAGCCGAAGGAGCATCTACTCCAATCCCTACCTTGCCTCCGGTACTAGCTACGATAGTTTTAGCAGAAGCCGCATCATCATTAGCTATTACTCTATGGGATAAAGAATGATCTGGATCATTCTGTTGATCTGTTGCTATTGGTTGTTCTATTGCCATAATTCACCTACCTTAAGGAGCGTACTGATATACTCTAAACGACACTATATTCGCTAGAGTGTAATTCGTTAAATCTGGTACTGAGGCAGTAAGATCAAAATCTACGTTAGCCCCAGGAGAAACATAATAAGCTGTTGAACCTGCATACGGAAGCGGGTCACCATAATTCAAAGTAACTTTATTTATAGTATCCCATGTACTCGTAGTGTGATTATATATTTGAAGATAAATTGGAGATGTTGCGGGATCAACATCTGTTTGTCCTTGCCAGCGTACATAACACTCATTATTTGCGGGAACGACATTAGCAAATTCTTTGAATTGATGAATAGCATATTCACCAGTAGCACTTTGATTTACTCTGGTGTCATCACAAGTAGTAACATCTATCACATCTTGTGCAGAATAGGCAGTTTCTAAGTCAGCATTATTAGTCGGAAGAGCTGCATAATCTCCTCTAGTATAGTTCTTATATCCAACACTAGGAGATGCAGAGACTGAGGTAGAAACAGATGCACTTATACTGGACGATGCAGAAGCACTTACAGACGCACTAATACTGGCCGATACTGACGCTGATATAGAAGGTGATGAACTAATAGACGATGATAAAGAGGCACTAACAGATGCACTAATAGAAGGCGAAGCAGATATTGAAGTTGAGACAGATGCAGAAATACTTGCACTGACTGATTCAGAAACTGAAGCAGATATACTAAGACTGGCTGAAACACTAGTAGATATTGATGGTGAAGCACTAATAGATGCCGATGCACTAGCTGAAACAGATGCACTAACTGAAGATGAAATACTAGGGGAGGCACTAACCGATGCTGAAACACTTGCAGAAACTGAAGCACTAATAGAGGGTGACGCAGATATTGAAGCTGAAACGGATACACTTACACTCGCAGAGATACTGGGGGATGCACTAACAGAAGCAGAAACGCTAGAAGAAATACTCGCTGATATACTAGGAGAAGCACTAACAGAAGCACTTGCTGAAGAAGACACAGAAGCAGATAAACTAGAAGAAACACTAGAAGATATGCTAGGTGAAGCCGATACGGAAGCTGAAACTGAAGTACTTACAGAAGCAGAAATACTAAGACTTGCACTAACTGATGAAGACACACTGGCACTAACGCTAGCTGATATTGACGGTGATGCAGATACAGACGCTGAGACACTGGCTGAGACTGATGCACTCTGCCATTCTAATATAATATCGTCAACGGTAAAACCTACGCTTGGACTGGGGGACGATGACACACTAGAAGACACTGAAGCTGAAACAGATGCAGAAACTGATGCTGATAAACTAGCACTAACTGAGGCACTGATAGAGGGTGAAGCAGATACGGATGAAGAAATACTTAGACTAGCACTCACCGAAGAACTTACAGAAGCACTCTTACTTGAAGATAAACTGGAACTAACAGATGAACTGATGCTAGGACTAGCAGAGACTGAGGAACTAATACTAGGAGAAGCCGATACAGAGGATGAAATACTAGCAGATATACTAGCTGATTTACTGGAGGAAACAGACGAACTGATGCTAGGACTAGCACTGATAGAAGCACTAATCGAAGAACTTACAGATGCTGAAATACTAGGAGATGCACTTACTGAAGCACTAACTGAAGCACTAACTGAGGCAGAAATTGAAAGAGATGCACTAACCGAAGATGAGACGGAAGCACTTTTACTTGAAGAGACAGATGAGGAAACAGAAGCACTTACCGATGCAGATATAGATGGGGAAGCGGAGATACTAGAAGATACACTAGCACTCACAGAAGAACTAATGCTAGGAGAAGCACTTACTGAAGAGGAAACGCTTGCAGATTTAGACGAACTTACAGATGAACTGATAGAAGCTGAAACACTAGCAGATATGGATGGTGAAGCTGATACACTAGAAGATATACTAGCACTAACAGATGAGCTTATACTAGGACTTGCACTAACTGAGGATGATTTAGATGATGAAACACTAGCTGAAATACTAGGCGAAGCAGATACAGATGAACTAACGCTAGCACTTATAGAAGCAGAGATACTTGGAGAGGCTGAAACGCTAGATGAAACGCTAGCTGATTTTGATGAAGATATACTTGCTGAGATACTTGGCGAAGCACTTACAGAAGAGCTTTTAGATGAACTGACTGAGGCAGAAATACTCAGTGAAGCACTTACAGATGATGATACTGATGAAGATTTACTTGAAGAAACGCTGGCACTTACTGAAGACGAAACAGAAGCAGAAATACTTGAACTAACTGATGCAGAGACAGAAACTCCAGCAGGCCCAATCACTCCCCCATCATTATTGACAACGATTTCATCTATAAAAAATGTTCCAGATGTGCCTGCGTCTACGCTAGCAT
>Ga0315289_10014750_pt1 | contig 10882 bp, 15 predicted proteins | sample YL17G11_40_MG_FD_203452 | JGI IMG/M metagenome (GOLD analysis project Ga0315289, IMG submission 203452) | Sediment microbial communities from Yellowstone Lake, YNP, Wyoming, USA - YL17G11_40 | ecosystem: Environmental > Aquatic > Freshwater > Lake > Sediment | place: USA: Wyoming | collected...
TAGCATTTCTCTGAATCTATCACAAACTTGTAAATAAGGGCTTATGAGAATTAATCTTTCTTTTGCACCTTTGATTATTTGTGCCAATTCATTTGAAACTCCAGTTGTATCCAGAAATTTTGCCATCGTAAATTGATATAGAGTCAGATTTATTAACTCTTTCTAAAAACCTTCCTTATTTATTGAATATAACGACTATTAAGCTAAGTTTCACTTCGTTTAATGATGTTATAGTTTTAGCGAATTTGTGGCACATACTATAATCATGATTGTGATCACTAACCTTTAATCATTTTTCAAATGAGATGGCAACAGAATATTTTACAAAACAAAGTACACACAAATTTATCATATTATGAGAAAAACAAAATCACGTTTTTTTTGTAATATGATGCAAAATAGTTTATAATTTTTTGCATTATAAGTTAAATTTGTATGTTTACTTCACTAAAAGAGGATATATTTTAACCAAATTTATAGCCCATACTCTAATTATTAATTTATGATTATTGGTCCATTTTCCTCCATATAAACCCCCTCCAGTCTCTCATCATGATTCCTTGATTATTGTTAATACGACTTTCTTACGAGTAACTTATACATTCTTGTCCAATCCGAAATGTTTCCTAAAATCTTTTATCTCAATAGTTTTTTCTTTCTGGCGCTTCTTCATTTTTTTAATATATTCGGGTCGGAGTTCGGGCTCGAGAAGTTCTTTTTCATACTGCTGTGCCATTATATCGATTGCTTGGCTCTTATCTTTAAGACCATATTTTGCTTTAAGGATATTTAAAATTCTATTTGTATTTTCATCGATATTTATAATCGCCTGAACCATTAATTTCACCTTAATATAGTATTAATACGGCATGAATATAAATATTTTTCTATTATACGATAAAAAGGCAGTTCTAATCAAGATTCTTGACTATTCAATTTTATATCTAATCACAAACTCAGTCCAACAGGAGAAACCTATCATGATTCTTTGATTAGGTTTCGAAGACAATACTTGCAAATAAAACGAAATCGCGTTAGTTTAATTGATAATGAACGATCCATTGTGCTTTTCTCAGTCGTTTGGAAAAGGAAAAGAGGTTCATCCACCCCAGTTTTTTTTCATGGTCGTCGAAAATAGTCCATTCATCAAGGAACCTTATACCTTGGCCCCATTGTTCGAGATCCTTCCCATTTCGTATGCCAAAATGTAAGGTCGCGTCCGGACCCAGATGGTAATCCCGCTGGAATTTCTTCTTCCACCGTTCTTTCTTCAGTGTGTTTATTACAAACATGTTCTCTACTTCGCAGATGAGTTCGCATCCTGGAAATTGTTTTTGAATCTTGAGAACAAGGGATTTTACGTCTTCTTCATGAAGATACATCAATAACCCTTCAGCAATAAAGAGTATATTTTTCGTTGGGAGCTGTTCCATCCATCGATAGTCCAGCACTGACGAGGCAATCGTATGGTTCCGTGTTGTTTCCTGGAAAAATTGTTTTCTGATTTCAATAACTTCCGGAAGATCAAGGTCGTACCAAACCACTGTTCTGTTATCAATTCTTGAAAAACGTGAGCTTAGGCCGCATCCGAGTTCCACAATGGTTCCGTTTGGAGTACGTCTGAGGAAATCAAGACAGTATCTGTCAAATTTCCTTGTTCGTATCGAAAGAAAAGCGGCTAATTTCTTGTTTGCGATCCTTCGTATTTTTCCTTTCGCAAGTTGTCGGTGTAATGGTGAGTTGGATGTTGAAAAAATTTTGTTGAGTTTTTCTGTAATTTCAACTGCCTTTCTGTCGTTGATAACTGGATTTTTCGATAGGGTTTCTTGGGCTCTTGCATACAAAGGAATTAGTAATGTTTCAGATATGTCTGTAATGGTATTAATTGAACCCTCGTCCATTTCGATCAAAAGTTGGTAATTTAACTGTTATCTTTAATGTTTTGGAAGCAATACCTACCAGGTCTTCGAATCATAATTACCTGATGCGAGTCTTAATCTCCCATCATGCAAAATGATTCGAACAAACCAACATGAGTAACTTCACATATCGCTACGGCTATCTGTTTTTTTACTAATCATGATAAACTAATAGAACTGAGGTCGTTTGTAGTTGCTGTGATGACCACCTTAGTAATGTGTTTGATGACGATACTCCTCCTATCGGTCTTCGTTTTTGTATTAACTCTGCTGCTCTTCATTTCAAGAAAAAATAGTTTATATTCTACAGCTGTTTAAACCGTTTTTTTCTAAATATTTTTGGTGATATTCTTCTGCTCTGTAGAATTCCTTTGCGTTCGTTATTTCTGTGACGATTGGTTTAGTGTATTTTTGTTTTTGTTTGTTTTTTGATTGCTCTGCTAGTTTTTTTTGTTGCTCGTTGTGGTAGAATATGACTGATCTGTATTGTGTGCCTGTATCTGGTCCTTGTCTGTTTAACTGTGTTGGATCATGATTCTCCCAAAATATTTCTAGTAACTTTTCGTATGATACTTTTTTTGGATCATATTCAATTTGTATGACTTCAACATGACCTGTTTTATCTGTGCAAACATCCTCATAGGTTGGGTTTTTTAGGTTTCCACCCATGTACCCGACAGTAGTTGATGTCACACCTTTGACTTTTTGGAATACTGCCTCTACGTGCCAGAAACAGCCTGCCCCAAATGTTGCTTTTTCCATAGATTTATCTCCCATTTACCAATTTTTTTTGTATTGTAGAACCATATTTATCGCAAAGCAGTTGAAGAATATGGCTCCTGATTACATGAATCTTTCAAACCGATCCTTTTTTACTTTGCATATTGGGCATATCTCAGGTGGTTCGTCTCTTCCGCAGAGATAACCACATACCTTACATCTCCAAACTGGTTTTGTAAGTTTTAAAGGAGTTAACCCAATAATATTTCCTGTCTTTTTTTGTTCCATTTTATCCCTTTCCCCCTTAGGTAGTCTTCGCTCAGGAATCGAACCTAGCTCTTTTTTACCATCTGAAACATCCTTAGAAACATACAGTGCACAGTAGCATGTACCAAATTCATTCAGGTCATCATCACGATAATCACACGGACATATTATGTCAAGATCCTCAGATTTTTTTCCTGTTGCTAGTCTGCATGGGCAGGCCTGATAACCGTATCTTTTTTCATTTACTATCAAACTTCTAACAAGATCTTTAGCAAAGTCAGCATCTGGATTTAGGTGATAACCTGCTGCTTCTGCATCTTTGTATAATTTTTTGTAAAGCGTTTCTACATCGTCTTTGCTTGTATTATTCATAAGCCGACTGCCTCTTTAATTTCGTCTTCTTTGTATCCTACAATGCACTCTTTGTTGTTGAGTATTAATGTTGGAAAGGAGCAAGATGGGTTCCATTTTTTGATTTCTTCCATGGCTTTGTCTTTGTCGTTATCATCCAGTAGATCAACATATACGTATGAATATTCAATTCCAAGTTTGTTTAGGAATTCTTTTGTTTTTTTGCACCATATACATGTGCTTAATGTGTACAGAAGGATTTTACCTTTATTTTTTCCTTTAACTTGTTCTATTTTTATCATAGCTCACCTCTTTTCAATATATCTATTCATATATACAAATTCATCTATTTGTTTTCTTTCGGGTCTTTCTTTTTCGGCCTCAACCTGCTTCTCAGAAAGAATCGGATCAATTTTATCTGAATGTTTACCTACGATAACAAGGGTAATAACATCAATGTTATCTGGTATACCAAGTATCTCCCTTGTCTTTTTAGGACTGTAACCAGCAATAGGATGAGCAACAAGACCCAGCTCAGTTGCCCTAAGAATCATCGCACCAGTAGCCATACCGATATCAAACTGATAGTAGATCCTATCCTTAATTACACAATCATCTTCTTTTCTACCAAGAACAGCTATAATCATGGATGCTTTCTGAGCCCATTCGTTGCCAGGCGATAAAGCCTCGTGCATCTTTTTTAAAACATCAGAATCATAAACAAACACGTATCTCCAGGGTTGATTATTAAAACAAGAAGCAGTAAGTTGTGCACATTCTGCGAGGTCGTTTATCATATCTTTTGTTATTTCAACTGGTAAAAAAGATCGATAGGCTCTACGTTTTTTAATTGCTTCTTTAACATCCATGCAAACTTCACCTCCCCAAATTATACATGATGATATGTTTAATTAATTTGGATGTACTATAAGCCTAGTCGTTTTGCTATAACCATCCGTTGAACCTCAGATGTTCCCTCACCAATCTGGCAGAGTTTAACATCTCTATAGAATCTTTCTAACGGCCGGTCTCGCATATAACCATATCCACCGTGAATTTGTATAGCGTTTCTTGTAGCTCTCATTGCAATTTCAGAACCAAATAGTTTGGCCATTGATGCTTCTATGCTGAAAGGCACGTTCTTGTCTTCAAGGTAAGCAGCACGGTATACTAATAGACGAGCAGCATCGATTTCTGTAGCCATGTCTGCAATCATCCATTGTATGGCCTGGTTCTTGCCAATGGGTTTTCCAAATTGCTGTCGCTGTTTTGCATATTCGATACTTTCTTCAAGAGCGCCTCTAGCTATACCGACAGACATGGCACCAATTGCTGTTCGGCCTCGATCAAGAATGTTCATGGCCCCTACAAAACCCATATCTTTTTCGCCTAAAAGGTTCTCTTTTGGCACACGACAATCCTCAAAGATAAGTTCAGCGGTTCTACTACCACGAAGACCAAGTTTATCCTCCAGCTGACCCGCTTTAAAACCAGGTGTATCTTTTTCCACTATAAACGCACTGATGCCTTTTGCGCCCTTGGTCTTATCAGTTTTTGCCATAACAGTGACAACTTCGGCAATATCGCCACTTGTAATAAACTGCTTCGTACCATTCAACACCCACTCGTCACCATCCAAAACCGCTGTTGTTTGAAGTGAAGCAGCGTCAGATCCGGCATTTGGCTCAGTAAGTGCCCAAGCAGCTATTGCTTTACCATTCAAAAGATTGGGTAAATACTTCTTACGCTGCGCCTCAGTACCTTTCTCAAATATATGACCAACACCAAGCGAGTTATGAGCCTCAACCGTTATACCAGTAGAACCGCACACACGTGATATTTCCTCAAGAGCGATCATATAACTAACGCGATCTATGCCAGAGCCGCCATACTTTTTAGGAACAGTCATCCCCATGAAACCCATCTTACCCATTTTTTTGTATAGTTCCCATGAAAAGTATTCTTCTTGATCAATTTTTTTAGCTAGCGGTTTTATTTCTTTCTCACAAAATTCATGTATTGTTTTTTGGAATAGTTTCTGCTCACTTGTAAGAGTAAAATCCAAATAAATCACCTAAACTCGTGATATAATATGGGTCTAAAAACCTTTAGGTAATAAGTTAAGCAGATAACCAACCAAAAGCACTTGGGGCACCGTTATAAGGGGCAACCAAATCGCTGCCCTACGCCCAACATTACTCCATAAAAGCCCAATTTCCGTCGCATCAGTCGAAACTCCTGCCATAAGAAAAACAGTTGAATTTCCAAATGCGTTTGTTTGATTATAAATTTCAAACGCAAGAGGAGAACTTCCTTCAGAACAAACCTCAATAATTGTGGCAAAGAAGAGGGTCACAAGAAGACCAAGGATTGAAGGACCCATATACATCATAAACATAGCATGAGTGATAACTCCTGTGTCTACTAATGCTCTAACAAATGCAGCCATAAGCATTCCAATAATCAGCCACCACATCACCATTTTTGTCAGAGACCATGAACCCTTTAGCGTTCCTTTGATTGCTTCCCAAATATTTTTGCTGGTGAATTGGAATTCATCCCAACGTTTCCTGACATCTTGGATTATTGAAAATTCAGTCAGTACGGGTCGGTCTTCTCCCTTAACGCACTGCTGACATTCGACCATGCCTTTTCGCTCTAGAGCCTGGTAAATCAATCCAGTGATAATTGCAATTATAAGTGCAGAAACAACAATAAATATCGCTTTCCAGCCAAAGAAACTAAACAGTAAAATTGTAATAGGAAGATTTGCCCAGGGCGACGCAAGCAAGAATGCAACGACCGAAGATGTATTTGCTCCTTTCCTATAAAGTTCGATGGCAATTGCAAGAATTCCATGCGAGCATGCACTCATGAAAAAACCAAAAATCACAGCATAAATAATTGTTCGTTTACGATGACGTGAAAGATATTTCTCAATGTACTCCCGTGGAACAAAATAGTCAATAATACCGCCGATGAGAAAACCAAATAGGACTGCCCACCAGATCAAAAGGAAGTAAGCTTTCAATGCGTTAAAAAACGGGTTGAGTATAGGCACAACATATGTAATAATCGCCAGCGCAATTGTAAAAAGGCTAAAGATGTAGAGTCGCTCCTTGTACCATTTCTTAGCGGGAACCGTACAAGACGGACACGTTTTTTCGTGAGGAATATTATGTTGTTTTTCGTATTTCTCAATGCACGCTTGTGAACAGAAATAATGATCATGGGCTGGTATGGTCCCTTTCATTCCACAGATCGGATCGATTTTATCCATTTTAACAACTACAGATTGATTTCAATCATTTCAATATTTTGCCTGTTTCAAGATACCACAAGTACAAATCAAGTTCGGCTAGAGTAAGATCTGTTTTTTTACCGATTGTTCTCAATAAGTTTTCTATCTCAAGATATTTTGTTTTTGTTAGTGTTTTGGGTCTTTTAATCAGATCATGTTTTACTAAAATATCGACTATATGAAAATCAATTATTGCAAAATCATCAAATCCTATGTTCCTAAGAAAATGGCTTGCCTCCTTGTACCCAAGACCGTTTACATTATTAACAATCCACTCTCTTAATTTCTTTTTATCATTAAATTGAATAACTTCTTTTAGAGATTTTTTACATTTCCTTGATTCTGAGATGTATTTTGCTCTTGTGTTAGGATAACGATGTCCCAGATTTTTTAGTTTTTTTGCAAGTTCTTCTTCAGAATTAGTAAGAAAACATTCTCCAATTTCATTTTGGATTTTTATGCTTTTTTCTGCGTTAAAATTTGCAGTGAGTATGCAGAAACACAACTCTTTAAACAATTCATCACTAGGTTTTTTATTTAATTCTTTGAACTCATCTATTCTCTTTTGTATCAGATTACCTATCTCACCGTCTTTTAGTGACTCGATCTGTTTTATTAATTCATCCATAGTTGCCAACTTTTTATCTTATGCCAAGGAAATATTCTAGATTTAAATAAGTTATCGGATTATAGGGTTGTAGTTGTAATGATGGGCTTGGTTTTTTAAAAAAATAGGGATGGAGAAGCAAAATCATCAGCAGAGATAAATAATATTGGTGAGGAGAGGAGGAAAGGATGGGACGCAAAAAATATTCCCCCTCTGCTGTAATCTCGCTTCTCCATTTTGGCTGTTAATCTAAGTTTTATAATTTTTATCACCTCAATTATGTTGAGGGTAATCTCCATACAACCCCATAATTAACAATTGTTAATGCAGATACGGTATATAAATATTTTGGTTATTTTGACGGTGAAAATAAAAATTTAACAAAAAATTGCATGAAAATGAAATATTGTAATAATATTGACCAAAAAAAAGTCTTAAACAATCGTTAATTATAAGTACGAATAAAAATATATACATATATGAAACGGACACCTTGCGAATACATGATGTGGAACGGTTTACCTGTTATAAGACGAGAGATCACCGAGAAAATGATAAACAATTTTGGATTGAGCCAAAAGGAAGCGGCAGAAAAACTAGGAGTTACGCCGGCAGCCGTCTGCCAATATCTCTCCAAAAAACGTGGAAAGCTAAACATCATAGATAAAGTTATGACCGAAGAAATCACGATCTCGGCAGAGCGAATTATAAAAAATAACGGCACATCCCTAGTCGTAGAAACCTGCCGGATTTGTAAGGTCATGAGGAAAAAAGGGGTGCACCCATTTTTCAATGAATCATCTGATGAAGAATAAACAAAGTAGATCCACTTTAAAATATCATGTCTTGTCTATCTACATGAAAGACTTCAACCATATGATGCGGATTGTATGACATCTTTGCCTGTCTAAGACCAGGCAGATCCATGTCTGATTCTCTGTTTATGAACTTAATATCTTTTTGAAGTATTTTTGCTGTCTCTGAATTTATTGCCTTATAGATTCCATCGTAATCGGGTGATCCTTTCTCATAGTGAACCAATGCAGTATCAGGACTCATTTTTTCAAATACAGCAATTGATTCTATTCTTTCGTTAATTTTTATTGCGATTCCAGAAAGCCCTAGTTCGAAGAAATGAGCCATGGAGTAAATTATGGCCTTTCTTTCATTTTCAAGAATTGGATCTGACCCACAATCTTTCCAAAGACACCACCGTCTAAGAAATTCCCTTACTTCACCCACATTATTTTCTGTGATAGCTTCTGTAGTGTATTCATAGCTCTTTTTGAATTTGTTAAGACGGTTTCGAATCTTTGCATATGCTGTGCCAGGAAGCTCTGCAAGATTGGATGCAAGATAAACATATTCAAAATAATCTCGGTCTGGAGAAAGCTTGAATTTGGGAAATTTTTCCGCAAGCCAATTATTTGTTTCCGAATCAATTAGTACAACAGGCGACGAGGAAGCTTCTTTTAATGCCAACTTAAAAACTTGATTAAACAAATCCAGATTGCGTTTTCCTATCGGCGGTCTGAATTGAATTTCATTATTTACCTTGGTCATTATTACAATATTGTCATCCAGATGCACATAGTGATAGTTGCTATATTCCATCCAGCTTACCATCGTTGTAAAAACGTTATCGCTGTGCACCGGCGGATACTTTACGTAGTGCCTATCAAATAGTTTTTTGTCCTCCAATTTGACAGGTTTAAAATCAGCTAGTGAAAGAATTATGTTTCCCCCTTTTGATAGCGCATGGGCGTATGATTCTTCATGGGTTTAAAACCCATAGATGAATAGAAATTTTCCTGCCCGGGTTCTGCTATAAGTCCTATCCACAGAATTCCTTTAGACATGCAATGTTCCAAAAGAAAATTGAGAAGTTGCTTACCAATACCTTGCCTGCGATATTTTGGTAGAATAATAAAATCCTGTATGTACGCATCAGATATCCCATCAGATATTATACGACCCATTCCTATGGCTTTTCCAGATAATTTATCCACAGCAACGGCGAAAGCAAAACTTCCAGTAATCATTGATTTAATTGTAGATTTATCGTAAGATTCTTTCCACCATCCTCCGGCCTTATACAATGAAACTATCTCTTCTTCGGGCCAAGAGCTTACAAACTCGATTTCTATGTTTTGCTTCATTCAATCATCCGATATAAATAAGAAAAGCTGGGTTAAAAACCCAGAAGATGCCACATACGCTCTGTTATTAGTTCTTCCACAACCCGTGAATATTACAGTATTCTCTCGCCTGAACCTTATCGGCCTTAATCGGAAATTCGGCTTGTGGTTTGTCTCCAGGTTTTAAGAATTTGCGGTACGCTGCATTATCAGTTATTACTTGTATCCATTCGATATAGTGTTTTTCCTCCATTGGATGCGCTTGATTTTGTCCGATTTTAACTAGTATTCCATTTTTGGTTTTTTCCACGTAAGGAACATGTTTTTCAACAGAAGAATCCTGGGTTTTTTCATCCATAAGCTGCATTGGTTCTCCACAGCAAACAAGTTGCCCAGCACCTACATGAATTACTTCAACAATATTTCCACAAACATTACATTTGTAGATCTCTCTTAATTTCGTCATAGTTTTTTACCTCCGACACATTAATAATTTTCAACCAAGATTTCGTAATAGCTCTGTGGGTGTTGACAGGCTGGGCATTTCTTTGGCGCTTCTGACCCTTCGAATACGTATCCGCAGTTTCTGCATTTCCACTTAACAACCTTGCTCCTTTTGAAGACGTGCCCACCCTTTACATTTTCCAAGAGTTTGCGATATCTTCTCTCATGATGTGACTCCACTTCGGCTATATGACGGAAGCTTTGCTCTATTTCAGGAAATCCTTCTTTATATGCGGTCTTTGCAAACGTTGGATACAAATTGCTCCATTCTGCTTTCTCACCTTCAGCAGCAGCCAATAGATTCTCAGCAGTTGTTCCTATCTTTCCAGCAGGATACCATGCAGTAATTTCAGCATCGCCTCCCTCAAGATACTTAAAGAATACTTTGGCATGCTCTTTCTCATTGTCAGCGGTTTCCAAAAAAATAGCAGATATTTGCTCATAGTCTTCTTTCTTTGCCTGCGAAGCAAAGTAAGTATAGCGATTTCTAGCCTGTGATTCTCCTGCAAAAGCTGCAAGTAGATTTTTTTCAGTTTGTGTTCCTTTCAAGCTTTTCATAATATTTTTCCTCCTTTAATCAAGTAGTCTTTTTTCTCCTTTTATTTTTTGAATATCGGCAATATCCATAGATACCTCAAGGCAACCAAGATATTTACCTTTTTTATCTCTTAAAGCAAGATACTGTATCATAACTTTGTGTTTCTCGCCACCTTCCCCAATTGGTAAATCAATCCAAAAGGCTGCTTTGTCGCGCTTTCCAGATCTCATTTCATTTAGTATCTGTTCAACTTTCGCAAGACTTTTTTTCGGGTGACAATTACGAACGTCTCTACCAACTACTCCTACGGGTCTTTTGAATATTCTTGTCTCGTGTTTGTTCCATGCCAGTACCTTTTCGTTTTCATCAATAACTGAAAATTCCAAGGGAACTGTTTCAAGAAATGCATCAAGCACATTTTCAGGTAATTTTCCTATCATTTTTTCATTTCTCCATAATTTTTTGTTTAAGATTATCTGAATGTAAATTAAGATGGTCGGTTTCAATTTCAACCAATGCGCCAAAAAACTCCTTAAG
>Ga0315289_10014751_pt1 | contig 10882 bp, 9 predicted proteins | sample YL17G11_40_MG_FD_203452 | JGI IMG/M metagenome (GOLD analysis project Ga0315289, IMG submission 203452) | Sediment microbial communities from Yellowstone Lake, YNP, Wyoming, USA - YL17G11_40 | ecosystem: Environmental > Aquatic > Freshwater > Lake > Sediment | place: USA: Wyoming | collected...
TCATTGGATCGTCAGGATTATGTTCAATATCAAGCTGAAAGATATCGATTGTGATTTCCGGCTGATCAATAAATCGGTTTTTAATAAAATAAACTTGGTCTCGGATACGGGGATTATCTGCGTGGAAATGATGAAGAAAATTCAAAATACTGGGTTTAGAATCAAGGAAGTTCCGGTTCATCATTATCATCGTGCCTATGGCAAATCGCAATTTTTCAACTTTCGAAGACTTTTCCAGGTGGGGATAGGATTAATTAAATTATGGTGGGAACTGATTATTTTAAAAGATTGAACTATCAAATTTTTTGGATCAATTTAATCCTATATCAGTTATGGAACAGCATGAGCCACAATACCAAAACAAAAATATCTTAATCACCGGCGGATTAGGATTTATCGGCAGTAATCTTGCCATAAAATTGGTTGATTTGGGTGCAAATGTTCTGATTGTTGACTCATTACATCCTGAGTGCGGGGGAAATATTTTCAATATCCAACCAATTAAAGACAAAACTACCGTTAAAATTTCTGAAATTCAGAATCATAACCTTCTTCCAGAATTCGTAAAAAACAAAGATTATATTTTCAACTTGGTCGGTCAGGTTAGTCATATTGATAGCCTGAAAAATCCTTTAGTCGATCTTGAAATTAATTGCCAAAGTCACCTCGCTCTTCTCGAAGCCTGTAAAAAACATAATCGGGGAGCCAAAATAGTCTATTCCTGCACCAGGCAAATATACGGAAGGCCCCAATATCTCCCCGTCAATGAGAAACATCCAATCTGCCCGATAGATGTAAATGGAATTAACAAAATCGCAGGAGAATTCTATCATTTTTTATATGAAAAATTATATGGTATCGCGACAACCTCAATTCGACTGACAAACACATACGGACCTAGACAATTGGTAAAACATAACCGACAGGGATTTATCGGATGGTTTATCCGCCAAGCCATTGAAGGCAGAGAAATAACTATCTTTGGGGACGGGAGCCAGGTGAGGGATTTTAATTATATTGATGACGTGGTAGATGCTCTCCTGCTAGCTGGAACAAGGGGCGAAGCCAACGGTGAGGCTTTCAATCCGGGAGCAGAGAAACATTACTCTTTGTTAGATTTCACCAAAATTCTTTTAAAAATATCCGGAGGCGGATCTTTCCATTTCATCCCCTTCCCCCTGGAATTATTAAATATTGATATCGGCAACTACTGGGGCGATTACAAGAAGATCTCAACCACCCTCGGATGGCAACCTCGGGTTTCTTTAGAAGAGGGTTTGGCAAAAACCGTGGAATATTACCGACTCAACCAGAAATATTACTGGTAGCCCAATGCACATACCATTCGTTAACCTGCAAAAGCAGTATTTATCAATAAAATCCGAGATAGATTCTGCTATTTATAACGTTTTATTAAAAGGCCGTTACATTCTATCTGAAAACGTTAGCGCTTTTGAAAAAGAATTTTCTAAATATTGCGGCGTCAATTTCGGAATTGGAGTAGGTTCAGGAACAGATGCCCTTCGCTTAACCATAATCGCCTACGGATTTAAAGAAGGCGACGAAGTAATTACCGTGCCTTTCACGGCTATCCCAACCGTTGCCGCCATATGCTCCGTTGGAGCAAAACCTGTTTTTGTTGATATAGATATTAATTCTTATACAATTGACCCAAATAAAATAAAAGAAAATATTTCTTCCAGGACAAAAGCAATCATCCCTGTCCATCTGTACGGCAATCCGGCAGATATGGATCCCATTCTGGAAATTTCTAAAAAACATGAGTTGAAAGTAATCGAAGATGCCTCCCAGGCTCAAGGACATTATCTGGTTTTCCTCTCGGAAGATGCCGTCCCCGTTGATCAATCCTGGCTTGAGATGATGATCAAGAATTTCCAAAATGACGCCCAGGTAGCCGGGGTTTATTGCCGCCAGCTCCCGCGCCCGGATGATCCCCCCCTGGTCCGACGAGGGGTGGAAACCTCCCGGGCCGGCCTTTCCCGGAAAGAAATTAAATTCATCGAGAATCGGAAGGATTATGATTCCCTGCCTCCCTTGCAGAAATACTTTTTCTGTAATTTTGATAACGTCGCCTCGGCGATGCGGAAAGATGTCTGGGAAAAATATCCATTTGAGGAAACCTATTTTGCCGAAGATCTCGGCTGGGCCAAGCGAGTCCTGGAAGCCGGATATAAAATCGTTTACGAAACCCAGACCGCCGTTTATCATTCCCACGAACGGCCTTTTGGCTATCAACTCCGCCGCCATTACCTCCATCAGCGCCGTATTTATGAGCTCTTCGGGGGCAGCTTTCCTCAAGCACTGGTGGGAAATCCCCGTGCGCGGCGCTTACCTTTTCGGCCGGGACACCCTTTTCCTGGCGCGGGAACAACTTCCGTTTCGGCAAAAGCTCGGGTTCACCATCGAATCCCTGCAGCGGTCCAGCCCGGCCTGCCTGGGATGGTACGCGGGCTACCGCGACGCCCGCCGGGCCCGCCCCCTCCGCTATAAGCTCGAGAATTTTTCCGGGGAAGGGGAAGGGAGGTCCGTTGCCGACGCTCCCGAATTCGTTCGATGAAAATCCTGAAGGTCATTCACGACTTCCTTCCCGCCAGCACGGCCGGGACTGAGATCTACTGCGCCAACCTCGCCAGTGAGCTTTCCGAGAAGCACGAGGTCATCCTCTTTTTCACCGCTTTTTCCCCCGCCGCCCGCACCCCCCGGCTCCGGCAGGGCCGCTTCCGCGGGCTCCGCTTTTACGAGGCGAGGGCAAACCGCTCCGCTCCCGACTTCAGCCTTTCCTATTCCAATCCCGATCTGGAAAGGATTTTCGAGAATATCCTCCGGGAGGAAAATTTCGACCTCGTCCACATTCACCACCTGCTTTATCATTCCCTCGGCTATCCCCGGATCGCCAAGCAGCGCTCCCTCCCGGTGATCTTCACGCTCCACGACTATTATCTCACCTGCCCCTCCCCGGACGGAGGCAAGCTTCTTCGGAAGGATCACTCTCGCTGCCCCGGGCCCGAGGCTTCGTCCTGTGCCGAATGCCTGTCGCCCCCAACCTCGGAAAGGAATAATTTTTCAGCCCGGTTCGGCAAATTTCTGAAAATCCTCCCCTTAGACCTTTTCCCTCTTCTTTCCCGCTTCCGGCGGAAACTCCCCCTAGCCCTAATCTCGACCCTGGATGGCCTGATCTCTTCCGCCCATTTTCCGGCCACCATGGGTTCCCCCTCCGAGATCGAGGCCCGGCAGGATTATATCCATCGCAACCTCATACCCCATGTAGATATTTTTATTGCCCCCTCCCGCCATCTCCGCCAAAGGTTCATCGGCTTCGGCTTTCCGGCCGAGCGGATCATCTATCTCGATCACGGCATTCCCATCGAGTCATTCCGGAGGCGGTCTCGGGAGAGGGCCGGCACGATCCGTTTCGGCTTCGCGGGCGGCCTGATACCGGCCAAGGGTGTCCACATTTTAGTTGAAGCTTTTTCTCGGCTGAATGACTTGAAGGCAAGCCTCCGGATCTTTGGAGATCCCCGGCTTTCTCCCGCTTATGTACTCAAACTAAAAAGAATGGCCCGTAACCACCCAATTTCATTTCCGGGAGCCTTGCCGGTAGAGCGAGTCTTCGAAGCCTACCGGCAAATCGATTGCCTGATTGTTCCCTCTATCTGGGAGGAAAATTCGCCTTTGGTCATCCACGAAGCTCAGGCAGCTCGAATCCCGGTAATCGCTTCCAATATCGGCGGAATCCCGGAATTGATTGAAAATGATATCAATGGGCTTCTGTTTGAAGCCGGGAATCCTGACGACCTGAAAAAAATGCTCTTGAAAATCATTCAAGAGCCAAAACTTCTTGAACTTTATCGGCGAAATTCCCGGCGGATAAAATCAATTGAAAAAAATGCCGAGGAATTCGAGAATATCTACTCCCAATTTATCCGGAGAAAAATATAAAGACTAATCACGTTTGCTTCCGGGTAGTATTATTGATCAACGTAATTTTAATTGATCAAGGTTTGATGGAATCCCTGAATTTGGAAAAGAAAGAGTTTCATCGAACCGTTCGCAGATGCCGGGAGGCAGTGGAATTGGCAACGAAAGGGATGCTTCTTAATCTCGGTATTGATTATCCTCCCGTACATGATACGAGTGAGATCTTACAAAAGTAGCCAAGGCGGTCTCTCGGCTGGCCAACGAAAGAGGCCCTGCTTTCTATGGGATCCGCCGAGAAACTCCCGCTCAAGAGCTTTTCTCGGAAGAAAGAGCTAGGGAAGCGATCCAGGAGATGGAAGAGATCTTACGCCGAGCCCAGGAATCAATCACAGGAGGAGAAGAACGAAGGAAGATCCCCTTATAGATGAGATTCACGAAATAATGATTTGAGCAGTCGAGAGACTTCTACCGACGACTTCTCCTGAGCTCAGGGGGGGCTGTTTACCGAGGGGACTCTTTTAGGATAAAATTTAGCGTTGGGAAAACCAATCAAAAGCTAAAATCGAAAACAACCGGGTATTTCCGGAAGTCTTTGTACTCGCAACCGGCAAGGGTGACTTTAAATAGACTTTATTCGAACGGAGTAATTATCTAAATTGGAATCACTCAAACTTTCGATAATCATCCCCGCCCAAAACGAAGAGAGAGGAATCCATTTCGTTTTGGAGAAACTCGTCTCGCATGTTTCCGGGCCCCATCCTCTTTTTCCCCATGAAATTGAGATAATCGTCGTCAACGACGGCTCCACCGATCAAACCGCGTCGGTGGTGGGTAAAATGTGCGGGGATTTCCCTTGCATAAAATTGATCAATCACCGAAATAACCAGGGATATGGAACCGCCTTGAAAACCGGATTTCGAGAAGCCCGAGGTGAGTATATCGGTTTTTTAGACGCTGACGGTTCCTATCCACCCGAAGCTATTTTTTATTTGTTCTCCCGCATTGTCGAAAACGGAGCCGACATCGTTTGGGGCTCAAGATTGATGAATGGGAAAAAGGAAATGCCCTTCATCCGATGGCTGGGAAACCTTTTCTTCAGAATATTAACCAATATTCTTTTCCGGAGTAATTTGACCGATGTGACGAGCGGGATGAGGGTTTTCAAAAAGGAACTCGCCCCTCACTTTTTTTCCCTGCCTTATGGTCTGGAATTCTCCCCCGCCATGAGCGCCATCGCGCTCCAAAAAGGCCTGACGGTCGAAGAACTTCCCATACCTTATGAGAAAAGGATCGGAAAATCCAAATTGAAGATTTTTGAAGATGGTTTCAAATTTTTATTCGCGATTATGGCTTGCAAATATTTCCGATGAAGATACTAATCATCAATCCTCCTTTCGTGCCGGGTTTCTGCCGCACGCAAAGATGGCCTGCCCGGACCAGGGGCCGGGCTTTGCGACCCCCGGACTGGCTGGCCTATTGCGCTTCCGTTCTGGAAAAGGAAGGGCATGAAGCCAAACTCTTTGATTTTCCTGCGGAAAATCTGGGCCGGGAAGATCTCCGTAAATTAATCGAGCGAGAAAAACCCCGGGTGGTGGTTTTGGATTCCACCACCCCTTCGATATCCTCGGATCTGCAATGCGCCCAGATCTGTAAGGCCCTCTCCGACTGCCACGTCATCATGACCGGCACTCATGCTTCGGTTTTTCCGGAGGAAATCCTGAATCATCAAGGGCTGGGCGTCGATCTGATTGCCCGGAGAGAATACGAATACACCATTAGGGACGTAGTCAGGGAATTAGCCAAGCCAAACGGCGACTTTGGAAAAGTTTCCGGTATTTCATTTCGCCGGAACGGTGATATTATCCACAATCCCGATCGGGATCTCATTGAAAACCTGGATGAACTCCCCTTTCCCGCCTGGCATCACCTGAACCTTAAGAACTATTTTGACGCCACGAAGCGTTACCCTTTTATTGACATTATCGGAAGCCGCGGTTGTCCTCACGCCTGCGTTTTCTGCCTCTGGCCCCAGGTTATGCACGGCCGGAAACAACGTCGCCGCTCGATTGAAAACATCCTATTGGAAATTGACCGCGACCTTAAACAATGGCCCGAAATCCGTTCCGGGGAATTCTTCTTTGAGGACGACTGTTTCACGCTTGACCAGGATTATGTAAAAAAATTCTGCGAAGCCCTGCGATCGACCGGTTGGGGAATCACCTGGTCCGCAAACTGCCGCCCGGATTTTGCCAATTATTCCCTTCTGAAAAAAATGCGGGAGGCGGGCTGCCGAATGCTGATGGTCGGCTATGAGTCCGGCAACCCCCGAATGCTTAAGGCGATGAAGAAAAATTCGAACCTCGAGCAGAACTCGGAATTCACCCGCTTGGCCAAAAAGGCCGGATTGAAAATCCATGGTTGCTTTCTTCTCGGGTTTCCCGGGGAAAATTATGAATCCATCCAGGATACGCTCTCCTTCGCCCTGAAGCTGCCCATTGACACGGTTCAGTTCTCAGCCGCGGTTCCCTATCCCGGCACGGAATTTTACCGGATCTGCCGGGAGCTGGAGCTCCGGCTTCCCGACCGCTGGGAAGATTGGCTCGATTCCGGAGAGCAATCGGCCGTTGTCGGATACCCCGGTCTGGCCCGAGAATCGATATCTCGTTTCGTTGATATCGGCCTGGCCAAATTCTATCTCCGCCCCGGAACTATTTTGAGGACCGTGCTTGATATTAAATCCTTCTCCGATTTATCCCGTAAATCCCGGGGGGCGATTAACTTGTTTTCCTACCTTCTGAAAACATGAAAAACGGTGAACCGGACATCTCCGTAATCATCCCGGTCAAAAACGAAGAATCAACGATCGAAAAATGCATTAATTCACTTTTGAATTTGAACTATCCCCCCGATCTTCTTGAAATAATCATAATAAACGACGCCTCGACAGACGAGACCGGCAAAATTCTGGATAAATTCAAAAACCGTATAACCCTTTTTAAAACCCCTGGGCTCGGTCCGAGTGAGGCGAGAAATCTCGGGCTTGAACACGCCCGCGGAGACTATGTTGCTTTCACAGACGCAGACTGCCTCGTTGATCGGGAATGGATTAACCAGTTGTTGCCCGGATTCCAGAGTGAAAAAGTGGCCGGGGTTGGAGGCGATCAGAAAACCCCCATCGATGAAACGTATTTCGGCCGGATGGTAATGGATTTTTTCAAATCCCTCGGCTTCTTGGAAGGATATACCAAATCCGCCAGGATCTCCCAAATTCAAGAAGTCGATCACAATCCTTCCTGCAATGTCATTTATCGAAAAATAATTATCAAAAATATCGGAGGTTTTCACCCCGGACTCTGGCCGGGAGAAGATGTTGACCTCGACTATCGTTTAAAAAAAATCGGTTACAAGCTTAACTACTCCCCCACCGCTATCGTTTATCATTACCAGCCTTCCCATCTAATCGCCTTTTCCCGGAAAATTGCTCTTTATGGAAAATGGTCGGGAGGCTTTTTAACCAGAAAATATGGATTCTTCCGAAGATTATCATTTGAACCGGTATTGCTGGCGTGCTCATTTTTTCTGGTAATTGCGGCTTTTCTCCTTTTTCCCCCGCTAGGTTACCCATTGCTGGCCATAGGGCTTTTCTTCCCTTTGGTATTTCTTTTGTTTCAAACCCGCGAGCTTAAAAAAGCGTCGATCCTTTGGTTATTATTGCTCACCACTATAATTTTCTGGAATCTCGGATTTCTTCGAGGTTGGAACGCGAAAATTCATTCATAATCGGATGAAGATTTTGTTGGTAAATTGTTTAGATTACCGTTATGGGCTGGCGCAAAGAGCCAGGACCATTTTGAATGTTATCACTGATTCCGGTCATGAAGTAACATACCTGGAGCCGAATTACACCGGGTCCGATCCGCGTATTCACACCGTTATTCAAAAGGACAATCCCTGGGGCTACCTGAAAGGAACTATTTCCCGGGTAAAATACTGCCTGTTAATTGACTATGACCTGCTTTTCGTATTCAAACTAAATCTTCTCAGTTTTCCCATCATTATCTCCGGCATGATTAGAAAGAAAAAAATTATTGTCGATTGGGACGATCTGGATTCCGAGTTTCAAAAAAATATAATCAGAAAATTTTTCTCGAGCCTTATCGAAAAATACCTCCCGAAACATATCCCGATGATCACCACCCATAACGATTTGCTCAAAGACCATATTTTAAAAACGGGCGCCCCCCGGGTTTCCATCGTTCCTCAGGTCGTCGACACCGATCTTTTTAATCCTGAAAAGTACGACCGGATGCAAGCTAAAAAAGCACTCGGCCTGGAGGGGAAAATAATCCTGGGATATCTGGGAACCCTGACCGAGGGTGGAGCTCGAGACCTTGATATCATTATCGGTATTTTCAGGAAAATTCTGAATCACCGACTCGATACCCATCTTTTGATCATCGGTGGAGGCCCGCTCCAGAAAAAATTCGAAAATTCCCTTTTAACCTTTGCCGGGAAAAAAGAATTTACCATTACCGGCACAATTCCCCATTCCGAAGTGCCCTTTTGTTTAAGTTCATTGGATATCGCCCTTATTTACATGCGAGACAATCCGGGGAATCGGATGCGTATGTCCTTGAAATTAATGGAATATTTAGCAATGAACTTGATCACAATCGGACATCTTACCGGAGCTACACTCAACCAACTTGGAAAATTTTGTATTTTAGGACAAGCAAATGAAGGAGATCTAGCTCCGAAAATTTTGGATAATCTTGCCGATCGTCCTAAAATTAACCAAGAAGCTAAAATTTATATTTTCCATAATTTCAGCGTTAAAAATTCTGCTCAAGCCTTGGATCAAATTTTAATGGTCTATAATCAATAATTTTTATGAATTATTTTTATCTGTTAAGATCTTTAACATCTTCTTCCGGGCTTCCAGCCCTTCTCTTTCTCGTTACCGACAAATGCAATGCCAAATGTCCAATCTGTTATTACCGTGGATCTCCGGAGGCGATGTCCACTGCCGATGAATTGACAATTAAAGAAATTGAAAAGATTTCCCGAGGGATTGAAAGAGTATTTAAACTGATAATCTCCGGAGGCGAGCCCTTTCTTCGAGAAGATTTAGAAGATTTAATTATTACCTTTTGCCATAATTGCCATGTCTCTCAAATCGACGTAACCACAAACGGTTTCGATCCCGAACGGATTTATTCAACCACGGAAAAATTGATCAATAAGCTTTCATCCATCCCGTTCAATATCACTGTATCTCTTGATGCCCTGGGAGCCAAACACGATCAAATCAGGGGGATAAAGATCTTCGACCAAGCGGTGGAAACCTTGAAATCTCTCGGTAAAGTATCGGCCCGCAATAAAAACCTCAAAACTGGAGTAAATATCACCTTGTCCCATCTGAACCAGGAAAATCTAGTTGACACCCTTGCTTTTGCTAAAGAAATTAAATCCGACTTAATGGATGTAAGCGTTTTTCGAAATAACAATATCAACCAGATCGGAATTCCCGCGACATCACCGCAGGATTATAAATACTGCTGTGATTTCATTAACTCCTATTTTTCGGAATCGAATTCACACGATTTGAGCCGAAAAATGTCCTTGGCAATTAACCGGATGAGGAGAGATATTATTTACCAGGAAATTACAGAAAAACGAATGATCCTACCATGTTATGCCGGAACTCATTTTGCCCTTTTAGATCCTTTTGGTAATTTATATCCCTGCGATAAATTCAGTTTCAAATTGGGAAATCTTCGGGAAAATAATTACGAATTCTTCCGATTATGGAGATCCGAAAAAGCCGATTATATGAGAAAGGATATTCGTAATAAAAGATGCTTCTGCACATTTGAGTGCGTGATTCCCTGGAACATTATCGCGAATCCCAGATGCTATTTTACTTTGCTAAAAACCGCGTTTCTCAATTAACCTCTCATGGCCTCCCATCCTCAGTCCAAATCGAAATTTAAAAAGGCGTTTGAATTGACTCAGTGCGCCGCCAAGCTTGCATTGGGTAACCTTGGTTTTGTCTTTCCTCCTTTCAGCATCGTCTGGTATCTCACTTGGTTCTGTAATTCCCGTTGCGCGAGCTGTAATTGGGGTAAAAACCCCGATGAGTATATGAATCTGCTTCCTCAGGAATTATCCGAAGAAGAAATTATTAAATCCATCTCTGAAGCCGGCGGGTTGGGCTGCAAGCATATCGCGTTCTCCGGCGGGGAACCGCTACTTAGAGAAGGAATATTTAGAATAATTTCCCATGCCAAATCCCAAGGAATTTTAACCGAGATATCTTCCAATGGTTTTATTATTGATCAGGAAATCGCTCATTCTTTAATCGATTCCGGCATCGATAATATCCATATATCACTCGATAGCCCGGATGCTCTTCACGACCGATTGCGTAATATTCCGGATGCTTTTAAAAAGGTGGATCAAGCCCTTGATTACTTAATAAATTTAAAAAAACAGAATCAATTCTATTTAGGCGTTAATACGGTGATTTACGGAATAAATATTGGGAAGCTTGAATCACTCTGTGATTACGCGGTTCAGAAAGGGCTAGATGGAATAAGTATTCAGGTTTACCATCCTCAACAAACGAGAGATTGGTCAAGGAAAGATGAGTTGATTATTAAAAAAGAACAAGTCCCCTTACTTCGAGAGACATTGGATATTTTATTAATAAGACATAAAATAATTCTTCGCAACTCACCTCAGTTTATAAGAAATATCGTTAATTTCTGCGAAAATCCGCAAATGAATGCCGAGCCTTGCAGTGCCGGTCAGCAACAAGTTTATATCTTTCCTTTTGGTGAAATATCACCATGTTGCTTTCTCGAAAGGACTGGAAATTTAAAAGAAAAATCATTTAAGGAGATAATTTATTCCGAGAAAATGAGGGATCTTAAAGAAAAAG
>Ga0315289_10014752_pt1 | contig 10881 bp, 9 predicted proteins | sample YL17G11_40_MG_FD_203452 | JGI IMG/M metagenome (GOLD analysis project Ga0315289, IMG submission 203452) | Sediment microbial communities from Yellowstone Lake, YNP, Wyoming, USA - YL17G11_40 | ecosystem: Environmental > Aquatic > Freshwater > Lake > Sediment | place: USA: Wyoming | collected...
GCCCTGAGTTTGTCGGAGGTAAGCGAGGATTACCGCCGCCCTGAACGGGAGGATGCCTGGCTCGACCACCTCCGGCCTGTATCCCGGATCGAACGGGAATACTGGTACCAGCGCACCCTGGCCTGGCTGGGCGATCTGCTCATTACGGCGGGCAAGAGCCTGAAGGAAAGCTATGCTGTCAATCAGACCGTTGCATGGTCTGCCCGCTAAAAGGGGGTTTGTATGAAACCATCCATGAGTAAATGCCCGGTATGCAATAATGAGCTGACTGTCACCCGCCTGCACTGCGATGCCTGCGACACCTCCATCGAAGGCCGTTTCTCCAACAACGTTCTGCCTGGTTTGAATGAGGAACAATTGGATTTCGTAGAGACGTTCATCCGCTGCGAGGGTAAGATCACACGCGTGGAAGATGAACTGGGGCTTTCTTACCCCACCATCCGCAACCGCTTGCACGAAGTCATCCGCACCATGGGCTACGAGCCAGGCAAGGATGAGGATGAACCTGAAATCTCCGACAAGAAACGCCGCAGCATCCTCGAAGAGCTGGATACTGGCAAGATTTCTGCCGATGACGCCATGCGTCTCTTGCATGGGGAAGAGGAGTGACCTATGAAACAACAAACCATATCGGTCGGCCCGTCGCCAGCATTGACGGTGCAATCCATCCCCGGCGACTTGCGCGTCGCAGGTTGGGACCGATCTGAGATCATGGCCAAGACAGATGGAGATACACTGGATGTCAGGGTGGACGCGGAGCAGGTGATTGTTTCCTGTGACGAGAATCTGATCTTGTACATGCCGCGCCAGGCCAACCTACGCGTCGAGAATGTGGCCGGGGACGCCTGCCTGCAGGCCCTGAACGGGGCGATCAACCTCGGACCTGTGGCCGGCGACCTGTGCCTGAACGATACCGGCGCCGCGACTTTGGGAACGATCGCCGGGGACGCTTCCTTACGAAGCGTTGGCAGCCTGACCGCCGACGAGGTTAGCGGCGATTTTGCCTTGCGCGGTGGTCGCGGCAACTGTGCGATTGCTACCATCGGCGGCGACGCTTCCTTCCGCGATGTAGAGGGATCTGTGACCATCGAGAACGTCGGCTCGGACCTGTTCCTGCGCAACGCGCGCGGCGGCGTGGTGGCTACCACCGGGGCAGACGCAACTCTCTACCTGGAACCCCTGCCAGGGAAAGAATATCATATCACCGCTGGTGATGACCTGCTCCTACGCCTGCCGCCGAACGCGGATGTTGAATTGAACCTGACCGCTGGTTCGCCAGAGTCCCTTCATGTGGATTTTCCCGGCATCGAGCGGACAGAAGAAAGCCCAACCCAAACGATCACGCTGGGCAGCGGGGCAGCCAAGATGTTCCTGACGGCTGGCGACGAACTGATCGTCACCAGCAAGGCCGAGAAATGGGACTCGGCCGCCGATTTTGGCGTTGGGATGGGAGATATTTCCGATTGGGGGATCCCGCCCATCCCACCGATCCCACCTATTCCTCCGATCCCAACGGATCTCTCCGAGCGCATCAACCGCCGTGTGCAGGCGGCGATGGAACGCGCCCAGGCGCGCACAGAATCGGCCTCGCGCCGGGCGGATGGCAAAATCGCGGCGGCCATGCGCCGCGCCGAGGCCAAAGCGCGCGCCGCCGAAGCGCGTGCCCGCCGCCCACACGGGAGAGGATTCGAGGGGAGAGTCGTGATCGGGGGATCGGAAGTGTTCAGATTCTCCGGACAGAAACCCGTCGAACGCGGCGAGCCGGTCAGCGATGAGGAGCGGCTGACCATCCTCAAAATGCTCCAGGAAAAGAAGATCACGCTCGATGAGGCTGAGAAGCTGCTGGCAGCGCTGGAAAACAAGTGACATTGAGGAGAATGCTATGACTGACCAGGAACGTTCGCAAGTTTTGAAGATGATCGAAGATGGCAAGATTACGCCGGAAGAGGGACTACGCCTGATGCAGACCCTCGAGCAGAATCCGGCGGAGGATGAGACTCGGGACGCCGAAGCGGAAGCAAGCCCATCGTCTACGCGCGAGGCTGGCACGGAAAAGCATGAGGAGGCTGATAGGTCCAGCCTGGAAGCAGATCCAAAGATCGCCCGCATCAAGGATATTGTTCGCCGCCTGTGGCTCATTCCTTTGGGGCTTGGCGTCGGCGTCACCATTCTGGGGGGGTGGATCCTGTACGCCAACATGCACCCTGCCGGCATCAGCGGCTGGTTCTACTACCTGGGGCTGCCGGTCTTGCTGCTGGGCGTGGGCGTCATCGCCGCAGCCGCGGGTACCCGCACGGCGCGCTGGATTTTCGTGGATGTTCACCAGAAGCCCGGTGAAAAGCCGCAGCGCATTTTCCTGGGCTTTCCTTTGCCATTGAAATTCACTGTCTGGTTCCTGCGCCACTTTGGCCATATGATCCCCAACCTGGAAAAGACCAATGTAGATGATATCATCCAGGTGGTCGAGACCGGATTTACCGGTGAAGAGCCTCTGATCGTCAACGTGGACGAGGGCGAAGACGGCGAACGCGTGCAGGTTTACATCGGGTAGCAGAGATTGGGCTTTGACGATGCCTGTGGAAACGACGGCAGCGCAAGCCAAAAAGCAGCCGCTGTTGAGTGGACTGGTGCTGCTCTTCCTGGTGGCGATGATCTTTGCCAATGTCGGCGGCAACATGTACGGGCCGCTGATGTCGCTCTACATCAAAGATCTGGGCGCGACGGTGGGACAGATTGGCTTGTTCTTCACCATTTCGCAGATCATCCCGCTGGCGCTGCAGATCCTGGGCGGTTGGATCTCGGATACTCTTGGCCGCCTGCGGGCGATTGCCATCGGGAGCGTGGTGGGAATTTTTACTTATGTAGCCCTGATCGCCGCCCCGACCTGGCAGTGGCTGCTGGTGGCCTCGGCTTTTCAGGCCATTACCGGTTCGCTGGTCGGCCCCAGTTTCGACGCTTTTATCGCTGAGCACTCCAGCGAGGAAAACCGCGCCAGGGTATTTGGCATTTCCCAGGCGCTGTTCATGATCGTCGGCGTAGTGGGACCGGTGCTGGGCGGATGGCTGGTGGATTTGTACGGTTTCAAGAAAATGCTGATGGTGGCTGCCGGGCTGTACGTTATCGCGACGGTCATCCGTGTCAGCATGGCGCGCGAAGCTTCAAAGGGGAGCGAATCCAGGCCCCAGAAACTGTCACTCGTTAGTTTGAAAAACAACCTGGGAACGATGTTCGGCTTGCTGGTGGCCGGAGGAGTGATCACCTGGGTGCTCATCACCGACGGCGTGCGCGACATCTCGTTTGGCCTTTCGATGAATCTGCTGCCGGTTTACATGCAGGAATTCGGGGGCTTGAATTTCAGGGAAATTGGCTTGATGAACAGTGTCTTCGGCTTGTTCATGATGTTGAGCACCATTCCCGGCGGCTGGCTGGCGGATAAGAAGGGCGAACGCGTCAATATCGTGTTTGGCTTTACACTGATCGGTGTTGCTTTGGGGATGCTGGTCTACATGCCGACGGCCAACCCCTTGCTCTACGGGGTCGGTTGGGCAATAGCCGGGATGGGCGTCGGGTTGATGACGCCGGCGTACCAATCGCTGATCTCGAAAGCCGTCCCGAAGAAGGTGCGCGGCACAGCCTTCGGCCTGTTTAGCTCTAGCCTGGGATTGGTCTCACTGCCCGCGCCGTGGATCGGCGGCCAGTTGTGGGAGAAAGTCAACCCGCGTTTCCCGTTCCTGATCACGGTTGTCGTGTCGTTCCTGTCCATTATCCCGGCCTGGCTGAAGTTCAGGTTGCCGAAAGATATGAATGGAAATGGAAATAATGGTAGCCAGATTTCAGGCTACCATAATAGTCATGAAAATGGAACTGTCGTAAACGAGCAGTCTGAACGATAGAACAACCCCAGACGAAAGGGATAAACACAGATTTTTGTTAGGAGGTGCTGTAATGGCAACCACGGAAGAACGGATGAAAATCCTGAAGATGATCGAGGAAGGCAAGTTGAGCGCCGAGGAAGGCGCCAAGCTGCTCTCGGCCTTGAGCGCGGCGCAGAGCAAGGCGGTTGTGGGCGCGCCGGGCGAGCTGGGTGTCGGCAACGCGCGTTGGCTGCGGGTGCGCGTCACCGACGTGGCGTCCGGCCGCTCAAAGGCAACAGTGCAGATCCCCATCAGCCTGATTGATGCCGGCATGAAGATCGGCGCGCATTTCGCCCCCGAAATTGACGGAGTTGAATTGGATGAGGTTATCGCCGCGCTGCGCAGCGGCATGACCGGCAAGATCATTGACGTGACCGATGACGAAGACGGCGAACACGTCGAAATCTTTGTCGAGTAGTGTAGACCCAACTACGAGGCTAGAATTATTTTGAACAATTCCCTAACTTCCACGCCCAAGCGCCCCTCGGGCATGTTTGGATTCACCATCGTCTGGCTCGGACAGATCATCTCCGTGCTGGCCTCCAGCATGACCGGCTTCGGCCTGTCGCTCTGGATGTACAAGCAAACCGAGAGCGCATTCAAAATGGGGCTGATGCAGGTGGCCTACATCACACCCTTCCTGCTGCTCTCACCCATCGCCGGCGTGATGGTGGACCGCTACAACCGTAAACTGATGATGATGGTCAGCGACCTGACCGCGGTGGTCGGCACAACTTTTATTTTGGTATTGTATGCCACCGGCTACCTGCAATTCTGGCACCTCTATATTGCCTCGGTTCTCAATGGCCTGGGCAACACTTTCCAATGGCCAGCGTATTCGGCGGCGATCAGCACGATGGTCCCCAAGGAGCAGTATGGGCGGGCTAATGGGCTGATGTCGCTGGTCGAGGCCGGGCCTGGCATACTGGCCCCCTTCCTGGCGGGCATGGTCCTGGCCATCCCGAACGTCAACGGCCTGGTTTGGATCATGACCTTTGACGTGGTGACTTTCTTCATCGCCATCGGCGCGCTGCTCATCGTCCACGTGCCGCAACCGAAGAAGACAGTCGAGGGTCAGAAAGCAAAGGGAAATCTCTGGAAGGAAGCCGCCTACGGTTTCACCTACATCTTCCAGCGCCCCAGCCTGCTCGGCCTTCAATTGATCTTCTTCTTCGGCAACCTGTTTGCTGGCATCCAGTGGACGGTGTTCACACCCATGATCCTGGCGCGCACCGGCCAGAGCAGCCTTATCTTCGGCTCGGTGCAGACTGCCGGGGCGATTGGCGGGGTAGTGGGAGGCGTTCTGATGAGCGCCTGGGGCGGCTTCAAAAAGCGCGTCCATGGCGTTCTGACGGGCCACATATTGGTCGGCATCTCCGGCGCCGTGCTGGGCATCGCCACCGGCCTGCCATTGTGGATCCCGGCCATTATCCTAGTAAACCTGCTCGTCCCGCTGATTAACAGTTCCAACCAGGCCATCTGGCAGTCCAAAGTCGCGCCCGACTTGCAGGGACGCGTCTTCTCCGCCCGCCGCCTGATCGCCTGGTTTGCCCAGCCGCTCACCCCCCTCATCGGCGGGGCTCTGGCCGATTTCGTCCTCGAGCCGGCGATGAAGACGACGACCGGCCTCTCCACTGCCTTCTCCTGGCTGGTCGGTGCGGGCCCTGGGGCCGGCATGGGCCTGCTGACGGTTTTCACCTGCCTGGGTGTTACCCTGGTCGGGCTGACGGGTTATTTCATCCGCCCGATCCGCGAGGCTGAGTCCATCCTGCCCGAACATGATCAATTGGAGAAATTGGAGAAAGTCGAAACCCCCGCGTAGGAAATATCTCGTTCACTTCCTCACCACAGAGTGCACAGAGTCCACAGAGATTTTTGTTTGGTTTCTCCGCGCTCTCTATGTTCTCTGTGGTAAAACGTAAATCCCCAAAAGGAGTTCGTTATGCGAGATCGCATTCAAGAAGCCCTCAAACGCAGTAAAGCCGACTACACCGAAATTCGCATCGAAGAAAAAGAATCCACCCGTGTGGTCTTCCGCGGCAAAGAGTTGGAGACCGCCAACGCGAATATAGATAAAGGCGGTATCGTCCGCTGCCTCATTCAGGACAAAGGCTGGGGCGTGACCACGTTCAACAACCTGGACGACCTGCTCAACAAAGTGGACCAGGCTTACCAGTGCGCCCAGGTCGGCTCGGTGCCTGAACCGATCAACCTTGCCCCGGTGGAACCGGTCGAGCAGGTCATGACTGTGGAAATGAAACGTGACTTCCGCGACATCTCCCTGGCCGAGAAGAAAGCCCTGACCGAACGCTACAACCAGGTCCTGCTGGGACACAGCAGCAAGATCATTGACACCCAGGCTATCTACTCGGACACCTTCATCCATCTCATCCTCGCCAACTCCGAGGGCACTTATATCGAGCAGGAAAAGCCCGCCGTGGTGATCGCTGCGGTTGCCATGTCACGCGAGGGTGATAACGTTCAGCAGGCATACGAAACATTCGCCACCACCCAGGGTTTCGAATACGTTCTCGATAAAGACGAACTGGCCCGCAAGGCCGCCCAGCACGCGGTCGAACTGCTGGATGCCAAACCGGTCAAGGCCGGGCAATATACCGTGATCGCCGACCAGATGCTGGCGGGCGTCTTCATCCATGAGGCCTTCGGTCACCTCTCCGAAGCCGACTTCGTCTATGAGAACCCAAAGGCGCGTGAAATGATGACCATGGGTCGCCGCTTCAGCAAAGGCATCCTCAACGTCTTCGACGACGGCTCCATCCCGAACCTGCGCGGTACCACCCTCTACGACGACGAGGGCATACCCGCCCGCCGCAACTGGCTCATCCGGGACGGCGAGCTGGTCGGACGCCTGCACTCGCGTCAGACCGCCGCCAGGATGGGCGAATCCGCATCTGGCAACGCACGCGCCATCAACTACCGCTTCCCGCCCATCGTGCGCATGACCAACACCGCCATAGACAACGGCGTCACCTCCTTCGAGGATATGATCAAAGACATCGAACTCGGCGTTTACGCCTGCGACGCCTACGGCGGTCAGACCCAGCTCGAGAACTTCTCCTTCAGTTCCGGCTACGCTTACATGATCCGCAATGGAAAGATCGCTGAGATGGTCAAGGACGTGATCCTGGCTGGCAACCTCTTCACCACCCTGGAAAACATTGACGCCATCGGCAACGATTTCAAATGGCTGAACACCGGCGGAGGCTGCGGCAAGGGCAACCAGTTCCCCCTGCCGGTCGGTATGGGCGCGCCGCACATCCGCATCCAAAACGTCGTCATCGGCGGCGAATAAGAGAAAACGGAGTGCGAAGTCTCCCGACTTCGCAGGCGACGACAGGAGTCGTCGCACTCCGATAGGAGAGAATATGGATATTCTGACTCAACTCAAAAAACAGGCCGAACAGGTCGAAATCCTCAGCCTGCAAAACGAAAAAACCACCGTCGAATACGAAGCCAATCAACTCAAAACCTGCACCGTTGCCGAGACCAAAGGCACCGCCGTGCGCGTCATCCGCAATGGAAAACTCGGCTTTGCTGCTTCCACCGACGATACCGTGATGGACAAACTGGCTGCCAACGCCCTCGAGTCTGCCGCGTATGGCGACGAAGCCCCGTTCTCCTTCCCGGACCCGAAACCTGCTCCTGCTGTACGCACCTTCGACAAGGCTGTGGCCGACCTGCCCATCGCGCGGCTGGTGGAGATCGGCAAGGAAATCCTCGACCTGGTCCTGCCCGTCGAGCCGAACGCCCGCTGCAACGTCAGCCTGGAGCGCAGCCTCGTCTCGGCCAGCATCCGCAACCAGAAAGGCCTGGATGTGTCTTTCAAGACCTCCCCGCTCTCGCTCGGTCTCGAGATTGACCGCATCGAGGGCGACGACGTGCTCATTTTGTACGATCAGTTTGGCACGACCATCTGGGAAAAGGACTACCTCGACTTTGCCCGCCGCCTGGTGGAAAAACTCAAGAAAGCCCGCGCCCTCACCTGCATCAAACCCGGCAAGATGCCCGTCCTGTTCGCCCCCACCAGTACGCTGGCATTGGCCCTGCCGCTCAGCCAGGGCTTGAACGGCAAGGAAGTCTACAAAGGCACTTCGCCGATTGCCGGGAAAGTCGGCGAGAAACTGTTCGACGAGAAAATTACCGTCGTGGACGATGGGACGATTGACGGCAAGTTCGCCAGCGCCTCCTACGACGACGAGGGTGTGCCACGCCGTCGCAACGCGCTCATCGAGAAGGGTGTGCTCAAGGGTTTCATCTACGACCTGAAAACGGCGGCCCAGTCCGGGGTCGAAACGACCGGCAACGCCTCGCGTCAACTTTTCTTCCCACCCGAGCCTTCGTTCACCAACTTCGTCATCCGGCCTGGTCAGACTCCCCTGAAAGACATCCTGGCCGGGATGGACGAGGGCATCATTGTAGAAGACGTGCTCGGCATCGGCCAGGGGAACATCATCTCCGGCGCGTTCTCCAACCCGCTGGCGCTGGCTTTCAAGGTCGAGAGGGGCGAGATCGTCGGGCGCGTCAAGGACCTGTCCATTGCGGGCAACGTTTACGACCTGCTCAAGAACGTCGCCGCGATCAGCAAGGAAGCGCAGTGGATCTACAGCACCTTCCACGCGCCATATATTTTAATCTCTGAGATGAACGTGGCGGGCAAAGTATAAGCGCCCCGGAAGAACGCGAGGCTGAGTCCATCCTGCCTGACCACGATCAGTTGGAGAAGGTTGAAGAAGCACAGGTATCAGCTTGAGAGATCGTCCCGCTATACTCGGGATGGCACATTGGAGCAATCATCAATATGACAATTTCATCAAAAGTTGCTGTGAAATCCCCAGGCGGAATGGCCGGCTTCACAATTGTCTGGCTTGGCCAAATTGTATCCGTATTAGCGTCGAACATGAGCGGTTTTGCACTGACGATTTGGGCATTCCAGAAGACCGGTAGCGCGACCGTGCTCGGGCTCATTCAACTCTCCTTTACCCTGCCGTTCCTGCTCATCTCACCATTTGCTGGGGCGATGGTGGATCGCTACAACCGTAAACTGATGATGATGGTGAGCGACCTGGGGGCAGTGTTGGCTACTTCCGGCATCCTAATCCTTAATGCAGCTGGTCACCTAGAGATCTGGCACATGTGTGTGGCGTCAGTCTTCTATGGCCTCAGCGCTACATTCCAGTGGCCGGCTTACATGGCAGCCATCAGCACCATGGTGCCCAAGGAGCAATACGGCCGCGCCAACGGGATGATGTCGTTGATCGATTCCGGCCCGGGAGTGTTCTCGCCCATCCTGGCTGGCGCTCTCCTGCCGATCATCGGCCTGACCGGTATTCTGGTCATTGATGTCGTCACCTTTTTCCTGGCTATTGGGGCGTTGCTGATCGTTCATGTTCCGCAGCCTGAACTCACCCAGGAGGGGCAGGCAGGCAAGGGCAGTCTCCTGAAAGAAGCTGTTTTTGGCTTTAAGTACATCTTCGCCCGCCGCAGCCTGCTCAGTCTGCTATTGGTAATTATGTGCCTGAATCTGGTGGGCGGCCTTTCCCAATCGTTGTTCGCCCCGATGGTCCTCTTGCGGACGGACAATAACAGCGCCTCGCTGGGTGCAGTCCAATCCGCTTTTGCCGTTGGTGGCGTTGTGGGCAGCCTTATCGTCAGCGCCTGGGGCGGGTTCAAAAAACGCATCCGCGGGATGCTGATCGGCTGGGGGCTGTATGCGTTTTTCGGGCTGATCCTGTTCGGTCTGGGGCGCAGCCTACCCTTTTGGATTCCAGCGGCCTTTCTGGCTGCAATCAATTTCCCGCTGACCCAGAGCGCCAGCAATGCCATCTGGCAGGCCAAGGTGGCCCCGGATGTGCAGGGACGCGTCTTCTCCGCCCGCCGCCTGATCGCCTGGCTTACGGATCCAATCATGCCGGTGGTTGCAGGCCTTATGGCAGATCACGTCATGGAACCGGCGATGAATGCCAATACCGGCCTGGCGCAGGCATTTGGCTGGCTGGTGGGGACAAGCCCTGGTTCCGGGATGTCGTTGCAGTTCATCGTTTCCGGCTTGCTGTATCTCTCGGTGATCGCCGCCGCCTGGTTCATCCCCGGGATTCGCAATGTGGAGACAATTCTGCCGGATCACGATCGGTTGGAGAAAATCGAAACCCCGGCGTAATATCTAATCGGCCGCTGGCCCACCGCATGAATGACACCTTGTCACCACGCGTAGGCTTCCGGCGCTTCGCCGCCGGGCCCGGGCCAGATCTCGTCCAATTTTGTCAGCGCTGCCTTGTTCAACTTGACCTTCAGGGCGCGCAGGCTGCCGGTCAGCTGCTCCAGCGTGCGCGGGCCGATGATCGGCGCGGTGACAGCCGGGTTGTGCAGCAGCCAAGCCAGGGCCACGTCGGCTGGCTTTTCGCCCATTTCTGTGCAAAACTTCTCCCAGGCTTCCAGCTTGGCGCGCTTTGCCTCGATCTCCTTCTGCGCCTCTTTCGAGGCGCGGCGGCCTTCTTTTATCTTTTGCAGGGCGCCGCCCAGAAGACCACCGGCCAGCGGACTCCACGGGATGATACCCAGTCCGTAGTTGCGGCAAGCCGGGACGACTTCCATCTCGATCATGCGGTCTTTCAAATTGTAGAGGCTCTGTTCGCTGACCAGACCCATGAAGTTACGCGCCCTGGCCGTCTCCTGCGCCTGGGCGATGTGCCAACCGGCGAAATTGCTCGAGCCGACGTAGAGCACCTTGCCCTGCTGGACGAGGGTCTGCATGGCCTGCCAGATTTCCTCCCACGGGCTGTTGCGGTCCACGTGGTGCATCTGATAAAGGTCAATATGGTCGGTCTGCAAGCGGCGCAGGGATCCCTCGCACGCCTGGCGGATGTGCAGCGCCGAGAGCCGGCCTTGGTTGGGCCACTTGCCCATACCACCAAAGACCTTGGTGGCGATAACCACTTTCTCGCGCCGC
>Ga0315289_10014753_pt1 | contig 10880 bp, 7 predicted proteins | sample YL17G11_40_MG_FD_203452 | JGI IMG/M metagenome (GOLD analysis project Ga0315289, IMG submission 203452) | Sediment microbial communities from Yellowstone Lake, YNP, Wyoming, USA - YL17G11_40 | ecosystem: Environmental > Aquatic > Freshwater > Lake > Sediment | place: USA: Wyoming | collected...
TTGCCTTGCCATCGTGTCTGCTTCTGACATTCTCCAAGCGAGACTCTTCAGAAACAAGGATGTTCTTCTAGCAATGCTGGGTGGACGGGATTTGAATCTGAATGAGTGCGCCCTCTCCTGGCGCCAAGCTCTGCGGCCATGACAGAGTTGCTACTGAGGAGTGGTGAGTGCGGGAGGGGGGATTCGAACCCCCGAAGGCCTACGCCGCAACGGGAGACACCTGACGGTTTCTCCCCTTGCATGAACCCGTTTCCCTTCTCGTCCTCGGGATTCGACATGTCAAGATTCCCTTGGCATCCAAACATTGTACGTTCAAACCTATAGGGAATGAGGGTTCGGAAGAACACTATGACTTGCGTTGATTATGGCTGACTGAATAATCTCGGGAAGTTGGTAGTGGCATAGTGTCTTATCCGTCATGTTAGCATAACTTTGGAGCATTCCAGTCGACGAGAATGAGGAGGCGCTCTATGTACGCAAGGTGGGGTGCAAACTGAGACCGACCATAGATGCTATGACACACTGAACGAGGAGGTGGCGGAAACTGGCAATTAAGAAAAGCGAACTCTACAGCCATCTCTGGAAAAGCTGTGATAATCTCCGAGGAGGTATGGATGCTTCACAGTACAAAGACTACATTCTCGTACTCTTGTTCATGAGATACGTTTCTGACAAATATGGCGGACGGAAGGATGCCCCGATCGAAGTCCCAGAGGGTGGAAGCTTTCAGGATATGGTGTCCCTGAAAGGAAAGGCGGGGATTGGGGATGGCATAAACAAGATCATCAAGAAACTTGCCGAGGCAAATGATCTGAAAGGTGTTATTGATGTTGCTGATTTTGATGATGATGAAAAACTGGGCAAGGGTAAGGATATGCAGGACAGGCTTTCCGACCTAATTGGTGTCTTTCAGAATGAAGCGCTTGATCTTAGCAAGAACAGGGTAGAGGGAGACGATATTCTGGGGGACGCCTATGAGTACTTGATGCGTCATTTTGCCACGGAGTCGGGCAAAAGCAAGGGCCAATTCTACACACCCGCCGAAGTATCAAGGGTGATAGCCAAGGTTATTGGCATAAGTCATGCCGAAAGAAAAGACCAGACACTATATGATCCAACGTGTGGCTCAGGTTCGTTACTGCTCAAGGCTGCCTATGAAACGCCGCATGGAATTACCATTTACGGCCAAGAAAATGATGTGGCAACAAGAGCTTTGGCCGTCATGAACATGTGGCTTCATGAGAATCCGGATGCAGATATCTGGAGAGATAATACAATCTCAAATCCCTACTTCAGGAATGAGGATGGCGGACTCAAGACATTTGATTTTGTGGTCGCCAACCCACCGTTCTCTACAAAATCTTGGAGTATCGGAATAGATCCTGCTCATGACGAGTTCGGACGGTTTGAAGGTTATGGCAGCATTCCTCCAAAGAAGAACGGAGACTACGCATTTCTCCTCCACATCATAAAGTCACTCAAAAGCACAGGAAAAGGTGCAATAGTCTTGCCTCATGGGGTTCTGTTCAGAGGAAACGCGGAAGAAGAAATCAGGAAGAACGTCGTCAAGCGTGGCTACATCAAGGGGATTATAGGTCTGCCCACCAATCTATTCTATGGAACAAGCATTCCAGCTTGCTTAATCGTCTTAGACAAAGAACATGCCAAAGACCGCAAAGGCATCTTCATGATCGATGCTAGCAAAGGATTCTTCAAGGACGGTAACAAGAATAGGCTCCGAGATAGAGATATCCACAAGATCGTGGACATTTTCACCAGACAAGTTGAGGTCCCCAAATACTCGCGAATGGTACCTATGTCGGAGATTTCTAATGAGAAAAATGATTACAACCTCAACATTCCAAGGTATATCGATAGCCAAGAACACGAGGACTTGCAAGATATCGACGCTCATCTCAAAGGAGACATACCTAACAAAGACATTGACGAGCTTGCTCCCTACTGGACGGTATATCCAAGCATTAGGCAAGTACTTTTTTCTTCCAGCGGGAGAGCTGGATACTCGGTGCTCAAAGTCGATCCTTCAGAAATCAAATCGTCAATCTTCGATCACTCGGAGTTCAAGACGTACTCTCATGTAATCGAGAAAGCATTTCTCAACTGGAAGACACAGAGCCTCCCTTTGCTTAATGGTATGAGGGTCGGAGCCAAACCAAGAGAACTTATACACAAAATTTCCGAGAGCCTCATTGAAGCGTTCTCAAATTTGGAGCTCATTGACAAATACGACATCTACCAGCATCTAATGACCTATTGGGCGGAAACAATGCAGGACGACGCATATCTCATAGCACTAAATGGATGGAGAGCGGAGATAGTTATTCTTAAAAACAAAAAGGAAAAGGAAGTGGGTTGGGACTGCGATCTCATTCCCAAGAGCCTTGTCATCAACAAGTACTATCCAAAACAGAGAGATGCTCTTGACATTTTGCGGACAAAACTCGATGGAATCGAGCAACAAATGCAAACGTTGGAGGATGAGAGCGAAGCAGAAGGCGATATGTTGTCTGAAGCAAGAAGCGAGGCTGGCAAGATTACCAAAGGAGAAATCAGAAAGAGGATTAGCGCCATAAAGAACGATCCGGAATTTGGAGATGAACTCAAGGCACTAACTGCATATCAGGATCTCATGGATAAGGAGGCAGATTTGAAGAAACAAATCAAAGAGGCAGAAGTAGCTCTTGATAGGCAATTGCTTGCCAAGTACAAAACCCTCACGCAAGATGAGATAAGAACGTTGGTTGTTGAAGAGAAATGGATGGCATCATTAGGTGACTCTGTCAGAAGCGAAATGAGAAGAATATCCGAAAGGCTTGCACTCAGGATCAAAGAACTTGCAGACAGATACGAAGCACCCTTGCCAACGCTAGCTGAGGATGTCCGAAGGCTGTCAAAGAAAGTAGATGATCACTTAGAAGAGATGGGATTCAAATAACAACAGAACCAGTCAATCCTCGGTACAAGCAGACCGAGGTAGGAGTTATTGCTGAAGATTGGCAGACAATTCACTTAGGAAGAGTTTGTACAAAAATAGGTAGCGGCTTTACTCCACGGGGAGGCGATAAGGTCTATGAGAATTCAGGAATCGCCTTAGTTCGAAGCCAGAATGTTCTCAACAATTCATTTAGTCAAGATGGCTTAGTATACGTCGACGAAGCTACCGCGAAAGAAATGCAGAATGTTGCTCTTAAGAGGAATGATGTACTTCTCAATATCACAGGAGATTCTGTAGCAAGATGTTGCACCGTTCCTGAAAGCATTTTGCCTGCAAGAGTGAATCAGCATGTCGCAATTATTAGAACTAGGGAAAAGGATCTCGATCCGATTTTTCTGAGATACTATCTTACTACTCCAATGATGCAAGAATTCATGTTGGGCATGGCACAATCTGGCGGCGGTACAAGAAATGCCCTAACTAAGGGAATGATTGAAAAGATCGTAGTCCCAAAGCCAAGAATAGAGGAACAAATCGCTATCGTCAGGATCCTTTCCGTGGTTGACGAGCTGATCGGGGAACTGGATGAACTCACTGAAAAGAAGAGGAACATCAAGGAGGGGGCAATGCAAGAGCTCCTCACGGGTAAGAGAAGATTATCTGGGTATACCGGGAACTGGGAAGTCAAGAATTTCGAAGATGTGATTGATGGGTTTGCAGCTGGTCAAACGCCGTATAGAGCTAAACCCGAATATTACAAAGGAAGTATTCCATGGATAACAAGTGGGGAACTTGACTACAACGTTATTACGGAAACTAGGGAAAAAATAACTCCCGAAGCTGTTCATGACACTAACCTGAAGATCATCCCAAAGGGTACATTCCTGTTCGCAATTACTGGACTTGAAGCTGAGGGAACAAGAGGTAGCTGCGCAATCACTGGAATTGAAGCGACAACGAACCAGTCATGTATGGCTTTGTATCCGAAAAGAGGACTATTGACAACCAATTATCTATTTCACTACTACGTGGAATTTGGAAAGCGACTCTCATTAACCTACTGTCAAGGAACTAAACAACAGAGCTACACTGCAGCAACAGCCAAATTGCTGCCGATCATTCTTCCACCAACCCCCGAAGAGCAATCGGCCATTGCTCAAATACTCTCTGATATGGATGCCGAAATTAGAGCGCTGAAGAAGAGGAGGGACAAATATCTCATGATCGAGAAGGGCATGATGCAACAACTACTGACTGGGAGAATACGATTGCGATGACTGTCGGACAACGAGAGAGTGAAACCCAAGACAGGATCGTCAAACTCTTCCGCGAGAGGTTAGACTACACCTATCTTGGCAATTGGGAAGAGAGAACAGACAATAGCAATATTGAACAAGGACTACTGACCAAGTTTCTCAAGCAGAAATATGATGATGTTCTCATCAACAAAGCGATCAGCGAACTTGACAAAGTTGCGACCCAGCAGAGCAAGAATATCTACGATATCAACAAAGAAGTCTACAGTCTGCTTCGGTACGGAGTTCAGGTCAAGGAGAATGTCGGAGAGAACAAGCAGACCGTCTGGCTGATTGACTGGGAAAACCCTACAAGAAATGACTTTTACATTGCTGAAGAAGTCACGATCAGAGGTCAATACGACAAGAGGCCTGATATTGTACTCTATGTCAATGGTATCGCAGTCGCGGTTTTGGAACTCAAGAGAAGTACAATCTCCGTCTCAGAAGGAATTAGACAAAATCTTGACAATCAGAAGAACATATTCATCAAAGATTTCTTTGCCACCAATCAGCTCATAATGGCCGGAAACGACTCCGAAGGACTGCGCTATGGGGTTGTTCTCACTCCAGAAAAGTATTACTTGACTTGGAAAGAAAACAACGATATCAGGTATCGTCTCGACAAGCATCTTTACGCTATGTGCAATAAGCAGAGACTCATAGAGATAATTCATGATTTCATCGTATTTGACATGGGCATAAAGAAAATCTGCAGACATAACCAATACTTTGGCGTCAAGGCTGCACAGGAATATCTTGAACGACGGGAAGGGGGCATCATCTGGCACACACAAGGCAGCGGAAAAAGCCTCATCATGATCTGGCTCGCCAAATGGATTAGAGAGCACATTGAGGATTCTCGCGTGCTTATCATCACAGACCGCGACGAGCTGGACAAACAGATTGAGAAGTTCTTCATGGGAGTCAACGAGACGATCTACCGAACCAAGAGCGGACGAGACCTGATCGAAAGACTAGATGAGACAATACCTTGGTTATTATGCTCCCTGATTCACAAGTTCGGAACGTCCGATGAATCGAATTATGATGATTACATGACTGAGATTCTTGCAAGCATGCCCAAGGACTTCAAAGCGAAAGGTGATTTGTATGTCTTCGTTGATGAGTGTCACAGGACCCAGAGTGGAGAACTTCACAAAGCAATGGAGAAGATGATACCTAATGCAGTCTTCATCGGGTTTACTGGAACTCCCCTGCTAAGAAAAGACAAGAAACGAAGCTTGGAAGTTTTTGGCGGATACATTCACACCTACAAATACGATGAGGCAGTCGAGGATAAGGTTGTCTTAGACCTGCAGTATGAAGCTAGAGACATCGACCAACAAATCACCTCTCAAGAAAGGGTCGATCAATGGTTTGAAGCCAAGACAAGGGGCTTGACTGATTATGCAAAAGCACAACTGAAAAGAAAATGGGGAACGATGCAAAAGGTTCTCAGTTCTCAGTCAAGACTGAGCAAAATCGTAGGAGATATTCTCCTTGACATGGAAGTAAAAACTCGATTAATGAGCGGAAGAGGCAACGCAATTCTGGTTGCAGGAAGCATATACGAAGCTTGCAAATACTACGAACTGTTCCAAGAGAACGGACTCAAAAAGTGTGCCATAGTCACTTCCTATACCCCAGACGTCAATGCGATTAAAGGCGAGACGGTAAGCGATGAAGAAGAAACGGACAACCTCCAGAAATACGAGATCTATCAAAAGATGCTTGGTGGGAAGGACCCTGATACCTTTGAAGAAGAGACTAAGAAGATGTTTGTCGAACAGCCCGGACAGATGAAGCTCTTAATCGTGGTTGACAAGCTACTAACAGGGTTTGATGCTCCGCCAGCGACATATCTCTACATTGACAAGAGCATGCAAGACCAAGGCCTTTTCCAAGCGATCTGTAGAGTGAATAGACTGGACGGCGAAGACAAAGACTACGGATACATTGTTGACTACAAAGACCTCTTCAAGAGTCTAAGTAAAGCGGTCAAGGAGTACACTTCCGACGCTTTTGAGGGTTACGACAAGAAAGATGTTGAGGGATTGCTCAAAGATAGAATTCAGACTGCCAAACAAAGACTGAATACTTCTCTGGAGAATATTCGCGCATTATGCGAGCCTGTCGAACCACCCAAAGAAACCATCGACTACATTGACTTCTTCTGCGGGGATTCGGAGAAACCCGAAGAACTCGAGAATACCAAGCAGCGAAGAATCGCTCTGTATAAGCTGACTTCCACACTTGTACGAGCTTATGCCAATTTGGCCAATGAGATGGCAGAAGCGGGCTACAGCAAAAAGGAAGCGGAGCAGATCAAAGGAGAAGTTCAATATTATGAGAGTGTAAGAACCGAGATCAAGCTAGCAAGTGGCGATCACATAGATTTGAAAGCGTACGAGCCAGCTATGCGACATCTCATAGACACCTATATTGATGCTGAAGAAAGCAAGAAGATCTCTGCATTTGACGATCTCACAATCATCGACCTGATAGCGAAAAGCGGCGTCGCTGCCGTCGACAGTCTGCCAGAACGTATGAGAAAGGATGAGAAAGCTGTTGCCGAGGTCATAGAGAACAACGTCCGTCGATTAATCATCGAGGAGAATCCGACAAATCCGAAATATTATGAGAAAATGTCGGTCTTATTGGATGCTATCATACGCGATAGGAAAGACAAGGCTATAGACTATGCAAGGTACTTGAAAGAAATCGCCGAACTAATTCAGAACGTGAAATACCCATCCAGCATGACGACATATCCAGAGAGTATCGACTCAGACTCCAAGAGGGCGCTTTATGACAATCTGAATAATAACGAAAAAGTGGCGTTGAAGGTCAATGACGCCATTCTCACGAACAAGCCTGATGGTTGGCGGGGCAACAGGATAAAGGAAAGAACTGTAAGGCTGGCCATAAAGAGAGCATTAGAACAATGCGACATTCATGATGAAGACCAAGTTGAAGTCGTGTTAGCGCTTGCGAGGAATCAGAATGACTACTAAGACTGGCAAGATGTATGTGTCTAATTTGATGATTGCCACTGTTAAGAAGAACATAAAGAACATGCATCTTGGAGTTTATCCGCCTAATGGTCGAATCAGGGTAGCGGCGCCACTGAAGACAACCGATGAGACGATAAGACTCTTTGTCATCTCGAAAATGCCTTGGATAAGAAAGCAACAGCTGAAATTCTTACAGCAAGAAAGGCAAATGCGGAGGGAATACGTTTCAGGAGAAAGTCACTACTTGTTTGGCAATAGATACCGACTCAATATCATTCACGCTGATACTCAGCCGAGAATTGAGATCCGAAGGAAGACTCACATTGATCTATACATCAGAGCAGATACAACAACTCGCAAAAGAGAGGCGATATTTGAAGAGTTTTATCGTTCTGAATTGAGGAAGCATGTTGCCAGTTTACTTGAAAGATGGCCAAAAAAGGTTGGAGTCCGAGTGAATGAAGTCAGGATTAGAAAGATGAAAACCAAATGGGGGTCATGTAACCCGAAGGATGGGCGTATCTGGCTAAACTTGGAGCTGGCAAAGAAGACTTTGCGCTGTATTGACTACGTCTTCGTGCACGAGTTGGTTCATTTGATTGAGAAGAAACATTCTGACCGGTTCATGCAGTTTTTGAAGTCTGCGTTACCTCAGTGGCAGCATAACAAAGATGAGCTTAACAAACAGGCCTTGGGTTATTTTACGTGGGAATGTGAAGCCTAACTCGGTTATGCTGCGTATCTTGTGTCCGTGTTGCAAGTGTATGAAGTGAATGTACATCAGAACGATTATCCCACATAGAGGGCATTGGATCTGAAGAGATTAGCGATATGGCTCGATGACAGTCGCATCATCATGGAACCATCAAAGAAGAAATGACGGATGCCCGTATCGCATGTGGGATGAAAATCATACACAGACATCATAGGAAGAAAATGAGAGAATTGGGATAGTTGGATGTGTGCCCATCGGGCTATCCAAGATGATGGAACTGACCTGATCGATATGTTAGCTCTTTAGTTGGCCTTCAGAAGCCTGTGTCATCTCTGCTAGGACCGCCGTGTAGGAATGCGCAATATACCTCAAATGCTTTGAGCAGAACTCCATGGGCTCCTCGTAGTTCTTGGTTGGATCCGGTGAGAGAACACTAGTCATCACTCCATATTTGGCTGCACTTTCCTTGTCTCTTGACACAGCATACTTGGTTCCTAGACGACCTTGCTCTGTACGAAGTTCTATACCTCTAGACGGATCGCGTGGCACCATGATCCTAAACCGGCCATCTTTGTCACATATTTGGACGACGTGCAGCGCATGCCTGTGAACAACTACGTCTCTGAATTCGATCAACTCCGTCTTGTACGCTTCATACCCTGAACCTTGACATACTTTGTCGAAGATACTCTTGTCACGAAGCTTGGCTCTGAAAGGTTCTTTTGTGAGGTCAATTTTGTCCGGAGATGATTCTAGCCCAATATCATAGAGGTAGTTAAGGATCAAGGCCAAGTTGTCCGCGAGCGCCTTGATTACGGTAATGAAGTAGTAGATGTGGAAATTGACTACGAACACAACATCATTGTCTGGATAGTCCCTGACTCTGACTAGCTTGTCTATGATGTCTTTTGCAAAGAGAGCTTGCTTGTATCTTTCGTGCGCTGCGTGCATGTACTCAAGGAGTTCTCGGCGGTGTCTGCCGGGAAAGCGTTCATTGACCAAATCGGACCAAACCGTCCGGTAGTTCGGAATATCCTTGTCAGCGAGGATCGAGTAGTACAAGACCAAGTCAACCATATCTCTTGTCTTACCGGGTTCGACGAAGTGGCGCTTTACCGAGTATAGGATCTCTTTCTTCATTGCTTCGAAATTGGTCAGGAGTCTGCGCCTATCCATAACATCGCATCCGATGACCTAGCTATTGAGACTAACGAGTCACATGATGCACGCATATCTCCAATCCCATGCGTGTGTCTCACATCTTCTCGATGATTATTGCGGTATGATATTGTGAATGTCGAATGCGCTATCGCAAGTAAGGTTATGAATTATGACAAGTGAGCTGGTTACCATTGGGTAGGTCCTATGAGATGGTTGCATCTGAGAGAGCAGCTGTGCAATATTCGTCACTTCTCTAGCTCCTCTTTGAGCGCCTGCAATCGGGCAAGTCTGTAAGACGCGGTGTCGTATTGCTGTCTGATCACCGGAATCTCGCGGGCCCCCTTTCTCTTTTCTCTCTCAAGCTCGGAAATATGGACATAGAAAACACGACCTGCATGCTTGACCGGTTTTTCTCGTCGTACAAGTGGGGCATCCACGCCCGTTCTGACTCCTGTATCCAGTACAGTGCTCTCAACCTCTTCCCATGTCGTTAAGCATGTTTTGGGAAGTGGTAGGTACTTCTTCGGGTCAGTGATTGCGAGACACTCCGTCCGAGGGGCGAGAGGATTCGGATATCTGATCGTCCGTGTCCTATTCCGCTTGTTTCCCCAACCCGGGATGCTGTGGACATAGGGGAACTTTGTATATCCTAGCGCATTATTTCTGTGATGGACGAAATCAAGCGTCTCGGGCAATGGACAGAACACGTATCGTGCCGTTCCAAGGAAATTGCTCAAGAGGGCTCCGTGTTGGTCCCTGTTTATTACGAACTTTACGCAGCCGTTTCTCGTTGCATGTGGTCGCTTGAATTGGTACACATGAATGACTCCGGGTGGAAGGTTATGAATTAGCGCGTCGAATCCATAGCGGCGCTCCCAAAATGGCGTTGGAGAAATCACTGTCAGTCGACGCCGGCTGGGAAGATGTTCCAATCGAGAGACCATGTCGTGGAGTAGATTATAGACGACCGTATTTTCAGACGTATGCCCTAGGCCGGGCCGCCTAAGCATTGACATGTGATACCACCTTGGATCGGTTCACATATAGCATTAACATGGTCATTAGCCAAGTTCGCGACAGCTACGTCCCATGTGTGCATCTTACACCCACGACAGAAAAACGACCAAACACATACGGACCGAAACAATAGGGACATTAACTCGATGACTTTCTCCCATATTCTCCTTCTCAGTATACGTTTGATCCTACGCCTATCACCGTGAAATTCTCGGACATCGTCATACTTCCAGACCATTCGTATGTTCGAAGGGGGACCGAGAATCATCCGAATCCAATTTTTGAGCCTAGTTATGGTAAATTCAGATTTGCCAATGCGACCTGTTTGTCCCTTAGAATCCAAAATCGTCGCGAATCCTGTTTCGTTTCATGCGAAAGAACTCCTCTGGTCTCCTTCCGAACCTACTCATAACTTCCCCTGACTCGTAGGAGACCAAGCCTGTGTCTGCAAGTGCTTTCCCTGACTCCTCCACAACCACCTTGGACTCTTGAATACTGAGCTTAGTCAGAGAGTCCGCAGCCGCCAGATAGCGTTGCGACCGAACATACGATGTCAATGTGTCGACAGATGCTGGCCTCTGATCTAGGCTGGCGCAAACGTATTGGTAGATGAGGTATTCCACTGCACGTCTCATTGCATCCGCTTTGGACCCGTAGAACAACGTGTTTTCCATCCGATTCTGCAAAGTCAAGAGTGCAAATAGCCCCTCGGCTTTAGA
>Ga0315289_10014754_pt1 | contig 10880 bp, 10 predicted proteins | sample YL17G11_40_MG_FD_203452 | JGI IMG/M metagenome (GOLD analysis project Ga0315289, IMG submission 203452) | Sediment microbial communities from Yellowstone Lake, YNP, Wyoming, USA - YL17G11_40 | ecosystem: Environmental > Aquatic > Freshwater > Lake > Sediment | place: USA: Wyoming | collected...
TGCACCACTCCTTGATCTCCTCCTCGGTCGCCGACTCCCCCTCCCTGAGCTGGATCCACACGCAAATCTCCTCACCCATCTTCCGGTCGGGCACGCCGATGACCTGGGCGTCGCGGATTTTCGAATTGGTGTAGAGAAACTCCTCGATCTCGCGCGGGTAGATGTTCTCGCCGCCGCGGATGATCATGTCCTTGATGCGCCCCGTGATCTTGAAGGCGCCGTCCTCGCGCATGAGGCCGATGTCCCCCGTATGGAGCCAACCGGCTTCGTCGATCGCCTCTTTCGTCGCCTTTTCATTATTATAGTAGCCGCGCATGATCTGGTAGCCGCGGGCGCAGATCTCCCCCTGCTCGCCGATCGGCACCGTTTTCCCCGTCGCAGGATCGACGACCTTGAGCTCCGTATGCGGGATCGCGGGTCCCACCGTCTCCGTGCGCCGCTCGAGCGTATCGCGGGCGAGCGTCTGGGTGACGATCGGAGAGGCCTCGGTCTCGCCGTAGCCGATCGTGATCTCGCTCAGGTGCATCACGTCGTTCACGCGCTTCATGAGCTCGATCGGGCAGGGCGCCCCCGCCATGACCCCCGTGCGGAGCGAGGTGAGGTCGAATTTCTTGAAATCGGGATGCTCGAGCTCCGCGATGAACATCGTCGGCACTCCGTGGAGCGCCGTGCAGCGCTCTTTCGCCACGCCTTCGAGCACGAGGAGCGGATCGAAGTACTCCGCGGGAAACACCATCGTCGAGCCGTGCGTCACACAGAGGAGACTCGAGAGCACCATTCCGAAGCAGTGATAGAGGGGCACCGGGATGCAGAGCCGGTCCTTGTCGGTGAAGTGCATCCCCTCGGCGACGAAGTGCGCGTTGTTGAGAATGTTGTGGTGCGTGAGGCTCGCGCCCTTCGGGAGACCGGTCGTTCCCGACGTGTACTGCACGTTGATGATGTCGTCGAAGTCGCAGTCGTCGCCGCGCTCGGCGAGCTCCTCGTCCGTGACGTTCCGGCCCTTCTTCATGAACTCATCCCACGTGAACATGCCCGGAAACCGTTCGGCGCCGATCACGATCACGGTCTTGAGGAGCGGAAGCGCGCGCGATTGGATCGTGCCCGGCTCCGAGACCTTGAGCTCCGGAACGATCTGGTTGATCATCTCCGCGTACGCGGAGCTCTTGAAGCGCGGAACGAGGATCAGGGCTTGCGTCTCCGAGTTCTTGAGCCCGTATTCGAGCTCGTGGGTCTTGTACGCGGGGTTCACCGTGACGAGGATCGCCCCGATCAAGGCCGTCGAAAACTGCGCGATGACCCACTCGGGATGGTTCGTCGCCCACACGGCGACGCGGTCCCCCTTGCGCACCCCCATCGCGATGAAGCTCTTTGCCGCCGCGCGGCATATCTCATGGAACTCGCGGTACGTGTAGCGCACGCCCGTCGGAAGGTACACGATCGCCTCGTTGTCGGGGTACGTGCGCGCGATGCGCTCGAACATGTGCCCGATCGTCTCGCCGATGAGCGGCTGCGCGGAACCCGCGTAGGCGTAGCTCAAACCTCTCCCCACGCGTATCGGCTGCTCCCGCGCCGCGGCGCTGTTTCGTGCCTGCTTACCCGGCATAGCCATTCTCACCTTTCTTAGAACACGTATCGAATCCCCAACCCGCCGTTTATGCTCGCCTCCGTCTCCGGAGCGAAATCGACGATCGGGGCGACCTCGAAAAAGACACTCATCGGATACGCCGCGACGAGATACTCGAGACCGAGGACGATCCTGAGGCCGACCCGGGAATCCTCGTCTTGAAAGCGGACGCGGCCACCGATGCCGAAGTAGAGCGGCAGACTTCCCTCGTCCACCTTGAATATGTCATAGTTGTGAACCAGATAATCGCAATGGAGATGGAAGTTGCCATTCTCCTCGAACGACCACGCCGCGCCGAAATCGACCGCCGTGTTCATCGTCGTCCAGTACTTGGCGCTGAAGCCCGTCGGCTCGCCGAGAATCACCCCAAGCTCCCAGGTGCCCAAATCGGCCCTACCGCCTGCCGCGGCCGCGGGAGCCGCCCCGAACCCGGCGACCAACACGATGAGAACGAGACCGAGGATCGAACCATTTCTTCTCACGACGACCTCCTTTTGAGCGATAACGTGAACCGGTGAAGCGGCGCCGTCACGAGCGCCGCCGCCATAATGAAATACACGGCGTCTTCGAGGAGCTTCTTCCACGCGAAGACGGCGCCGAATCCGCATCCGCAGTCGAAGTAGACCTTCATGAACGGCGTGCCTTCGCTTACGTAGCCCGACGTTCTCTTCGCGATGACGATGAGAAACATCGCGTTGAGACCGAGGAGCGCGAGCGCCGAGCCGCGCACGAATACGCCTGTCGCGAGCGAGAGCCCCGAGAGAAGCTCGAGCCACGGGAGCGCCACTGCCATGAGATAGAGCGGCGGTCCGTAATCGACGACGCCGTAGTTGTGAATCTCGTCGGCGAAGGCCAGGGGTCTGCCGATCTTCTGCGCCGCCGCGTAGATGAATACGGCGGCAAGGATCAGGCGAAACACGACGAGAAGATAGGGATTGTAGATCCAGTGGACGCCGCCGGGAAAGCGCCCCGACGGATGCGCGCCCTGCGACCACGTCATCTTCATGGAGCACCCCTCTCGACCGGGAGCCCCGCCGCGGACCATTCCGCGAAGCCTCCCTTGAAAACGACGAGGCTCGTGAATCCGAGGGAGTAGAGCTCCTTCGCGAGGAGCTCCGAATCGTCGCAGGAGACCTCGGAGCAGTAGACCATGATGAGCCGATCGCTCGAGAGGCGCGGAAGAACCTGGTCCTTGTACGTTCCCATATCGTAATAGTCGAGGAGCACGGCGCCCGGAATGTGACCCTCCTCGAAATCCTCTTTCCTGCGGGCGTCGATCACGCTTGCGCCGCTCTCGACGACCCGCTGCGCCTCGTCGAGTTCTATAATCCTGATACCCCCGTCCCGGACCTGCGTGCTGTCGGAAGAGACCGGCACGTGCGCCTGCCGCTTGAACGGATTTATCCCTTTGGGGGACAATGCGTTGAAGGTAAGACCCGCGACGACGGCGACGGCCAGGACCACGAGGGCCTGGATGATCGCTATCTTGATATTTTTCATAGTGCTCAATATAAGGTCGCCCCGTAGAAATTGCAACAACGTTGACTGCGCGCTTATTAATGTATACGCTTTTTCCGGAATATGGATGCCCGGAAAATCGATAAGAAGAAAGCCCTCGCCGTTCTGACGGGATTCAAGCGGCTCTACCCCGATCCGCATCATTACCTGGAGGTTGGGAGTCCGTTCCAGCTCCTCGTCGCAACGATCCTCTCGGCGCAGTGCACGGACGAAAAGGTGAACGAGGTCACCGAGAAGCTCTTCAAGAAATACCGAGAGCCCGCCGATTTCGCGGAGGAACCGACTGAGGTCCTCGAGCAGGCCGTGCGCCCGACCGGCTTCTACCGGAACAAAGCGAAGGCGATTCATGGCGCCTCGGCGGCGATCGTCGAGCGCTTCGGCGGCTCGGTGCCCGACACGATGGACGAGCTCCTCACGCTCCCCGGCATCGCCCGCAAATCGGCGAACGCGATCCTCCAGCACGGCTTCGGGAAGGTCGTCGGGATCGTCGTCGATACGCACGTCATCCGCGTGGCCGGGCGGCTCGGCTGGACGGCGGACACCGACCCCGGAAAAATCGAGCAGAATCTGATGAGGCTCTTCGAGAAGAGGGAGTGGCGCTGGCTCCCGTTCTACCTCAAGAGCCACGGCCGCGCCGTCTGCAAGGCGCCGACGCCGAAGTGCGGGGAATGCGCCGTCGCGGCGCTCTGCCCCTCCGCGCTCATCGGACCACGGAAAGCCCCGCGGCGCCGTCTCAGAAGTAAACGCTCAGGCCGAGGATAGCGTAGACACTATCAAAATTCCATCCGTCCCCGTTGATCGTCGTAACATACCGTCGTTTCTCCGGATACTGATAGATCTGTTCGCGCTCCTTATATGACTCGCCATACGCCATGGAAGCCCTGTATTCCGAATGGAAGCTGAAATGCTCCGAGAGAAACCACTCGACGCCGACCAAGCCCAAAGCGCCGAGACTCCATGATCGCGAGTAATCACGCACCGATTCAGTCACCGGATCGCCGTTGTAGTAAACCTGGGTATCATTCCTCTCGCTGCGGGAGAATTTGACGAGAGGCCCGATCCCCCAGAAGAAGTTGATGTACGATCCCGGCGAGAGATAGTTCAGGTACGATAGATCCATCGTTACCATCTGGTAATCGATATCCGTGTCCAGGCTGCGGCCGTCTCGCAAGGTATCCGCATACTCCCTCCTCTCCGTACCGGTTTCGCTCCGGCAGTCGGCGTCGAACTGCAATCCCAGTCGAAAGGCCGAATGGCTCGAGAAATGCCGCTTCGCCGATACGATCATCCCGTTGAACGGCTTGAGCCCGAGCTCATCGGTGATCTGGAATTGAAGCGCCCACGAGCCGGGACAAAGAGAGTTCGGCCGGGCGTCCTCCGAGGCCTTTTCGGCGGCCGGAGCCGCCTGTGAAAACGCGATGCTCGCCGGCAGACACAAACATGCGAAGGCGAGCAAAGCCCCTGCGTGCGCTGCGCGATACATGAGAGCCCCCTTTGGTTGGATTGAAGCCGCTTTGGCGAAATCGATTGTAATCGAGAACGGGGCTCGAAGTCAAGCGCGGAGGCCGCGTCATGAGCCGGCGGCTTGTGATGCCGGGGCGGACAAGAAATTGTCTGGTCTTTCAGAACCGCAGCGACAGACAGCTTAGGCCCCCGTCCATCTTTCGAAACTCGGACATGTCGAGGGCGATAACCCCGTAATCAAGCGCACGCAGGGAGGCGGGCAGAGCCGGGTAGCCCGCGGCGACCAGAACATAGTCGTTGATTCGCACGCAATTGGCCGCGTAGCTCTCGGACGGCTCGACACGGACGATTTCGCACGCGCGAAACGCCGCGTGTCCCGCCAGCGCGTCGATCGCGACGAGCCGGTTCTCGCCGATATACGCGACGCCGCTCTTGAGATGCAGGATACCCTCGATTCCGCGGATATCGACGAGCGAAGACGAGTACCCATTCTCCGCCAGGAATCCCGAGAGCTGCCGTGCGCCATACTCGTTCGTTCGCTCCGAGACGCCGATGAAGAAATGCCCCCCCGCCTCGCTGACGTCGCCGCCGTCGAGCGTGCCCGGCGCCGCGATCTCGTGGAACGAATCATAGAACGGTTCGAGCGCAACCCTGACGGCCGCAACCTCTCCCAAACGGCTGGATGCCCCGGGGCGCGTGATGACGGCGCAGCGCCCGGCGAGAACGGCGGCGTCCTCGACGAACGCGGAGTCGGGAAACCGCGGATCGGGGGAGAGCCTCGTGAGCTCGAGCCCGCATCGCTCGAGAGCTTCGCAGTAGCGCTCATGCTGCTCGAGAGCCTTTTCGAGTGCGGGAGGCCCGAGATTCGCCGTGGTCAGGCCCCCGGCGAAACCGGCGCACGGCGGACGTATGAGCGCGCGTCTGAACAATGCTCCCCCAACCGCCCTCGCATGGGGCGACGCTAGGGCACGGTAACAGCTAACGCATCCTCGAGAACCCATGTCGTGAAATTCTCGAGCTTGTACGGGGTCGTTATCGGCTTCCAGAGGCCGTTCGGTATCTGGGCCCGGTCGGTGAAGAGTCCGCTCGTCGTGCCGTCCGCCTCAAGGAGCAAAAATCTCGACGACCCGTCGACCCTTTGCATGCGCGCCTCCGCTTGATGCCGGTGCCCGTCAATGCCGTATCATGATCCGGATTCAGTATGCAGGAGCGGCCGCCGGAACGTCAAGGGGCGCCGGGCGACGATCGCGCAGCTCGTCACTCGTACCTGAGGGCTTCGATCGGCTCGACCTCGGCGGCCTTGCGGGCCGGGAAAATGCCCGCGAGAAGCGCGATCACGACGAGGATGGCGACCGTCACGAAGGCTACGAGCTTCGAGAAGATGGGATGCCCCATGAATTGCAGCGGGCCCGACGAGTCGGGGATCAGGCCTACGAGAAAGACGATGATCACGGAGAGAAGGATCCCGACGAGCCCGCCGCCGCCGGTGATAAGGAACGCCTCTCCGATGAACTGCGCTATGATGTGGCGACGCCGTGCGCCGACCGCGCGCTTGATGCCGATTTCGCGCGTGCGCTCCTTGACGACCACGTACATGATGTTCGCGACACCGACCCCCGCGACGATGAGCGTGAGGGATCCGATGACGCCGAAAAAGATGTCGAGCCCGAGCATGATCTTTTTGCCGATCTCCTCATCCGCGATGCTGTCGTACACGCGGATCGCATACTCATCGGCGGGATCGAACCGGTACTTGCGGCTGAGGATGTCGCGGATGTCCCTGATGAGCTCCTTGTTCCGCGAACGATCGCCGGGGTGGACGAGGATGTTGCCGAGCTGATAGCGGCCGTACACGGCCATGAAGGTCGAATACGGCATGATCACGCGGTCGGCGTCGGGCCCGTTGCTCATCGAGCTCTGCACCTTGGGCGCCAGGACCCCGACGACCGTGAACGGGAGCCCGTCGACCTCGATACGTCCGCCGATCGGGTCTTCGGCGCCGAACAGCTTCTTCGCGATGCCGTCCCCGAGAAACACGACGCGGCGCTTGTCCAACACATCCTGATCGTTGATAAATCTCCCCGCGCTCTGGAAAAAATGACGCATGTAGTAGAAATCGGGAGCCACCCCCTCGCCGTACGTCGTCGTGCGGACATCTCCGCGGCCGATCACCATCCCCCAGCGGCCGAAGCTCGGGGAGATGGACTCCACGAGCGGTATGTTCTCGCGCAGAAGCCGCACGTCATCCATCGTGAAGTTGATCGAACGCACCATGGGCAGACCCTGGAAAATCTTGGACGTCTCTCCCGCGTCAACGTTGACGACCGCGTCAAAGTAATTGAGACTTCCTTCCATCAATCGCTTCTCGAGTCCGAAACCGAACGAGAGGAGAAGAACGACGGACATCGTTCCCCAAATGATCGCGGCGATCGTGAGAAGCACGCGCGTCTTCTGGTTCCTCAGATCGTAGAGAAATTCCCGAACAAGCGTCGTCCACATGGCCGTTAGTACCTCAGGGCTTCAATCGGATCGAGATTCGCCGCCTTATGCGCCGGGAAATAGCCGGCGAGAAATCCGACACAGGAGATGATCGCTATCGAAACGAGTGCGACGAGCGGATCGATTGCCGGCGTGCCGAGCGCTTCCTTCGCGGAAGCGGGCATGTTCCGCGCGACGGCCACGACCCCCCACGCGATTATGAAACCGGCGGAGGCGCCAACGAACGTGATGAAGAACGTCTCCGCGAAGAATTGCGCCATGATGACCCACCTCTTCGCGCCGACGGCGCGCTTCAAGCCGATTTCCCTCGTGCGCTCACGCACGACGACGTACATGATGTTCGAGACGCCGAGCCCTCCGACGCCGAGCGTCATCGCCCCCATGACGACGAGAAAGATGTTGAACGCGCTGAAAAAGAGCAGGAACTGTTCGAAGAACTCGGCGGTGTCCCACACTTCGAGGGCGTCTTCGTCGGCCGGATCGAAGACGTGCTTGTTGCCAAGCACCGTCCTGATCTTCTTGACGACCTCTTTTGAACCGCCGCTGCCCGGTTTCTGGGTGATCACGATGTCGTCGATATACCGCTCCCCGAACATGGCCACGTAGGTGCTCGAGGGGATGAAGGCCCGCTCGGTGTCCCGGTAGTTATAGCTCGCATTCTGCGTTTTCGCGCGCAGCACGCCGATCACCCGGAACGGGACGCCATTCACGTAGAGAAACTCTCCGACCGCGTCGACGCCCTTCCCAAAGAGAAACTCGCCGACCTGGTCCCCAAGAAAAATGACGCGCCGCTTCTCGGCGAGGTCCCGCTCGTTGAAGAAGCGGCCGCCCGGCTGCGGGATGACGTTCCGCATGTCGCCGTAGTCGGCGTTGACGCCCGAGATGAGCGGGCTCTTCACCTGCCTACCATGGCGCAGCACGCCGTCGTATTTCGCGTACTCCTCGCTGATCCTGTCGATCTCGGGAATCTGCCGCTTGAGAAGGCCGGCGTCCGATTCCTGAAGCCTGATCGCCCGATCGACGCCGAACCCTCTGTAGGGCTTCGTCGTCGATCCGGGAAAGACGAGGATGATCGCGTCGCCGAGGCCGCGGAAGTTGGTCAGGTTCTGGCGCTTGACGCTCATGCCGACCGCCATCATGATGACGACGGCGGCGGTTCCCCACACGATCCCGAATATCGTGAGCATCGTGCGGCGCTTCTGGGCGCGCATGTCGCTCCAGAACTCTTTGAAGAGGGAGAGCACATACGCGGCGTTGACAAGAAAAGATCTCAATGCAGCCATCAGATCTTCTTCTCGGGCTTCTCGAGGACTTCCTGCCCCAGCGTGAGTCCGGACTTCACTTCGATACGAATCGCGTCGGACAAACCCGTCGTGATGAACGTCTTCCGGCGTGCCCCCTTCGGTCCGGGAATCTCGACGTACGTGGAATCGCCCTGGGTGTAGACCACGCGTTCGGGAATCGTAAGCACGCTGTCGGCCTGCTTGATGATGATATCGGCATTGGCCGAGTAGCCCGCGCGGAGAAACGCGACCTTCGTATCGCCGATCGAAATCTCGACGGGAAACATCCGCGTATTGTTTTCCTCTTTCGCCTTGAGCGAGATCTTCATGAGCCTCCCCGGTATGGACTTCCCGGGAATGGCGCCGACCTTGATCTCGACCGGCATGCCGATCGAGAGCTTCCCGACGTCGATCTCGTCCACCGTTCCCTTGAAGATGAGGCTGTCCATGTCGGCGAGCGTCATGAGGACGGTGCCCTCCTGGTACGACGTGAGCGGCACGACGGGATCGCCGAGGTTGATGTTCTTCTCGAGAACGAATCCGTTGATCGGCGCCTTGATGACGGCGTCGATCTCCTTGCCGGCGATGCTCACGTGCCCCTTCTCGATGAGCTCGAGCCTCTCGCGGCTCATGCTGAGCTGGAGCTTCGCCTGATCGTAGTTCTTTTCCGCCTCCTCGAAGTCCTTGTCCGAAACGAGCCCTTTGTTCACAAGGTCGCGCGTCCGGTCGATGGTCTTCACGAGGTTCTTGAACGCGATCTCATCCATGTCGACCCGACGCTTCGCGTCGGCGAGCTCGAGGGGCGTGGGATCGGGCTGAATCTCGAGGAGAGGCTCTCCCGCCGCCACCCGCCGCCCCGGCTCCTTGTAGATCCGACTCACGACGCCCGAGACCTTCGCCTTGACCGAGATCTCGTTGCGGGGCACGATCGAACCCACGGCAAGCGCCTTCTCGATGACGTTCCCGCGCTCGACCTTGACCGCTGCCCCGAGCCCCTTGGTCGAGCTTTTCTTCTTCATCAGGGTGAACCCGGCGGCCGCCGCGACGACGACGACCGCGAGCGCAATCCAGACAATGAATTTCCTGCTTTTCCTCTTCTGATTCATGGCGATTCCACCACCGTGTGAGGGTTGAACATCAATATCCTATTGAGGATTACGGAGTTGAGTCGAAATTGTTCCCTGGAATCGGAACGTACCCCGCGGGGCTCGCGGACGCTCCTAGCGCGGGATCAGATTCTTCTCCTTCCAGGTATCGATCCGTTTCCGGAATACTGCCGAGAGAGAATCCCCCGGATGCGTCTCGATGTGCTTCTTGTACATTTCCGAGGCGTTCCAGGGGTATCCCGCCTTCTCGTAGAGTCTTCCGAGGTCCGCGTAGACCCACGGCATATCGCGCTTCACCCTCCCGCCGTCGATATCGACGAGCCTCTGGAGCGCAAACATCTGCCCCCGGTCGTCTCCCGCTTCGCGGCACGCCCTGAAGAGTATGGTGAAAAGACCGAAGTCGTTCGGCCGCTGCCCTGAGGCATTCGTGAGATACGTTATCGCGTCGAACGGCTTGTGCGCGGTGTAGAAAAACATGCCGCGCTGGTAATCCATTTCGTCCGCGGCGAGGATCTTCTCGAGATCGGGCGTATCGATGATATCGAGCCCCGCGGCGATCTTGCCGGCGTCGGCGAGCACGCGCGCGAGCTGGAAGAATCCCCTGAGATACTCGCCGTCAAGGCGGTACGCCTCGAGGAGCGCCGCGCGGCATTCGAGCCCTTTGTCCTGGAAGCCCTCGGCGATCGCGAGAAAGAAATAGATGCCGGCATTATCCTTTGCGGTCTTGATGATGTCACGGTAGATCGCCGCGGCGGACGCATAGCGTTTCGCGCCGAGAGAATCCTCCGCCTGGATCATGTACTTCCATAGAGCCGGCACCGGGCCGTTCAACTCCTTCGGATTCGTGAGCGCCTCGCGAATCACGCCCCCGTAGTACCTGAGATCCATAGGGACCCTGGTATTCCGCGTCGAGAGATTCACCGTGACGAGAGTCGTCTTCACGTTTCTCGCGCCCAGCTCGCGCAGGAATTCGAGGAGCGTCTTCGTGCCGGTGCGATACGCCGGATTCTCGGCCTTCGTCGCCGGGAAGTATTCGAGATCGATATCGATGATCGCGTTCTCCGCAGCCGCGAGCTCGAGATCCTCGAGCCGTGTGATCGTGAGCGGCACCCCGGTGATTGTGCCCGTGATGTACTTTCCCTCCGCCTTGAAGCCGGCGACCGCCGCCGCCGGGAATCCCCTGCGCTCGATGAAATAGTCCTTGAAGGCGTCCGCCGGCGTTTCGCCGACGGGGCGAGACGACGGAATGACCCAGATCACGCGCTTGTACATTCCCGCCATGAAACCGAGGCTCACCGTGCCGCCGCGCTCGATCATCGGCGCGATTGTGTCGAGCGGCTGCACGTTGCGGCGCCTGAGCTGCGCGGCCGCGGTTTTCATGACCTC
>Ga0315289_10014758_pt1 | contig 10879 bp, 8 predicted proteins | sample YL17G11_40_MG_FD_203452 | JGI IMG/M metagenome (GOLD analysis project Ga0315289, IMG submission 203452) | Sediment microbial communities from Yellowstone Lake, YNP, Wyoming, USA - YL17G11_40 | ecosystem: Environmental > Aquatic > Freshwater > Lake > Sediment | place: USA: Wyoming | collected...
TTTCTTTAATAGTTTTCTGGTTCCGTGGATTATTCCACGGAGGGAGCCACACTTCAAGTTTCAACTAAAAATAGTATAACCTCGAGTTTTGCTCTCCTGGCCCTGGGAGCTTTCAGTTGTCGAACGAGGCGAAGCTGTGCAGAATACAAAGATTCATAGAAGGAAAGAAACCATTCTGGCAGTTTTGTTTCCATGACGCCTCCTTTGATCAAGATAGTAGGGGGATACCACCATTGAAGTGTATGTCAAGTAAAAAATACATACTTTACTGATTGAAGATTTCAGGGGAAAGATCAACTACTTACTCAAAAGTGAAGGTGGGCAAGACGGCAACGACAGGCATCGAAAAAACGGCTTGACGGGCAGGATGTCTTGTGTTAGATTAGTCTCGCATCTGAAGGCATCCCCTAAGCTATTTTGAGGGAGTGAGATCAATGAGGAAAAAACTTCTTGTGAGGCCGTCACTTTGCGTCAACTGCAGGATTTGTGAAATGTCCTGCTCTTTTGCTAAAACGATGATGTTTAATCCTTCTAAAGCAAGGATTTGGATTCACCGTAACCATGAAGGTATCGACATACCTATGGTTTGTAGACACTGCAATTACCCTCCTTGTGGAAAGGCATGCCCAGTAGGGGCCATTGCACGAGATAGTGAGAATGGTATAGTGCGTATTTCACCGGAGAACTGCATCGGTTGCTATGAGTGTATTGAGGCCTGCCTTTTTGGGGCCATCAGGGTGGATCCTGAGGGGGAACAGGTATTCAAATGTGATCTCTGCGGGGGAGATCCAGAGTGCGTCAAATGGTGTCCCACTGGTGCTATTAAATATGTGGACGTAAGCGTGATGGGTACATTGAGTGCAATGGACAAAGTTTAAGCCGGCATAGCTTCTTACTTAGTAGTGTGTTTCATAAATTCGGTGACGTATTATGCAGGAGTCCATTGTTTTGCGTAACAGTGGCTGCCGCCTCACCAAAATCCCCCCTCCCTTCCCTTTGTCAAGGGGGGGCTTGATTTTCACCTCCCTTTTGTAAAGGGAGGCGGGGAGGGATTTGGGGGGCCATTTCATACGTCGCATTATTTACGAAATAGACTACTTAGTCAAGGGCGGGCTCTCTGGTCAGCAAGTGAAGTTTTGCGAAAAGAGGCATTAAAATTGTAAGGAAAGAACACTATGCATGGATGGGCTGGAAAGATACTACGAGTTGATTTGTCAAATCATAAAGTTAAAAAAGAATCCTTCAGTGAGTATTTGCGGTTCAATTACCTCGGGGGGAGGGGCGTAAATTCGAGAATCCTTTACGAAGAAGTGAAGCCTGGTATTAACCCTCTGGGTATGGAAAATAGGTTGATCTTCGGGGTTTCACCATTGACGGGCACTGGACTTGTTAACTCTGGCAGATGTCACGTCACGGCAAAGTCTCCGCTGACCGGAATTCTCGGAGATTCAAATTCAGGCGGTCATTTTGGACCAGAATTGAAATGGGCAGGGTATGACCATATTGTATTTGAAGGAAGGGCTGAAAGGCCTGTCTATTTATGGGTTGATGATGAGAACGTGGAATTGAGAGATGCTCATCATTTATGGGGTAAAATCATTCCGGAAACCTATCAGATGATTTGGAAGGAATTAGGGGATCCTCGCATTCGAATCGCAGCCATTGGTCCTGCAGGTGAAAATTTGGTGCGATTTGCCTGTATCATCAATGACTATGGCAATGCTTTTGGAAAGACGGGCATGGGTGCGGTGATGGGCTCAAAGAATCTAAAAGCTATAGCCGTGAGAGGAACCAGAGGTGTGAGCGTAGCTTATCCGGAGAGGTTCAGGACCCTAGCATATGATTTAATGAAAAGAATTCAACAAGGTTTTTATTATCCTGTGTTTTCAAAATATGGAACTGTAACCTACCTTTCTTTTTACGATCGTATCGGGAGGTCTCTTGCCAAGAATGGTCAGCAGGTTGGTGGAATTGATTATATTCAGAGATACACTGCCGAAAAGATGAATCGATATTTCTCGAAAAATATGTCCTGTTTTGGTTGTCCGGTTCACTGTAAGCATCAATTTGAAGTTAAGAAGGGGCAATTTTCAGGATTGAAAGGCCACGGAGTCGAATTTTGCATCATGAGTTCCCATGGACCTTCCTGTGGACAATCTGATCCAGAAGTTGTTTTCAAATTGAATCAAATATGTAATGAATACGGAGTGTGCGGCGATACATCTGGTATTACCGTAGCAGCAGCCTTTGAGTGGTATCAGCGCGGATTGATCGGAAAAGAGGATACGGACGGAATTGCCTTAGAATGGGGAAATGCCGAAGCCCAAATTCAGATGCTCTATAAGATCATCCGGAGAGAAGGGCTTGGAGATATCTTGGCAGATGGCAGTGTCATCGCCGCCAAGAAGATAGGGAAAGGGGCTGAGAAGTTTATTTCCCATGTCAAAGGGGCTGATCTCGATCAGGTAGATATCAGGACCCTAAAGGGGTGTGCTTTATCCGACGTTGTTTCAAGTCGGGGTGCTGATCCTCAGAGAGGTTGGTCATCCCATGAGGTAGTTAACAAACCGTTGCTACCGGAAAAAGCAAAGGAGATGTTTGGCACAGACAAGGGTCTCGACCCCAATTCTTATGAGGAGAAAGGAGAAGCTGTCAGTTTCTACTCTTCCATATGTACCATGTCCGACACCCTGGGTATATGCAAATTTAATACAAAATGGACGGGAAGCGCGATTGGATTGAAAGAGATGGCCGACCTGGTGTTTGCTGCTACTTCACTTCAGATAGATGAACATGGGCTTTTCCGTGCGGCGGCAAGAATTAATAACGTTGAAAGGGTCTACCTAGTGAAGGAAGGGATCACCCGAAGGGATGATACGATCCATGGCCGGATGATGGATGAACCAGTGCCATCAGGTCCTTTTAAGGGCGAAAGGCTGGACAAGGACAAGTTTTCTAGGATGTTGGATGAATATTATGAAGTGGTTGGGTGGGATAGAAAGACGGGCATACCTACAAGGGCAACGCTCGATTCACTGGGACTCAAAGATGTCGCAGACGATTTAGAAAAATGGTTAAGCCTTAGTAAGAATAATTATTGATGGGGTAAAGAGGATAACATAATCTATTTTAAAAGAAACCGGGAGATAGTGTCGATAGCCACCGATCCTTACAAAGATCAACTGGTACCATCCTCCGAAATTGAGCACCGTATCAACTGCCTCCGGAGTGAAATGGCGAGACATGGACTGGGGGCGACGCTGATCATTTATCGACCCAATTATTTCTATTTTTCTGGAACCTCTCAAAACGCCATCCTTTACATCCCACTTGAAAAAGACCCAATCCTTTTTGTTCGACGGGATATGGACCGGGCTCAAGAGGAATCCCCTCTTCTTAGGGTTCTTCCCCTCCAATCCCTTAAACAGCTTCCAGATGTAATCGAAAGTCATGCCGGAACGATTCCACAAATCTTAGGAGTTGAATTGGATGTTCTTCCAGCCCAAGAGTTCTTTCGATTTCAAGAAGTCTTTAGAGGAGTTGAATTTAAGAATTCTTCTCCAGTCATAATGAAGTGTAGAATGAAAAAGACTGCATTCGAAATCGAACAGATCAAAAAGGCCGCTCGGATTGCTTATGAGGTATATGAGGCAGGCAAAAACCTGCTCCAGTTAGGAATGAGGGAGATCGAATTTGGAGCCCTCTTTGAAATGGAAGCTAAAAGAAGAGGGCACGAAGGGGTGATCCGAATGCGCGGCCTCAATTACGAAGGATATTCCTGGCACATACTCAGCGGTCCAAGTGGGAGTATTGTCAGCGATGCCGATACACCGGCAGGGGGGAGTGGACTTTCCCCCGCTTTTCCCACTGGAGCGGGTTGGCGGAAGATCCAGGCCCATGAACCAATATTGGTCGACTTCGCCATCTGTTGCAATGGATACATTTCTGATCAATCCAGGATTTATTCCATCGGCGAGTTGCCCGAAAAATTCCTCAAGGCCTATAAGGTTTGCCGGGAAATAGAGAATCTAGTTTTGAAGGGGGCACGTCCGGGAGTGAAAAGTGAAGATGTTTTCCTCATTGCTAATAGGCTGGCATTCGAGCTAGGTTACGAGGACGGATTTCTGGGCCTTCCGGGGAAAAAGGCCAAATTTGTTGGACATGGAATTGGACTGGAAGCAAATGAAATCCCGGTGTTAGGGGTTGGACAGGAATATCCTTTAGAAGCGGGGGTCGTTCTGGCTATTGAACCAAAGATAGTCTTCCCAGGAGAAGGCGTGGTAGGGATAGAAAATATGTATCTCATTAAAGAGGAAGGATATGAGAAATTAACCCTTATTGACGATGAAATTATCCAGGTGTAAGTCAGGTAAGGCGTAGACGCGTAGAACGAAAGGGAGTAAGGTAACTAGTGCACAAGGGACTAAAAAAGCTATTTGAACCTATTCAAGTTGGAAGCATGGTGCTAAAAAATAGAATAAAATTGCCTGCCATGACTGTGGGCATGGGAAAAGATGAAGGGATCTCCGAACAAATAAAGGCCTTTTATGCTGAGATGGCTAAGGGTGGTGTAGGCTTTATAGGAACCTCCTGCACTGCCACTAAATTAATACAAGATCCTATGCTGGGATTGTATGATGACCGCTTCATCCCTGGCCTCAGGGAGTTAGTTGAGGCTGTCCATGAATATGGGGCAAAAGTGTACGCTCAAATGGGTGTTGGTTACAGTTGGGCATTCGATGATGGACCAGTAGAGCTTGTTAGCCCATCGGGCATTACAGTCTCCGGACGCCCAGGAACGCCTTTCCGGATGGGAGGACCTTTTGAACCTACAACGCCAAGGGCGCTCTCACGGGAAGAGATCCATAGGGTTGCAGAAGCCTATGGCGACGGAGCCCGGAGAGCAAAAGAGGCTGGTTTCGATGCAGTGGAGGTGATCGCATCAGTTGGGTACGTAATAGCCCAATTTATGTCGCCCCTAACCAATAAGAGAACAGATGAATATGGTGGTAGCCTCGAAAACAGGATGCGATTCTTTTTGGAAATCATCGAAAACATCAAAAAGAAAACGGGGAAGGATTATCCCATCACATGCCGGATTAGCGGTGCTGATTTAATGGATCCAGCGGGATATGACCTTGAGGATACAAAAAGGATGGCGCGTATTTTAGAGGGGGCGGGGATTAATCAAATTGATGTCATGGCGGGTTGGCATAATGCCCCAGTAGCCATGGTACAGACTCAAGTACCACAAGGGAAATGGGTTTATCTTGCTGAAGGAGTCAAGAGCGCAGTCCGTATCCCTGTTGCAGCGGGCACGCAGATTCAGGACGTCCGCATTGCAGAACGAGTTGTGGCCCTAGGGAAAGTAGATATGGTCTACATGTCGCGGGCATTGATTGCAGATCCTGGGTTGCCTAATAAGGCAAAGGATGGACGATTGAAGGACATTAGACCGTGCATGAACTGCTGCCGCTGTATGGAAGCTTCAGACAATCCACCCGTTTATTGTAGCGTTAATGCTCGGGTGGGGAGAGAAGTTGAATATCCCTATGAGAAACCATCGGCAATTGATAAAAAAGTTCTTGTCATCGGCGGCGGCCCAGGAGGCATGGAAGCAGCCCGGATCGCATCTCTTCGGGGTCATAGGGTAACCCTGTGTGACCAAAACTTGAGATTAGGGGGCGCCCTCCTCCTTGCATCAATAACCAATTGGCGACTTGGGCCTGTTCTCAAATACATGACAAGGGAAATTCGAAGGCTTCCCATCGAGGTTAATTTGAATACTCGCGTAACGTCTCAGATGATTGACCAAATGAGACCCGATGTGGTAGTATTGGCTGTTGGCGGGGCCGTCCTCCCTTTGAATGTACCCGGTGCAGACAGGAGTATCGTGCTAGACCGAGAAAATGTGGAGGGCCTGTTAGGAGGTCGTCCGGTTCGGAAGAATGGCCTGGGAATGAGAGTCCTACCATATTTTGCCAGCGTCTTGGCCAAGTACTTCTATAACCCATCTGTCTTAAGATGGCTTTTGAGGTTCCATTTCCCATTTAAGAAAAATGTGGTTATTTTGGGCGGTAATTATGGGGGCTGTGAGCTCGCAGAAACCCTCGTGAACCGAGGGAAAGAAGTGACGATCATCGAAGAGTCAGGGCGAATAGGTGCTGACATTGGGATTATTCACAGGTGGTTATTCATGAAAAATCTAAGAGAGGCGGGCGTTAGGATGGTTACGGATGTTAAGCTGTTGGAAGTAACGAACAAGGGGGTGAAGATCAGCCTTGCGGGTTCCCCTCAATTCATCCAGGCAGACACTGTTATAAAAGTAGGAATCACAACCAATGCCAAGCTTTCTCAGGAGTTAGAAGGCAAAGTTCCATTTCTCTATAGTATTGGCGATTGCAAGGAACAAGGGATGCTCTTGGAAGCTGTCGCATCCGGCTTCCTTGCCGGTCAAAAAATATAATTGGAAGGCACCTGGGAAGTCTCAAGAACCCATTCAAATTTAGAGAGGATACATGAAATATCAATCGATAAAAGGATATTTTCAAGATGAAAAAGAAAAGTTTATTCAATGTTGTGATTATTGTTCAGTCTGTTTGGAAAACTGCCAACCATTAACCTATCTTCAATTAGGGATCTCTCACGAAGAGGTCATGAAAAAAATTGCAATCTTCTTAAAAGACGGGACCTATTCTCAGGAAATTTATGACTTTGTCTATAGCTGTTCCCTTTGTGGATGTTGCGAAAAGGCATGCCCTGCGGGCATTAATTTCATGCTCGTGATTGATATTGTCAAGGCACAGTTGGTCACTCGAGGTTATCAGGCCCCGCCTTCATGCAAGCTTTTCCTTCCCCGGGAAAGATATAATTCGGCCCGAATTCTAGAGAGCCTTCAAGTCAAACCCTCTGAACGTCGTTGGGTAACCGAGGTCCCCAAAAATCCTGAACACAAAGAAGTGGTCTATTTTCTATCCTGTTTTTTCCACCAAACCTCAAAAGATGTATTCACTTCTTTAGATATACTTGAAAAAATGAATCAGGATTGTGTGGCCATCGGTGGAGTGGACTACTGTTGCGGTGAGATGGATCTTTCTGTGGGAAACCCTGAAGTTTCTGATGAATTCGCCAGAAGTTTAGTGGAGGCCATCAAGGCTTATCAACCAAGAACAGCTGTTTTTTTGTGTGGTGGATGTTTTTACCGATTTAGATACCATCTCCCTCTATTTTTAGGTTTTTCCTTTGACATCAAACCACTCAGTCAGTTTTATTTAGAAAATATCCACAAAATTCAATTTACTCAGACCTTAAACGAGAAGGTCACCTATCATGATCCTTGTGGGCTGGGCAGAAGGAGTGATTTTTTTGATATTCCAAGAGAACTCATTAAAAAAATACCTGGAATAGAGCTCGTTGAAATGAACCCTTCTCGGGAAAAATCTCGTTGTTGCGGAGGAATGAACATGATCACGAATCCCCAGGTGGCCGAATTATTGGGCCATGAACTTGGATCTGCCGTTAAAACAAGCGGTGCGAATAAGGTCATAACCAGCTGCACCGGCTGTCATCTTGTCCTTAGTAGAATTGGAAGCCAATTCAATTTCTTAGCAGAGACCTATGTCTCTCTATTAGGACGAGCCATGGGGATCGAATATGAAAACAAATTGGGTAGGTACGCTAGCCTTCAAAGTCCCCAGAAGATCCTTGAGGCTGCGAAAGACACGATAGAATCTGGTTCTTTTACGTTGGAAGAAATGGAAAGAATGATACCAATTTTCTTTCCTTCTGAAAAATGAACAAGACCTCTCTAAGATCCCCTATTAATTGCAGAGGAGGTGAATGACCATGAGACTCAGGAATAAAGTTGCTGTGATCACAGGGTCAGGCGGCGCTATCGGAAGTGTGACGGCAAAGAAGTATGCCAAAGAGGGTGCAAAGGTCCTGGTGACCGATATCAATGTGGAAGGAGGCCAACAAACAGTTAAGGAGATCAAACGGAAGGGTGGGGAGGCTCTTTTCATTAAGGCAGATATTGCAAAGGTCTCGGAATGCGAAAAGATTATTAACTCGGCTTTCAATTCTTTTGGAAGGATAGATGTGCTCTTCAACAATGCTGGAATCGAACTCGTGAAGATGATGCACGAATACACGGAAGAAGATTACGATCGAGTCGTCGATATCAACCTTAAAGGAAGCTTTTTCTGCACCCGTTATGCTCTTCCAGAGATGATGAAACAAGGGGGCGGTTGCATCATCAATATGGGATCTATTGCCGCTTTCATGGGTTTTGAAAAAATTCCTTCCTATTGTGCAGCCAAGGGGGCCCTGGTTAACCTCACTCGATATATCGCCTTGGAGTATGCTCGGTATAATATTCGGTGTAATTGTATCTGCCCGGGAGCTGTGGCCACGGACATGATGAACCGTTTTATGACTCAACATCCTGACCTGGCTCAAAAGGGCATCGACAATCATCCTATGGGTCGCTTGGCTACGCCCGAGGAGATTGCCGATGCGGCTGTCTTTCTTGCGTCTGATGAAGCCACATTTATCACCGGGATAAGCCTCCCTGTGGATGGAGGTTATCTGTCCGGAAAAATTTAGGCCTATCGATGGAATCTTTTAAAGGATCATATCCTAAACATGGCAAAGGAAGATAGGGGCTTATGCTGATTATCAAAAAATCATCTAAGGAATGAAAGAAAATGTCAGCCAAAGAAACAATCCGTAAATATTTTGAATGCATCAATGAAGAGAAGTTTGATGAATTGTTTAGTCTTTTTTGCGAGGATGTAGAATTCTCTTGCCCAGTCAATTTCAAGGTACAGGGTTTGGAAAAAATGAAACGCTTCTACTTGAAGGTGCCAGAAAATTATCCGGAACATAATGATCAGCCAATCGATATTTTAATCGTAGGAAACCGGGCATCAGTGCTAATTCAATTTGATGGAAAAAATAAAGAGGGGATTCCTATAAGCTTCATAGCGACCGATTGGTTCACATTCGAAGGGGATAAGATTAAGACTCTTAATATCTTCTACGACAGTTTGGCCTTAAGTCGTTCATCGAAGAAAGGGACTTAAGGGCCTCGATCCATTTCCAATGAAAGAGAACCAGGGAGGAAATCATCGACGATATTTAGGGAGATGTGGCAAAATAGGTGAGGACCTTTGGTGAGAAAGATTTCTTGATTTGGGAAAACCAAAGATTCGCTTACAAAGCATTTGATGAAATAGCTTCAAGGCTTGCAAATGGGTTTCTTAAACTTGGAATTAAAAAATAAAAAAGGAGATCGATTAAGCGTTTTTTTAAATAAAAAATAGCCCTGAAATCATTCAAGATTTTTTGGCTTCCGCAAAAATTGGGCCATTTTTTGTCCCCATTAGTACGGCTTTTAGGGAAAAGAGGCGACGTTCTTAATTAACAGCTGTCAAGCGGAATTGATCGTCACAGAGAGTCAGTTTTTTAAAATGCTATTATCCATTCAGGATGCCTGCCCTTCTTTGCAACGTATTGTTAGCGTCTCTGAAGGTTCCCTACCTAACCCAGTAAAATCCCTTAAAGAAATTTTAGACCCAAAAGAACCTCCTTCGTCATCCTTTCCTGAATTGCAAACGAAGGATCTTCTGATCTTACTCTATACCTCTGGTACAGTTGGGAACCCGAAAGGAGTGATGTGCCAGCAGAATTATTGGCATATTCATATTATTGGACGCCGTACCCGACCTCCTTTGGAATACGATGAAAGTGATCGCATGTTGGTCTATGTTCCCCTGCTCCATAATCTCGGCCTCCACCTGTTGACCGTGGTGGTGATAGTAGACGGGACAGTGGTATTAGTCGGTCATTGGCATTCCACTCAATTTTGGGATTGGGTTAAGAACTATAATGTTCACAGAACTTTCTTCCTTGGATTTACCGTCTATACCCTGACCCAAAATCCAAAAACTGAAGATCCCAAAACACATCCCATCAAAAAATGTATGGCATAGACCAGGAAACCTTAGAGGAATTTTATAAAAGGGTTAGAGCCCTGCTTTTGATTACATACGGGTTAACTGAATTTCCATACATCACGAATTCAACTTATGAAGATTCTATCAAAAAGCCGAATACTGACGGTTGAGGATTCCCGGGGGTCGAGATTAGGTTAATTGATGATAATGGAAACGAAGGTACCACAGGAGAAATTGGAGAGATTCTCCTTCGCGGGGAGGGCGGAACTCTGGGATACTTTAATGATACAGAAGGGACATCCTGTTTAATCGATCGCGAAAAAGGGTATCGTACTGGAGATTTGGCCTATAAAGATGCGGGCGGTTACTATTATTTTTGTGATTAATGTTGCGGTAATTGGCATTCCGGATAGAATAAGAGGGCCAGGAGGTTAAAGCCTATATTGCGCCCAAACCTGGGGTTGATCTAAAACCCGAAACCATCTGAGACTATTGCGAAAACGAACAGGATTATTATAAAATGTCTAGATCCATTGAATTCAGAGAAATTTTGCCAAAGACGAGGAGACAAAAGACACAAAAATTTGTCTTAGGAAGGGAGAAGGAGGATTCGAGAGAGGGATGTTTCGATAGAACTCGGAGGGAGGAGGTTGGACATGCAAAATTTGATTTGATGTTCCCATAGGGGGTGGTGAAATCGCAGGGCTAATGGCCAGAACCACTTTAGTAAAGTGGGGAATGAAAACGACACACCATCTGTAAGAGAGTAAACTTATGCGAACGGGCTAAGAATTGGGAGGAGGTTTGAACATGAGGCTTCAAAACAAGGTCTGCGTCGTCACCGGCGCAGGGCAAGGCATCGGTGCTGCGGTGGCGAGGTTGATGTCCAGAGAGGGGGGCAAAGTTGTCGTTTGCGATGTAAA
>Ga0315289_10014759_pt1 | contig 10878 bp, 9 predicted proteins | sample YL17G11_40_MG_FD_203452 | JGI IMG/M metagenome (GOLD analysis project Ga0315289, IMG submission 203452) | Sediment microbial communities from Yellowstone Lake, YNP, Wyoming, USA - YL17G11_40 | ecosystem: Environmental > Aquatic > Freshwater > Lake > Sediment | place: USA: Wyoming | collected...
GACATCGTCTGGAACGTGCCGTGAGTCTCCATGACATGCGAGGCCCCCGCTTTTTGATGAAGGTTGTCTATGTTCTGGGTGATGATGACTTTGAAGAATCCGGCCGCCTGCAAGCGCGCCAATGCCTGATGGGCAGGGTTGGGCGCCGCCTCATAAATTTGGGTAGCCAGGGGACGGATCCACTCGTAGAAACGCTCCGGCGCGTAGCGGAAGGCGCTCAGCGAGGCAACTTCCATCGGGTCCACTTTGGCCCAAAGTCCTGTTCCCTCCGAACGGAAGTCAGGGATACCCGACGGTGTGGATATCCCCGCGCCGGTGAGGACGACGGCACGCTGAGATTTGCGAATTATCTCCGCCGCATATTGGATGCACTCCAGGGTCTGGGCGGAGAATGTGGTCATTTTTCCAGGCGGGCGCGCTCGAGCATCAGGGCGGATAGATTGGCGAACTGCTGATTGGTTTGTGAATCTGGCTGGTAGGATACAGCGATGGTCTTCATTTGTACCGCCCGGTAAATAAGCTCCGGGAAAGGTGTGATGGCTGCCGGTACGATCCAATTTAATTTCTCCTGAACCTGGGCCATTTTCATCTGCGTATCCGAGCGAAGTCGATTCACCACGATTGGGCTGATCCTGGGCTTATTGACCTCCAATTCCACCATGTCCGAGAGCAAGACCTTGGCGTGTAAAACCGAGTTCAGAGTCGGTTCCACGACCACGATGAGATGCTGGCATTTTTTGAGTAGTTTTTGAGTCAACGGAGTCAGGCCAGGGCCAAGGTCCAGAACAAGATAGGGAGCCAGGCCTGCCAACCGGTTGACGATCGTCTCGAACTGGGCTGTCCCATTTAACAGTATGGCGTCGCGTGGGTGATTGGTGCCAAGCAATATTCTCAGGCCGGTCTCGTGGACGAAAAGATTATCCTTGACCTTTTGCTGGTTCAATTCATCGGGTTTGGCCCGCATAAGCGACAGCAATCCTTTGGGATCAGGCTCTCCCAGATCAGGGCCGAGCGTACCCATGCCAGGGCGCAACTCCGCCATGATGACTTCCTCCTGGGTAGCCGTCATCAGGCTCTTGGCCAGATTGGCGGCCAGGGTCGTCACACCCTGCCCCCCGCGCGCGGCCAGCACGCCGATGATGAAGGTCGGTTTCGTCGTGGGCGCCGCAGGGCCAGCCCTCCACCTGCTCGAACGGGCCAGCAGGGCTTTAACGTGCGCCTGGAGTTCGGCAGGGTGGGTGGGCTTGGTCAAGTAGTCATCCGCGCCAGACTCGAAGCCGGTGACTTTATCATCCAATTGCGTCTTGGCAGTAAACATCAGGATGGGGATGTCGGCCGTCTGCGGGTCGCTGCGCAGGCGTCTCGTCACCTCATAGCCATCCATCTCCGGCATCATGACATCCACGAGAACCAGGTCGGGGCTTTCATTCGCTGCCTGAACCAATCCCTGCTCGCCACTCAAGGCGACCGCGATTTGATATCCCTGTCGCTGAAGCATCGCGCCGACCAGGCGAAGGGTATCCAGGTCATCATCAATGAATAGAATTTTCTTGGCCATAGCTGCTCCCGCAGAAAATAATTACCAAATGGAGTGACGCAATCTTGCACTTGTTAGACTGTGCTCCCACTTAACGGCTTTTTCCAAGAAAATCGGAGGGTGCAGCCCCCCTGAGAGCGCAAGTGAGTCACTACTGCATGTAAAGTCTAGCACAAAGCGGGTATTCAAGCAAGTAAAAAATCCACCCTGGTTGCATTCAATTTATTGAGTAAAATGTCCCTGTCCTCCCACAAGGCAATCGTGATGGATACTTGGCGTCTGCTCCTCACCCCTCCTTCCCGCGGTTCATGGAACATGGCCGTGGACGAGGCGCTGCTCGAATCCGTCGAACACGGCGATTCACTCCCTGCGCTTCGCCTGTACGCCTGGCAGCCGCCCTGTCTCTCTCTCGGCTACGCCCAGCCATTTTCCGATGTTGATATTCCACGCCTGAAAGAACGTGGCTGGGAGCTTGTCCGCCGCCCGACCGGCGGGCGCTCCATCCTGCATACCGATGAGCTAACCTATTCGGTCATTGTGCCAGTGTACGAGCCTCGCCTGACCGGCGCATTGCTCGAATCCTACAATCGCCTGGCAGGAGCTTTGCTGGCCGCCTTGCGCCGGCTTGGCCTGCCGGCGGAGATCCAGAAACGCTTGGCTGCCTCGCACTCCGGGAATATCAACCCGGTCTGCTTCGAGGTGCCTTCGAGCTACGAGATCACCGTTTCCGGGAAGAAGATGGTTGGCTCGGCACAGGCGCGGCGGAAGGATGGCATCCTCCAACACGGCTCGCTGCCCTTGAGCGGCGATCTGGCACGCATCACCCAGGCCCTTGCCTTCCCGGACGAAGCCGCCAGAGCACGCGCCGCTGAACGCCTGCTGGCGCGCGCTGCGACGGTCGAGTCCGTCCTGGGCAGGCTAGTCGCGTGGGAAGAAGCCGCACAGGCGTTTACCGCTGCCTTCCGTGAGGTATTGGATCTAGATTTGCAGCCGCTCGATCTCACCCGCGCGGAAAAAGAGCGCTCAGAAGAATTAGTGAAGAGCAAATACGCCCACCCGCAGTGGACAGAGAGAGCCTCTGGATCAAAAGCGGAAGGTTGAAGGTCCCTCCTCGAAACCTTCAACCTTCCAATCCTTCGGATTGAGCCTCAGGGAAAAGCCTTCAACTTGCAACCTTCAACCTCTATGGTTGAGTGAAAATCACCTCCGCAAACCCCTGCGCCCGGAACAACCGCGAGAGATAGGTTTCTGCGTTTCCCTGCGCCAGGTCCAGGATACCGTCTTCGATGGCCGCCTTGCGGATTTCCTCTTCAGCCGCCTGCCGGGCGGCAGTTTCCAGGTTGATGTCACCTTTCGTAAAGAGGCCGGTTTCACGGTCATAAACGTAAGATTTCTGATTGTCCAACGTGGCGCTGAAAACCTCGGCCTGCGGTAGCTGAACGTAGAGGACAGAATCCTTCACGGTCAGGTCTTCGGGATTGAGCTTTTCCAGGTCTACACCAGCGATGACCATGCCATGTGCCACTAACAGCAACTTATCACCGAAGAGCGGCCCAAAGAGGCCCTGGTTGACCTCCGCCGCGATGACCTTCTCGACACTGTACTGGATGGTCTCCAACCGGGCTAATGAACGCACCTCGTGCACGATCGTGACCGGGTCCGGCAGAATCGTAGGGGTGGGGTGCAAAAGCCCGGCTACTTGCGTGCTCAGGTCTCGGTTGGTCTCCTGCAAAGGCTGTATCGCGCTACGAATATTATCGTTGATATTGCTAAGAGCGTTGGCAACAGCCCAGATCAGGATGAGGGCGAGAAGGATAAGCAAAATTCGAACGACTGTCTTGCTCATGCTTTGATTATAGTTGAAATCATGAGACTTGTAGGCTCAGCCGAAAAGCCCTTGATCATGGCCCTGGCGCCCTCAGCCAACACCGAGACCCTGATGGCCGGCGGTGAGTCCATCGCCGCCAAGCTGACCGAACTGACCGGCTACACCATTACGGCCACGGTACCGACCAACTACGCCGCCCAGTTCGAGGCCATCCGCGCCACCGGTGCGAACTGGGTACAGGTTGTACGCTATGGCGTCATCCCCCAGATCGTCCCTCCGTTCACTGCCTTCATCATCTACCACTGGGACATCAACATGCGCATTTCAACCATCATCGGCTTTATTGGCGCGGTGGCATCGGTTATTACCTGAGCCAGCAGATCAACTCCCTGATCAGCTGGCACAAGACCGGAACGGCCATCTGGGCTATCGTGATCGTCGTCTGGGCAATGGATTTTCTCAGTTCCGAGGTCCGCAAGAGGCAAACGTAATCGAGTGTCATCCCGAGGAGGGTCGAGGACCCTGCGTGATGCGAAGGAGTATCGATGTCCGACGCCTACCCTGAGCATGTCGAAGGGTAGCAATTCCCTTCATGCAATCTGACATTCCGCACCCCGAATTTAAGCTTCGGGGTGAGTTTATATATCGACGGCTTGATATTACGAACTCTTCCCCCCTTCCCTAAAGGGACGGGGGGTGGTGAGAATGGGGGATGGGGCTAGTTTTGGCCACAAGAATTAAATTCGGGGTTAATCATGTCTCTTCTTCGAGTGGTAAAATTCTGCCTGTGTGGAAGCGAATTGGCAAGATGATCCTGATGTTCCTTCTCCTGCTTGTGTTGCTTGGCCTGCTGACCCTGTCAGTGCCGCGTCTGGTGACCGGGTTGTACGCGCGATCGAAGACATATACAGTCTCCGCAGTCCCGGCCCGCCGCGCGGCAATTGTCTTTGGCGCGGGTTTGCAGCGGGATGGCTCGGCGACCCCCATCCTGCGCGACCGCGTCGCCGCGGCGGCTGACCTTTACTTTAGCGGCAAGGTCGAAAAGCTGCTGATGAGCGGCGACAATCGCTTCCTCGACTATAACGAACCCGGCGCGATGCGCTCCTACGCTCTCTCGCTCGGTGTCCCGGAGGATACAATCGTACTGGATTACGCCGGCCGCCGCACGTACGATACCTGCTATCGCGCCAGGGCGATCTTCGGTTTGACAGATGCCATCCTGGTCACGCAGAGCTTTCACCTGCCACGCGCCCTTTATACCTGCAATCATCTTGGGCTGGATGCGGTCGGCTACGAGGCTGATCGTCAGCTTTATCGTAATGTTTCTATGCTATACTGGAATCTGCGCGAAATGGTTGCTACTACTGCTGCGCTGTGGGACGTGCACATCAGTCATCCCATCCCGGTGCTCGGCGATCCAGTGCCGATATTTCCGTAATCCAGTTGCTCCTTCGGGGGCTTAGCCCCCGGTGAAGCAGGAGAACCTTATGACTCGCGACGAAGCCTTTGCCCTTGTGTGTGAATACGTAAAGAACGAAAACCTCGTCAAGCACATGCGTGCGGTTGAGGCCGCCGTGCGCTTCTACGCCGAGAGATTCGGCGAAGATGTAGAAAAATGGTGCGTCACCGGCCTGTTGCACGACTTCGACTGGGAAATCCATCCCACCCTCGAAGAGCATCCGCAGGCGGGCGAACCCATCCTGCGCGAGCGCGGCGTTCCGGATGAGATCATCCGCGCTGTGCTCAGCCATGCCGACCATACTGGTATCCCGCGCCAGTCGCGCATGGAGAAAGCCCTCTACGCCTGTGACGAAGTGACTGGCCTCATCACTGCCGTCGCCCTCGTCCGCCCGTCCCGTTCCTTGCTGGACCTGGAGCCTGCTTCCGTAAAAAAGAAATGGAAGGACAAAACCTTTGCCGCTGGCGCCAACCGCGCAGAAATCGAAAAAGCCGCCAGCGAATTCGGTATAGAATTATGGGAACACATCGGCAACGTCATCCTCGCCATGCGCCGCATCGCCCCGGAGTTGGGATTGGATTGACTCTCATCCCACCCCTCTCCCACCCTTCGACTTCCGCTTCGACAGGTTCAGCGCGGCGGCTCAGGGCATGCCAGGAGAGAGGAAAGGAGAAATATGTCCCTGCAAGGTAAAGGCTTCTTTATTTCTCAGCCCTACCAATGCGAGGGGGGCAATCCTTCGGCTATCCTTATGACCGCCCAGGCTGCAGGTCTGAGTCACGTGTTGGTCAAGATCGCCGAGGGAACACAGGCATCCGGGTTGAATCCTGCCGGCAACGACCTCAACGAGCCCCTCGTCCAGGCGTTGCACGCCACAGGGATCGCTGTCTGGGGCTGGCACAATGTCTCTGGCAATAACCCTTTGGAAGAGGCTGTGCTCGCTATCCGCCGTGTGCATGAGCTTGCCCTGGACGGTTATGTGCTCTTCGTCGGCGCGGCTTATGAGCAGCCGGGCAAGGAACTGGCCGCACGTGCGTTCATGGCCGAGGTGCGCGCAGAGTTGAGCAATGTTCCACTCGCCTTGAGCACTTACCGTTTTCCGAATTTTCACCCCGGTTTGCCTTGGGCAGCCTTCCTGGAGAATTGCGATGCCGTCATGCCGCAAGTCTATTGGGAAGCCGCGCACAATGCTGGGGCGCAATTAACAGAAAGCCTGCGGCAGTATCGGGCGCTGCCCAATGCCCGTCCCTGCATTCCCACTGGGGCGGCTTATGGCACGCCTGACGGCTGGGCGCCCACAAATGAAGATATGGACGATTTCTTCGTTACAGCCAAAGAACTGGGCGTCGAAGCCGTCAATTTTTTCTCGTGGGATGCCTGCCGTAACCAACTTCCCCAATTGTGGGACTTGATCGCGGCTTCCAAATGGCCGGTTCAAAAAACAGCAGCTATGCAACTCCCGCTGGTGTGGCCTCATACCGTGGAAGGTCTGTCCGCGGCAACTTCAAGCCATTCCTGGGATTACCCCCCAGCGGGCAGGGGTCAACCAAGCGGCGACGCTACAATTGCCGAGGCTGATGATTACCTCCCCGCGAGCGGAGAACAATCAAGCGGCGAGGCAGCGATTACCAGCGCTGTTGATCACCCCCCAATGGGCGGAGGTCAATCAAGCGGCAAGGCAGCAGTTACTAGCGAGGTTGATTACCCTCCCGCGGGCGGTGGACAGCCAGTCGCGTCCGACAGCCAGGCAGGCGAATTCAAAGCGCGGTTCTCTTCCCACCCCCCCAGGCCGGACGCGTTCACAACTCAATACCTGAATGCCCTCAAGAGTTACCAGGCTGCAAAAGTATCTGCTCTTTACGCCAAAGATGCCATTCACGTGCGCGGCGACAAGGTTTTGAACGGTGCGCAGGTAATCCGTACCGGTTACTCGGCTTTTTTCTACGGTCTGCCAGCCGGGGCGACATTCGTGCTTCTCGGTGTGGAAGTGCGCGGCGACGTTCGTTACCTGGCCTGGAAGGCCGGGCCTCTAACTGCTTACGAATCCATTATCCTGCGGGACGGGATTATCATCCTGGAATATACTTATATCGAGTAAGCACAGGGGGCTGGATAGCGAATACGATGAGATTTCCGAGGTTTTCTAACTTCGGAAGATTAATATACGGCGCAGGGCGCTCTTTACGCTTTACTTACTCTTCTGCGCCGCTTTCTTACTTTTCACTTCTTCCTTCTTCCCGGTCACCACAAACCTCTCCAGCACCCACCCTTCCGTCACGCCGATCACCGCATCCCCTGGCTTGATCTCCACCACGGACTCACCGCGCACGGCAGCACGCTTGCGCAGCGGAGCAGCATCCAGGCGCGTAGACTTGGGCGCGGCCTTGGCCAGGTGCAGCGTGATGATTGCATTGCCTTTGCCGCTCGCCAGCCCGACCAGCGTTACCCTCGGCGGCAGCTCCCAGGCGATGACGCCCTTGCCGTAGCGTCCCTGCGCCGGGAAATCCTTCTGTTCAACACGCTTGGCTTTGCCATCCGAGGCGATGACAAATATCTCGCCGGTAGCAGGCAGGATCTGACAACCAACCACCTCGTCACCCACACCTAATTTGATTCCGTTGACGCCTACCGCTACCAGCCCCATCGGGCGGACATCTTCCTCTGCAAATCGGATCGCCAAACCTTGCGCGGTCGCCAGCAATATTTCCTTCCCACCGTCGGTCAAGGCGGCCCAACCCAGGCTGTCGCCGTCGTTGACTTTGACCAATGTAAAGGTCTGCGCCGAGGGGCCGGGCAGCTCGTTTACCAGACTCTTCTTGACCATCCCGCCGCGAGTCACGGCCAGCACGCAGGCTTCTTCGGGTAAAGCGCCCCTCTTGGAGGGCAGGGCAAACATGGCTGCCAGCTTATCGCCTTCCTTGAGCGGCGTGACCTTGTAGAAGGGGGCGCCCTCGGATAGTTTCCCGGCTTCGGGCAGGGTGTGGACAGCGACCGCAGTGGCCGCGCCGCGCTCGGAGACCAGCACCAGGGTATCGGTCGAGGCGGCGCGCACCAGCAGCCTCGGCGCGTCAATGCCGCTCAGGCGCGGCGGCTTGTCCTCGCGGCTGCGCGCCAGAATCCCCTTATTCGTCAGCCCCACCCAGACCACCTGTTCGGGCAGCAGCTCGGTTGTCGTTAATGGAGCTTTTTTCGTCCGGCGACTCAGGCTGACAATCTGCGTGCGGCGCTTGTCGGCGTATGCAGCCTTAACTTTGAGAAGTTCCTCCGCGGCAATAGTGCGCATCTTCCTGGCGGATTTCAGCAGCCTATCCAACTCTTTGATGAGGGCCAGCGCCTCTTTGTACTCGGTCTCGATCTTCTTGCGCTCCAGGGCGGCCAGGCGGCGTAGTTGCATCTCTAAGATAGCGTTGGCCTGCACCTCGGTCAGCTTAAAACGCTTTATCAGGCGGGCACGGGCGGTCTCCACGTCGGGTGATTTCTTGATCAGTTCGATGACCGCATCCAGGTTCTTGAGCGCCACCAACAGCCCTGCCAGGATGTGGGCGCGTTGCCTAGCCCTTTCTAGATCATATTCACTGCGGCGGCGGATGACCGTAAGCCGATGCTCCAGGTAGACGCGCAGCGCCTGCTTGAGGGATAACATGCGCGGTTCGCCACGTCCGTCTTCACCGACGACCAGGGCCAACAAGATGATGCTGAAAGTATCCTGCATCGGTGTACGCTTGTATAGCTCGCGCAGCACGACCTCCGGTTCGACGTTCTTGGTCAGCTCGATTACGATGCGCATGCCCTGGCGATCAGATTCATCCCGCAGGTCGGTGATGCCCTGTAGTGGCGACTCACCGGGTCGCCCTACTTCACGCGCCAGGTCGGCGATGCGTCCGATAAGTGCGGACTTATTGACGGTGTATGGCAGCTCGGTGACGATGATGCGGTTCTTGCCTCGCTCCATCTCCTCGAAGTGGACGCGCGCCTGGATCGTGACCCGGCCGCGTCCTGACCCGTAGGCGGTTTCGACGCCTTCCTCGCCCTTCTGTTGGATGATGACCCCTCCGGTGGGAAAGTCCGGTCCCTGGATGAATTCCATCAGGCGGGCGACGGGGATGTCATCCATCTTCTCCCAGTGCTCGAGCAAGTAGACCAGGGCATCAACCACTTCGCCCAGGTTATGGGGCGGGATGCTGGTGGCCATGCCGACCGCGATGCCGGTCGCTCCGTTGACGAGCAGGTTGGGGATGGCCGCCGGCAGAACGGTCGGCTCGGTTAGCGTGCCGTCGAAGTTGTCTGCGTAGTCAACGGTGTTTTTGCCGATGTCGGCTAGCAGGTCCAACGCCGGCGCAGCCAGGCGGGCCTCTGTGTAACGCATGGCAGCCGGAGGGTCGCCGTCCACCGAGCCGAAGTTGCCCTGCCCATCCACCAGCAGGGTGCGCATGGAAAAACCCTGCGCCATACGCGCCATGGCTTCGTAAACGGCCATGTCGCCGTGGGGATGGTACTTGCCGAGAACCTCGCCGACGATGCGGGCGGATTTCTTGTAGGCGCTGTCAACGCGCAGGCCCATGTCGTACATGGAATACAGGATACGGCGCTGGACGGGCTTGAGACCATCGCGCGCATCCGGCAGGGCGCGCGCCACGATGACGCTCATGGCGTAATCGAGATAGGATTGCTGCATCTCGCGGTCAATGTCAATCTTGCGGATGAGGCCAAGTTCCATAGGTTGCTCCACGGAAATTACAACAGAGAGCACAGAGTCCACAGAGCAAATAATCTAGAAATAGGCTCTTAGTACTCTATGTACTCTGTGGTGAATTAATGTTCTGCGCCGCTTATCTTACGGGGAAAGGGAGAAAGCGTCAAGGAAACAAGAACGGGGCGGCCCTGAGACCGCCCCGCATGTTCTATCACGGCGTGAAGTTGATGGTCTTGGAGAGGTATGTTCCGCCGAGGCCATTTGACGTACACAGGGTGAAGGTGGCCGTGATGCTGTGCCCGCTGGGATCATAACTCAACTCGCCGGGGTCGGCGTTGGTCACATTGCCGCTTTCACCTGGCATCAGGTCGCTCTGCGTCATTTCGATTGCACAACCATTGTAGGCTTTGAAGTCATCCCGGATGTGCGTTGTGGATGTAGCTGTCGTATTGTCCGTTACCACGATCCGGATGGATTCCCAGGTGACGCCTCCAGTATTGTTGATCGAGAAACGGAAGATAAACGACGGCAAGCAGGACGTGAGTCCGATGTAGGCAACGGTGAATCCAGGTTCAGGCGTGGGGGTGGCAGGCGGCGTGAAAACGGGCACAGCCGCAAAGTTCCCGGTCGGGGTGGCATAGAATGCCCACACCCAGCAGAAGGATGTCGGATCGTTGGGATTGCGGATGTAATAATACTGACCGCTGGGATCCTTCCCGAACACCTGAACCGTTTTGCCAACCGCCAGCCCGCCGACCTGATCGTAAGCATTTCCCGGTCCGAGGCGGCATTTCGTTTCTGTGGATACGCTGATGAAGGCGCCTTCGGGTGTGAGAGTCAGCGTGACAGTGGGTGTCAGCGTCATTGTGGGTGTCAACGTCACTGTGGGTGTCAACGTCATTGTAGGGTTAAGCGTTGGCGGTAGGGCGGAGGTCATCGTCGCTTCGGGCAGCGGAGACGGCGGCTGGATCGGTCCCGGCTCCCCCTGCGCAGCCTGGGTGAGGGTGGCTGCTACACCAGCGACGGCGGTCTGCATTACCGCCGTGTCATTTGCTGGGGGAGGGGGTTGCGATGTACTCGTGCTGGGTAAGAAGCAGGCGGCCTGCACAATTGCGATTAGAGTAAAAACATAAATAGCGCGAAAACTCTTTGCTGACATAGGGCACCTCCTCGTGAGACGCGGAATGGTAGGATACCATAAAGGAAGCCCATAGGCTACCATAATAATAATACAATGTATTCAGATCAAAAGCAATCCCTGTTTATCTATTCAGCAGGGCTTTCTCAAAGTCGAGAAGTATCCTGCCAGTGTGCCCCATCTCCCTGCCCCTTTCCCTGGGGAAAGGGAAAGGAAGCGAAAA
>Ga0315289_10014761_pt1 | contig 10877 bp, 5 predicted proteins | sample YL17G11_40_MG_FD_203452 | JGI IMG/M metagenome (GOLD analysis project Ga0315289, IMG submission 203452) | Sediment microbial communities from Yellowstone Lake, YNP, Wyoming, USA - YL17G11_40 | ecosystem: Environmental > Aquatic > Freshwater > Lake > Sediment | place: USA: Wyoming | collected...
TTTGCCAGGGAGATGGCTAAATCCCTCAGAACGTTATAATCGTAACCGTAAACATCAAGGAAAACCTCAGTCGCCGACTGGGGTTCTGAGAAATAGATAAATGTGTCGTAGATTTCACCTATCTTCTTTAACTTGGGACGCAATGACTCGATGACTTCTTGCACTGTGCGCGCCCTTTCTGAGCGAGGCATAAGTGTAACATAGACTTTGGAGGACCAGCCTTCAACTCTCGCCGTAACAGTTTTAGTTACATCTCTAATTTCAGGGATAGTGGTGAGCTGGCTTTCTACTTCAGAGACCACCTGGTCGGAGATTTCAAGCTTGGCTCCTGAAGGAAGTTCTACAAAGATGGTGAACTCGCCCTGTTCAGTGGTCCCCATATAGTCCTTTTCTAAGAAATTTCTATAGATTAAGAATGAAAGGAGAGAGAGAAAAACCATACTCACAATACTGATATATCGCTTGCGGATGGCAAAGGCGACGTTTTTCCTGTAAAGGTTACGCAACTTTTGAAAATTCAAGGCAGGCTTTTTCTTCGGGCTTTCCGGAGATGGGAACTCATCCTCTGGCATAAGTTCTTTCTTACTTTTTGTGTAAACCCCGTTAGAAAAGTATGATTGAACTTCAGGTGTCGCCTCATCTTCTTCATAGTCTGCCCTATTATGCCCGCCTCTTAACAGACTGAAGACCTTACGGAGCCAGCCCTTATGGGTGGGACCTTTTCTAACGGTGTAAAGAGGAACTCTGGAAGAAAGAAGAGGAACCACAGTGACGGCAACAAACAGAGAAGCTACCAGAGAGAATGTTACGGTTAAAGCCAATCCGCTGTAGAGTATCCCTACTTGCTTGTTCATGAAAACAATGGGCAGGAATACAACCAATGTGGTGATAGTTCCTGCCACAATTGGTAGAATAACTTCCTGGCTGGCATTAATGCAAACCTCCTTTTGGCTCGGCTGGGACTCAATTCCTTCTTGGTCTGATTCATCGTTTCTCCCCGCCAGTTTAACCTTATGCTTAAAAATATTCTCCAGCACCACAATCGAATTATCAACGAGCATGCCGATTCCCAGGGCAAGTCCGCTAAGGGTCATAACATTTAGAGTTATCTTCTGAAAGTACATTAAGCTGAAGGCGACCATTACTGAAATGGGGATTACTACAACAATAATAAAGATATGTCTTATATCGTTGAGGAAAAGGAATAGGATGGCTCCTGATAAGAAAGCACCGAGGAGAAGAGAACCCCAGACAGTTCTTATGGATTGCTTTATGAATATCGCCTGGTCTGATACAGTAACAATGTTTACTTCTCTAGGCAGGCTGGGTTTAATCTCTTCCAACTCCTTCTTAATCGCTTCACTTATCCGCACGGTATTGGCTGTCGACTCTTTGTGAATATATAGTGCTGTTACTGGACGGGTATTTAATCGAGCGTAAGCTTCAGCTTCAAGATAGGAATCTTTTACATCAGCGATATCTTCCAGTCGAATTATGGAACCTGTGGGAGTAACTATTATTCCCAACTTCTTTATCTCTTCTACAGTCTTAAATTCTCCCATGGTTCTAACCAGATACCTGTATTTCCTCTTATCTACGCTTCCTGTCAGGAGGTTGAGATTACTGAGATTTAGAATTCCTATGACTTTTTTTATTGGCAAATTGTAAGCTTGCAGGCGAGTCTGGTCAATTTCGACCAGAATCTTCCGCTCTCTGCCCCCTCGGACCTCTACATTTGCTACACCGTTGATTCTGCTGAGCTGTTCCTTCATTCTTTCTTCTGCTATTTTGCGGAGCATCTCCGGGGTGTATCCTGGGCCAGTCAGAGCCAGAATCATAATCGGGAAATCCGCTTCGTCGTACCGCTCAATTACTGGCTTCTCAATCTCCTGCGGTAGCTTGTTCTTGATTTGTCCAACCTTTTCCCGTACCTCTAAGGCAGCAAACTTCATATTAGTGCCCGGTTCAAAAGTGAGGGTCACGATTGAAGACTCTTTCTTGGAAGTGGAGATAATATGTTCTAAGTGTTTAACAGGACTCACAGCCTCTTCGACGGGTCTGGTGACCAGAGATTCTATATCTTCAGGGGCCATTCCGCCTCGCACATCTATTTTGATGGTCACAATTCCGTAGCTTGCGTTTGGCATAAGCTCAACTGATAGATGGGTTAATGAGATACCCCCTATTATGATGAGCCCCAGAAAAACCATACATATGGCTATTGGCCTTTTTACAGCAAATTCGGAGAGTCCCATCGCCTTTTCTCCCCCAACTGGTCAGGCACTCAAATTGGAGTAGCGGAGCGTTAGCTCCGCGTTATAACCGCGAAGCTCTGCTTCGCTACTCCTTTTTAATTAGTAGAATGTCTTATTGTTAACTACAAGGGATTTGCCAGTGTTATTGTCTAAAATCTCGATTTCTCCAAAATCTTTGAAATTGTATCTCCGGAGCAACTTTGTTACAGTTTCCATAGAAATGGGTAAGATATCCTCATTCTCAAACTTCTTCTGGTTTCTCTTCTTCAGGTTTGCCATAGCATTCTGAATTCCTCTCCAGACAAGGGAAAAGGCGTCGGCAGGTGGAGGACCGGTCTGTTCTGGTAGAGGACTCCCAATTCCTCTTTTCTTGATTATGTCTAAGGTAAATTTGAAAATGCCTCTCTCCAGATTCGGAACTTTGGGGATGAACTCGCCATTCACAGCCGCGACTTTAAAGTTTTCTTTCAAGTGTTTATCTTCCTTAAATTTATCCTCTATTCTCCGGGAAATCTGTTTGGCTAAAAACTCTGGCAAATGGAGCTCTTCAATTGAAAACTCCTCGCTTTCCAGTCGTTCTTTCTTCTCCTTAGATACTAAATTGGAAAGAAGAAGTGTAGGGTCAAGTCTCGTTTCCAAGAGCATCCTTTTGATATACTCTCCTTGAGAAATATCTCCCGCCATAAATTTCTCGATGTCCTCCACATATCTGGTAAGAATTAACTCAAACCCAGAAATATCAGAATCCCTTGTCACTAAGGTGATGAATTCTAAATCTGCATCTGTAGAAAGCGCAACTCTCGATAGAACATGCAGGACATTACCCAATTTTTCGAACGATTCCTCTGAGGGCTTAAGCGAACTATCCAGTAAGTTATGGACAGGCATATAGACCCCCAGGGTTTTGCCCACCGTGTTAACCTTTACCTCGGTGTTATACTCGTCCCTGCACAGCTTTATGACAGAATCGGAAACTTTTGTCTTCGGATAGGTTGGCTTGCATCCAGAACTCATAAATATAAAAAGTATGAACAACGGGAATATCTTTCTCATGTTCACCTGACTTCTGTAGCAGCAAAGCGTAAGCTTTGCTTTCCCCTCACCTTCATCCTCTCCCCACGGGGGAGAGGGAGGGGTGAGGGGGTTTTGTTTCAGCAGGGGCGGTCGCCCACTGGTTGGGCACCATTTATGGTGCCGTCCCGTCCTTTGGTTTCCTCTTTTCCCCTCTGGTTATTTTTTCCGTACTCAGCAAAAATGGCTTCTATTTCATCGTATTCCAGCTCTTCTTTTTCCAGGAGTTCGGAAACAAAACGCTCCATTAATGTCCGTTCTTTTTTCAAGAGACTCTCCACTTCTTGGTGACATTTCTGGAGTATCTCCTGAGTTTCCTGGTTCAGTTTCTCTTTAAGTTCATTGGAAATTTGCGACTCGGGAATGACAGAATAGTCTCCTAAATAGCCATTACTTCCCATACCAAATTTCCAAACCATAGTATGAGCATAAGCCATTGCTTTCTGGAAATCGTCAGCAACTCCTGTTGTGGTGGTGCTGAACTTTAAGTTCTCAGCAACATATCCACCCAGGCAGACCTTTATGTTTGCCAGTGCCTGCTCCTTACTGGTAGTAAATAGTTCCTCTCTGGGCTGATGAAGCACAGCTCCCAAAGCTCCTCCCCGGGAAGCAATGGAAGCTTTGAACACATCATCAGTTGGATGGAGAATGTATAAGACTATCAGGTGTCCGGTCTCGTGGTATGCTGTCATTTCCCTCTCTCTCTGGCTCAGTTTTCTCTTGTGTTTAATGCCCATATCGATTCTATCCATTGCTTCAGAGAGGTCTTCCCACTCCACGCTCTCCTTCAATTTTCGGGTGGCTATTAGAGCTGCCTCCTTGACGATGTTTTCAATATCTGCTGCGCTCTTGTATACTGTGTTTCTGGCTAAGCGAGGAATATCAATAGAAGGGTCATGTTTAACTTTTCCTAAATAGTGGTTAAAGAGCTCCTCCCTTCCTTCCAGGCCAGGCCTGTCAATATATATCTTTCGATCGAACCTGCCCGGTCTAATCAGCGCCTTGTCCAGGACGCTTTCAGGAGCATTTGTTGCTCCAATGACAATCACATTTTCTTCCCTCTCCTTCAAACCATCCATTTCCACCAGGAGCTGATTTTGAGTGGTATTGGTCTCTTCTCCTCCCAGGAAGCCGAATGTTCTACCCCTACCGATAGCGTCAATTTCATCAATGAAGACTATGCAGGCTCCATAGCCATAGGCGAGTTGTCTTGCCTTTTTGAACAGTTTGCGCACTCTGGAAGCTCCCATTCCCACAAATATTTCCACAAATTCACTTGCCGCCATGGACAGAAAGGGTATACCCGACTCTTTAGCTATCGCTTTAGCTAAAAGAGTCTTTCCGCAACCCGGAGGGCCGACCATCAAAAGCCCCCTTATTATTTTCCCTCCAATTTTTTTGATGCGCGTCCTGTCCTTGATTAGTTCCACCACTTCCAACGCCTCTTTTTTGGCTTCATCAATACCTTTTACATCGTTAAAAGTAACATCCACATTTTCACTCTTGATAGGAGTTTTCTTCAACTTGAGGAGCGTGCCAGTTTGCATGCTGATAATGACATAGGCAAAGATCAAGGCGTGAACTGCACCCATCAATAGAGTAAGAGGTAGCTGAGCGAGAGTCATATGGAGATAGTAGGATTCCAGGGAGAGTAGCCCTATTATGGCTAAAGCCACCAGAGTCACAGTGCCAAAAATTATGAGTAGTTTCACCCAGTGGTTTATCCAGAACATGTTCATCTTTCTATTCCACATTTTTTAGCCTCCTCCTTCTTCCTGGTGACTATCTGTAGGGGACGGACTCTGTGCCGTCCCTGGCGGGCGACCACCCCGATACATCGGGGTAAACTGCGTGTCGCCCCTACATCCCTTCCTGTCGGGTGGCCACGGAGTGCCACCCCTACGAGGCGACCACCCCGATACATCGGGATAAACTGCGTGTCGCCCCTACATCCCTTCCTGTCGGGTGGCCACGGAGTGCCACCCCTACGAGGCGACCACCCCGCTTTTGCGGGATAAACTGCGTGTCGCCCCTACTTTCTGTAGGGGACAGACTCTGTGCCGTCCCTACATTTCATCTTTTGCACGGTTAAAACCGTGCCTACGAATCTTCGTGCAAAAAAGATTGTAGGCACAGATTCAATCTGTGCAACTATCATGCCGTCTTTCTTCTTTCAAAAATTTTTTCACCCATTAAGTAAAAATAAGGTATAATTAATAAAGTAAGCAAAGCGGCTGATGAAAGTCCTCCTATCACTGTTATTGCCAGAGGAGCACTCAACTCGGCTCCTTCGCCAAAGCCCAAAGCCAGAGGGAGCAGTCCCAAAACAGTTGTAAGTGTGGTCATTAAGATTGGTCTAAGCCTTGTCGTGCCCGCCCTTCTAACTGCCTCCTCGGTCCCGATTCCTTCTCGTCTAACCGTGTTGATATAGTCAATTAGAACGATGGCGTTATTGACCACAATTCCGCCCAACATGATAACTCCCATCAATACTATGGCGTTCAATGAGGTGTGTGTTACAAGTAGAGCTAAAGCCACCCCAATTAAAGAGAAAGGAAGTGTAAACATAATTATGAAAGGCTGCCACAGTGATTCGAACTGTGCAGCCATGATCATATAAACGAGGATTATGGCAAGTATCAGGGCAAATCTCAAGCTTTTAAAGGACTCACTCATCTTTTGTGTTTCCCCGCTCAAAATTACCGAGTAGTCGGAAATATTTTGATATTTTTTCAATTTCTCCTTAATGTCCTTTATTGCGTCGTTCAAACTCCTCTTGAAAATATTAGCTGTGATCAGGACAGCCCTCTGCTGGTCCAGCCGTTTTATTTCGCTTGGACCCCTGCCCGTAGTTAGAGTAGCAACTTCTGCCAGAGGAATCTCTATGTCCATATTTGAATGGACTGTCAAAACCCTTAGCTTTGATGCATCTGCCCTGTCTTCCGGTCTAAGTCTCACTGTGACATCTATTTCCCGCCCTTCTTCTTTGAATTTGGTTGATACATAGCCTCTGATAGCAATAAGGGCGGTTCGGGCTATGTCGGTTACAGAAAGGTTATAAGCAGCGGCTCTATCCTTATCCACATGAACTTTTGTTTCGGGGGAAGGCAGTGCCAGACTACTCCTCACTCCGTAGATTCCTGGAATAGATTCGATTTCTTGAGCTACCTCCTCAGATATTTTCTTGAGCACATCCAGTCTCGGTCCCTTTATTTCCAGTACTACTGGTGCAGCAACTTCCAGGGTAGACTTGAGGGCGCTCTCCTCCAGAATATATTCAATCTCAGCCATGGCAGCCATCTTCTCGTCTCTGAGCATTGATTTTAAATCCTGGATGACTTCAGCACTCGAATGAGCCTTCATTTTCCATTTCAAAGATTTTAGTTGCTGAAATAGCTCAGCGCCCGAACGGGTCTTCCGAGTTTTCGATTTTGCACTATCTTTTGTAGTTTTTGGCAATTTTCCCCTCCAGAGTTTCACCACCAACTGGGCCTGATGAGAACCCAGCATTTCCAGGACATTTTCCGAAGAGGAGCCGACAGTGGCTGTAACATCTTTAACTTCTGGAATCTCGCGCAGTAATTCTTCTATCTTTTTTGTCACCGAATCGGTGGCCTGTAACGCCGCGCCCGTCGGCAGATTCACCTTTATAATGAATTCACCCTGGTCTATTTTGGGCATGAATTCTCTATTGGTAGTGAAGAGGAAGAGGAGACTAAAAGCAAATAGAGACAGGACAACTATTGTAGAGAGAAGCTTGTGTGCTAAGCAACTGGAAAGCAATTTGGAGTAGACATCCATAATTTTGGTCTTCCTTAGGGGACCGAGAAAAAGGGGACTGTCCCCTTTTTCTTTTTGGGGACTCTCCCCTTTGTTAAAAAGTAGCCTGTCCCCTTTTTTACCTGCGGCTAGGAGAGGCACCAAAGTTACAGCTACCCAGAGAGATGCTATCAAAGAAAAGGTTATAGTAAAGAGCAAATCCTTGAATAGCTGACCGGCTATTCCCACCACAAACAACATGGGCAGGAACACCGCTATAGTAGTTAACGTTGAGGAGGTGATAGCTTCATTTACTTCTTCCGCACCTTTAACCGCTGCTTCTTTTCCAGGAAGCCCCAGCTGGTGGTGGCGGAATATGTTTTCAATTACAACAATGGCGTTATCCACTAGCATTCCTACTCCCAAAGCCAGTCCTCCTAAAGACATCATGTTAATGGAGATTCCCTTGAAATACATTAAACTGAAAGTAGCCATAATGGAGATGGGAATCGATGTGCAGATAATTATTGAAACCTTTAGACTCCTTAGAAATAGGTAAAGGACTAAGAAGGCCAATACACCTCCTTGGATGGCCGCATCGGTGACTCCCTTAATAGATTTCTCAATGAAAATCGACTCGTCGTATATGACATCCAGATTAGTTCCTCTGGGCAATAAAAGCTTTAGGTCTTCTAAAGCCGTGCGAATCCTTTTTATGGTTTGAATAGTATTGGCTTCGGCTTGCTTCTGGATAGCTAAAGAAATATTATCCTTCCCGTTGTGGCGGGAGAAGCTACTATCCTCCTTGAGCGTATCTTTCACAGTGGCCAAATCTGAAAGGAGAATGAGGCGCTTATCTTCGTTGGGCTTTGACTCTTCCTCTTCCTGGCTTAGTTGTTGAGGTTGCTTTGGTGATTTGAGGATATCCACTTCGACTACCGTCCCCTTTATCTCAGGTACGGTTTTAAATTCGCCCATAGTCCTGATGAGATACTCATAAAGTTTACCTTTGGTTGTCCCTGCGGGATAATTTAGATTTGAGTTCTTTAAAGCATCCACAAGGGATAGAATAGATATTTTAGAAGCCTGGAGTCTTCCCTGGTCGACCTCAACCAGTATTTGTCTCTCCTTCCCCCCACTTATCGTTGCCGAGGCGACTCCTGTAACTTTCTCGATTTTGTCTTTGATTCGACGGGTTATTTTTAGGAGTTCCTGGGGCGTCTCGTTGCCCGTTATGCTCAAAATCATAATCGGACGGGAGAAGGGATTGACAGGCATTATGGTGGGGTCTTCTGCTTCCAAGGGCAATATTTCCTTTACGGGATCTATTTTCTCCCTTAACTCTAGATGGGCGAATCCCATATTCGTTCCCCAGTCGAATTCAGCAGTAACCATTGATACGCCTTCCCGGGAAATCGATTTTATCCTCTCCAAGTTTTTAACTGTTCCAATGGCCTCCTCAATCGGTTTGGTGATTAGGGTTTCAATCTCTTCAGGAGCTGCATTTCCATAGAGGGTGACTATAGTCATTTGAGGATAAGTTATGGCAGGAAATAATTCCTGGGGTAGCCTTTTCCAGGAAATAAAACCGAAAAGTGTCACCGCCAAAAAAATCATTGTTGTGGTTACTGGTCTACGAACAGAAAACCTCGATAATCTCATTTACTGTTCACCTTCCTCACTGACCGTAGATACCTCTTTTTCGGCTTCTTCGTATTCTTTTACCTCGATTACTTTTACCCTTTTCCCATCGGCTAAACTCTCAGGCTTTTCCATCACCACCAATTGGCCTTCATCCACGCCCTCAGCAATTTGGGCGTAGTCTGAAGAGAGATATGCTACCTCTACTCTTTGAGCGTAAGCAACATTGTCATCTCCCACAACAAAGACCCTGAACTCTCCGGTCGATCTATCTAAGCTATCGCTGGGGACAATAAGTGCATTATCTTTTTCAAAAATGGAGATTTTAACACGGGCGAACATTCCCGGAAGTAGTAACCCGCCAGGATTATCCAGATTAGCCTTAACGGTCAAGGTCTTGCTTTTTCCTGCTATTAGAGGTGAGATATTACTTACCATGCCAACAAAGTCTATTCCTGGATACGTGTCCACATTAACTGTGACGTTCTGCCCTAAGAAAACCCGGTCTATCTCTTTCTCGATGATCCCCAGTTCTGCAACAACATTTTCCAGATTGACAAGAGTGGCTACCTTCACGTTGGGTGTAATGAACTCTCCAACCTCAACGTTCTTGTCACCAATTATTCCATCCTTAGGAGCCCGGAGATAAGTCTTCTCAAATTCTGAGGAGGCAAGTCTCGCAGCCAGCCTGGCCTGTTCTAATTTCGATTTTACGATGGCTCCAATGGAATAGAGCTTTTCGTATTCTTCCAATTCAATCTGTGCCTGTTTCAATTTCAGGAGAGGGTCGTTCTGGTTCAGGCGGGCTATGGTTTCTCCCTTTCTTACCTTATCCCCTTCACGAAAATTGAAGGATTCAATCATCCCTGCAACCTGAAATCTGAGCTCTATTTCAGAGCCTCCCTTTATGGTGCCCATTGCAGAGAGGGTGTCCTGGAATGTTCCCCTGGCTACTCTAAAGACATTAACCGGAACTTCCTCTTCCCCTAATTGAGTCTCCTTCTGGCCTTTCTTTCGCATTTCTTCTGTCTTTTCTCCACGCCCTATTGAGGCCGGTAATTTTCTTTTAGTGGATAGATGCTTGGCAATCCTGGATGTGACTGCCATTAGGATTCCCGCTATTGCGAGAACGAGAATTATGAAAATGAGCTTGTTCTTTTTAATCCATTCATACGATACCATCATCTCACCTCACTCATATTTTTTAGTCGGTCGCAATGACATTTCTGTGTAATCTCCCCGATTTTATCGGGATAATCGCTGTAGTCAAGGGCGAAGTTTTACGAAGCCCTAATATTTTTCACTTCCCATCGCCTTATTCAGACTGGCAACGGCTATATGGTAATAGGCCAGCGCTTCATTATATGAATTGCGAGCACTGGTCAGGTTTATTTCTGCTCCTAAAACCTCAGAATTGGGAGCGAGATTCAGTTTACCTTTCTCTCTGGCAATCTTCTCCTGCTCCTTGCGGAATTCAATCTCTTTAGAAATAGCTTCAAGCTGGATTAGAGACTTTTGGTAATTAAAGTAGGCTTCCCTTACGTCGGATTCCATTCTCTTCTCCGCCTCTTTGGCTTCGTTGACAGCCTTTTCATACTCAATGTCAGCTTCTCTCTGTTCGGAAACATTCTTAAGATTGTCGAAGAAAGATAGGCTAACAGAGCCAGTGTTTGACTCGGTTCTTGACGACTGTCCCAATTTTGGATTGGTCTGGTCAGAAGTATAGGCGGAACTTAGTGTGCTTCCCCCCAAGCCCTTGCTAATTTTAATCCCTGCATACCAGGAATCAGAAGTTTTGAGTTTCTCCGTTTTATAGGCACCGCCACCTCTACCATAAAATCCACTCAGGTCAATTTTGAACCTCTGGTCGCTTCTGACAATCTCCTTCCCCAGCTCAGCGAATCTCACAGAAAGCTTGCTTATGGCGAGGTCTGTGTTATGCTCCCTTGCCAGTTCCAGGCAATGGTCCAATGAGATTGCCAATTCCTGGAAATCAAGACGAGTATCAACTTCCACAGAAACGGGTTTTTCAAGATTGAGTAACTGCTGAAGAGTCAAAAGAGCCAGCGAGAAGTCTTTTTCTTCAGAAATTTTCTCATAACGAACTTGATTATATTGGGATTGAACATTTAGAAGTTCCTCTTTGGTTAC
>Ga0315289_10014763_pt1 | contig 10877 bp, 9 predicted proteins | sample YL17G11_40_MG_FD_203452 | JGI IMG/M metagenome (GOLD analysis project Ga0315289, IMG submission 203452) | Sediment microbial communities from Yellowstone Lake, YNP, Wyoming, USA - YL17G11_40 | ecosystem: Environmental > Aquatic > Freshwater > Lake > Sediment | place: USA: Wyoming | collected...
ACTTGGCTGGGTGCCCAAAGTGAATTTCGACGGGTTGGTAGAAATGATGGTGGATGCTGATCTGAAACACCTCGGAGGGGAGATCTCCTGAGCAAGAAGCTGACTTATCCGGACTCTCAAACCGACGCACCTTCTGGTCTGGGGGCTGGTACTAAAAGTACTCGCTCTTCCTGGCTTCGTTGGTTGGGTACAGTGCTGGCGGTTGGATTGCTCATTTATTTACTGAGCCAACAAGGTTGGTCAGAGATTGCCTCAGCTGCAGGGCAGATTGCCTGGTGGCGTTTTATTTTGGTATTAATCTTAGTCATGATCTCGCGTTTTGCAGTGGCAGGACGTTGGCACGTGTTGATGCGCTCTGCTGGAACTGGTATTACTCCCCGACAATCCATCCGTTTGACCTTCGCCATGTTGTTCTCTTCCAACTTCTTACCCACCACCATCGGTGGCGATGTTTTACGTTTGGCAGGGACAATCCGTCTGGGTTTTGATCAGGCAATCAGCTTAGCATCATTGGTCGTCGATCGCCTGGTTGGCATGGCTGGCATGGCTATGGCGCTTCCGTTTGGCGTTCCGGCATATATCCAGTATGCCACTCGCATACCCACGACGAGCATCGCAATTCCTTGGCTTAATCTGCTCGCAGATAAGATTCGTAATTTTTTACATGATCTTCTGCAAGCGCTTAAGGTATGGCTCAATAAACCACGTTCACTTTTGGGTGCACTCGGCTTCACCTGGGTGCATATGCTCTGCACTTTCGCCATGGTCAAATTATTGTTAGGTGGAATGGGCGAGCATATCTCATTCTGGCTGGTAATGGGTTTATGGAGCGCTACATATTTCGTCACCCTAATACCCATTTCAATTAATGGCATGGGTGTGCAAGAGCTTGCTATGACATTTTTCTATGTCGCAATTGGGGGCATATCCCAATCATCTGGTCTCACACTGGCTTTATTGATGCGCCTCCTACAAATGATAGCCAGCCTTCCCGGAGCGTTGTTCATCCCGGATATCATGGCTGGTAGAAAATAACATGGTTATGGAGTATTTCTCGGCAACCCTGCCACCAATTTGTTATAGAACCAGCGCAAAGGCTTTTATCGGCGACTCAAATGTCTATATCCACGTATTATTTGCTGATTTGAGATAATTTATGGTCCGTAAAGTTTACGGCATAATTTACATAATATCATTTGCCCTGTTTCCCTGGTTGGTAATGTCACCTGCCATCAGCCTCCTGGCAAATATCCCTATTCGTTTGGGAATATTTTGTCTGCTGTCTTTAGCAGGAGCTTTCCTATTCCGTCAGACGTGGCCTCGTCAGGGTTGGGGTGCTGCCCTCCTGTTCACCACATTGGGTTATGCTACTGCCTACAAGCTCGCCAGTTTTATCCCGGATATATCATCGTATCCGTTTTCACTTGCCTGGTCGGAAGCCAGCCGTTATTATTACGCTTCACTCTGGTTATCAAAGCAAGTTTACGGTCTTTCGGTGCCATCCTCCGTTCTCCATCCCAGCCGCTATTTGCTGCAGTCGTTTCCATTTTTATTCCCCAATTCTTCCCTTTGGTTTAGCAGATTCTGGCAGGTGATTTTATGGGTTACCACTGCTTCCGTAACCAGCTGGTTGTTGATCCGCAAGCTTGCCCTTGCAGCTCGTAGCAAACCTTTGGTCATATCCCTTAGCATGACTTTGTGGGGATTCCTTTTTCTCTTTCAAGGACCCATTTATTACCACCTGCTATTTATGGTGATTCTGATTTTATGGGGCTATGACAGCACTCGTTTCTGGCGGACTCTACTCGTTGTCCTGGTTGCCTCCCTTTGGGCAGGGATTAGTCGGGTGAACTGGTTACCTGTCCCTGGTCTATTGGTGTCTGCCCTTTACTTGATGGAAGTCAAAGCAAAAGGCAATCCTCTTTGGAGATACCTTTACCCTCCTGCCATATGGGTGTTGGCAGGGACTGGTATCGCCTTTGCCAGCCAGCAAGCGTACCAGCTTTGGTCAGGCAATCCACAAGCCTGGTTCGGATCCAGTTTCACAGCAGATTTACTTTGGTACCGCCTGCTGCCCAACCCGACTTTCCTCCTGGGTATCCTGCCCAGCGCACTCCTCGTCTCATTACCGCTTATTGGTCTGATGATTGTGCGTCTCATCAACCGCTGGCAAGAGTTTCATCTCATCCGTGTATTGGGCTTGGCAGCCATCCTGGGCGTGCTTTTTATGGGTGGTGTAATTGTCAGTGTCAAAATCGGCGGTGGAAGCAATCTGCATAATCTGGATGCATACCTCACTCTCCTGTTCGTGATTGGCTGTTATATCTTTTTTGACCGTTTCCAACCTGATCAACCAGCCCAACCAGATGGAACCGTTCAAGCTCGTCTTTCTTCAGCGTCTATTACACTGTTCAGATTAAGCGAAGGTATATTCGTCGCGGCTGCACTGGTCATCCCTGTTTACTTCACCCTGACCACAGGAGGACAACTGCCTAAAAGGGACTATCCTGCAGCCCAAGCTGCCTTACAAACCATAAACACCGAAGCCCAACAGGTGGAAAATCGTGGTGGTGAAGTGTTGTTCATTAGTCAGCGGCACTTGTTGACCTTCAATTATGTCCAAAATGTTCCCCTGATCCCCGAATATGAGCTAGTCTTCCTGATGGAAATGGCAATGTCTAATAACACCGCCTATATGGATGCTTTCCAAGCCGATGTAAGCAATCAACGCTTCGCCGTGATAGTCTCAGAGCCTTTAGTCATCCAATATCAGGGTAGGAGTCATGGTTTCGGTGAAGAAAACGATGCTTGGGTGGCACGCGTCTCCGAGCCCGTATTATGCTATTACGAGCCAGCAATAAAGTTAGATTCCGTTGGCTTGGTTTTATACACCCCTCGTCTTAACCCATGCAAGTAACGATATAATCACACACTTTCCCGGAAACCAATAATAGAGGTAATATGACGAAAATCGATTATAAGGAAACTACCAGTGACTTGCTTGCTCGTATCGATATCCATAAAAAATATGGCAGCCGCGACATCGACGAATGGATGCTTCACCTAATTAATCCGCAAAAAGGCTCGAAAATTCTGGACATTGGGTGTGGGTCGGGCAAACAATGCTTCCTATTCTACAAAGCCTTGGAAGGCGAGGCATATATCACTGGCGGAGATGTCAACCCAGAGCTGCTCGAAAAAGCACGCCAGGAAAATGCAAAGATTGGTAATCGGATTAAATTCATCGATCTGGATTTCAACCACCAATTTCAATTAGATGACAACCAATATGATCTGCTTACCTCCTGTTTCGCGATTTATTACTCACAGGATATTCCCTTTACCATTTCTGAGATGCACCGGGTGCTTAAGCCAGGTGGTTGCTTGTTTACTACTGGCCCGATGCCTGAAAATAAACGTCTGTTTTATGAGATAATCTTTGAAGCTACTCATAAGCCTATTCCACCCATGCCCGGCAGCTCACGCTATTCCAGCCAGATCCATAAGGCGATTAAAACCCTGTTCTCTAAAGTTGAAATCCAAATTTTTGAAAACCCCCTGATTTTCGAAACTGTTGATCCATTCCTTGCTTATACTCGCGCATCCCTATCTGAGGATCGCAAGTTATGGAAAAGCCTTTTCGATGAATCCGGAGGGTTTGAGCACGTCATGCAGGAGATTAAAATCGTTGCTGAACGTCGCATTGCCCAAGATGGTAAGCTGGTGATGACAAAAGTCGTCGGTGGTTTTATCGCCACCAAGTAGGGCAATCTGAGAGACAGCTAGAGTCAACCATCGAAGGTCAGGCTGGTCTGAATTTGTACAAGACTAATCAAATGCAAAAGAACGATGACCGCACCAATGCACGAAATTATCATTTATCTGGTAAACAGAGCTCGATCGATTCCCTTGAAACCATCCTCAACAAGGAAATCCGATTACGAGGGTTGGAGCGGCGGGAATATGTGGGATTTGACCACCAACAAACTTGGTTCTGAGAAGGAAAGATTATGATGCTCTTCTATGGGAAAAAAGTCTGCTTCATTGGCGCCCACCCCGATGATATCGAGCTGGGCTGCGGTGCCTTTATCTCCAACATCAATGGCAAAACGGATATCCTATGCGCCACCTTATCCGATAACCAAAGTAATCCTTTACTCACCAATCTGGTTGAAGAACACTACCACAGCATGGCCATCCTGGGTGTCTCTCGCGACCAGGTTAAACTGGAAGCGTTTACCACCCGACGTTTCCCTGAGCTTCGCCAGGAAATCCTTGAATACCTATACCAACTCAATCACGAATATCAGCCTGATATTGTCATTACACACAGCCGCGCTGATATTCATCAGGACCACCAGCAAACCACTGAGGAAGTATTGCGTGCGTTTCGCGGAACCACCGTCTTGGGGTTTGATGCTCTGCGTAGCAGCTATGGCTTTTTCCCTCACTTCCTCGTGGAAGTCACTGCTGCAGATGTTGAGCGGAAAATTCAGGCACTTTCCGAATATTCTACCTATAACGATAAATACTACTTTGATGATTCAGTCTTGCGTGCCACCCTCATCCGCCATGGTGCCCTGGCAGAGCGTCCCTTTGCCGAAGGATTTGATATCCTGCGCATCGTAGGAAACTTTGATGTGTGTTAATTCCCTTTCAATACCAGCATAGTGAATATATCCACGATCCATTCTACATAATTCGCAAAATTGAGTTATAATTCAGTCGTTGAATTTCAACTACTGAATTTTGATTTGTCGCATAAATATACTAACCTCACGAATCGTAATTTCCAATGCCTGAAAATCCAGAAGCCACGCGTGAAATGAACATGCTCGAACAAATCGAGAATGATCCGAATATTACCCAGGCTACCCTGGCAACCCAGCTCGGAGTTGCGGTAGGCACTGTGAATTGGCACCTCAAGCGCATGATCGCTAAAGGTTATGTCAAGGTAAAACGCGCCGAACGGCGTAAGCTACGGTACATCATCACTCCTGAAGGCATTAGTTTCAGGGCTCGTCTTACAATCGATTACATTGAACAATCCTTCTTGCTCTATCGTAACATCCGCAAACGCGTACGTGAACTGTTGGGGGAGGTCAATCACAATGGGTTTGATCAGGTGCACATCGAAACCGAGGTCGATCTCGAGGATCCTAAGCTCTCCAGTCAGACCAATGACATTGCTGATATTTGCCGCCTTACCTGCCTGGAGCAGGGTATTAAAATCAGCCCGGATTCATCTGGCCCAAGCTTGGTGGTCCACGGGGTAAAGGTGACCCTGCGTATGGAATCATCGCGATGAGCAAAGGAGAAACCCAGATGGAAGAGACTCATCTAAACCATGTAGTTATCACCGGCGGAGCGGGCTATATTGGCTCGTTACTCACCGGAGAGCTGCTACGCATTGGGATTAAGGTCACCATCATTGACGATCTTATCTTTGGTGGTGAATCCCTGATGGGTTATCTTGCGCATCCCAACTTTCACTTTGTCAAGGCAAATGTGATCGAGCCGCGTGTCCTCCGCTCCAGCCTGCGTTCAGACTGGGAAAAACCCAACGCAATTGTCCATCTGGCTGCCATAGTTGGGTTTCCAGCTTGCCAGTCAGTGGGTAGGCAGGTCGCCTGGCGCTATAATGTTGAAGCCACCGAGCGTGTTTTTGAGCAAGCCGTCTCACTGGGGATCAACCGTCTTGTTTATGCCTCCTCCTATAGTAATTACGGCGTCTCACCCGATGGTCAACCTGTCACCGAAGCCTCACCCCTCACCCCTCAGTCACTTTACGCAGAGACAAAAATCGCGGCTGAACGCTTTCTCCTTGCTCAGAGTGATACCTCCTGTGCACCTCTTATCTACCGCCTGGCGACTTTGTATGGCATTTCCCCCCGCACTCGTTTTGATTTGATTATCAACCAGTTCGTCCTTGAATCTTATACCAAGCGGGAGCTGCTCATCTACCAGCGTGGATATTCACGCTCCTTCGTTCATATCAACGATGCAGTTCGTGGATTCATTCTTGGGTTACAAGCCCCAGACGAAAAGGTCCGTTGTCAAATTTATAATCTGGGCTCAGAAAAAGGCAACTATACTAAGGATCAGATCGTGGGGATGGTACTCAAACGCATGCCTGAGACGGTTGTTACATATAAAGATATGACCTTTGGTGGGGATATGCGCGATATATCCGTCTCATATGAAAAAATCCAACGCGAATTGGACTTTCAAACCAGGTTAACGCCTGACGACGGCATACGCGATGTGCTTCATGCCATCCGCACAGGCCTGATCAGTAACCCGCACGATCAGCGCTACCGAAATGCACAGTTTATCGTCCAATAGTACTCCACCGGTTAAGTCATAAGTGAAGCACAAGTTTAGGAGTAATGATGGCTTATCAATCCAATCCCAAGTTCTGGCAAAATAAACGCATTTGTGTCACCGGGGGTGCTGGTTTCCTTGGCTCCTTTGTTCTTGAAGCGCTTACGCAACGGGGCGCGACGGATATCTTTGTTCCCCATATCGAAGAATACAACTTGGTCAATCCTCAAGATATCCAGCGGATGCTCGATGTCAGCCGTCCAGATATCATTATCCATCTGGCCGCCCTGGCAGGTGGGATTGGCGCCAACCGGGCACGCCCTGCCGATTTCTTCTATATCAACCTGATGATGGGTGTCCAGCTAATTCACGAAGCCTGGAAGCGAGGGGTGAACAAATTCGTTGCCATCGGCACGGTGTGTGCTTATCCCAAGTTCACGCCCGTACCCTTCAATGAAGAAAACCTTTGGAATGGCTACCCCGAGGAAACCAACGCCCCATACGGGTTAGCGAAGAAGATGCTCCTCGTCCAGGCACAGGCTTATCGCCAGCAGTATGATTTTAATGCCATCTATCTACTTCCAGTCAACCTGTACGGGCCAAGGGACAACTTTAACCTCGAGACTTCCCACGTTATTCCTGCTTTGGTGCGTAAATGTATTGAAGCCCAGGAGCATGGGGAAAAAGAGGTGGTCTTGTGGGGAGATGGCTCACCAACACGCGAATTTTTATATGCAGGTGATGCAGCCAACGGAATATTAACCGCTACAGAATTTTATAACGGTCATGAGCCGGTAAATATTGGTTCCGGGCAGGAGATCAGTATCAAAGATCTGGCGGAGCTGATCGCTCGTTTGACCGGCTTTGAGGGAAAGCTGGTCTGGGATACCACCAAGCCGAATGGTCAACCACGCCGTGGGCTGGATACCAGTCGCGCCGCTGAGTATTTCGGCTGGCGAGCAAATGTGCCTTTCGAGGATGGACTGCGCCAGACTATCGCATGGTATCGTCAAAACCGGAAAATTTAATTATCCGCCAATGACTGCTAATCAAGTAACCAAATCTCGCACCGATGTAACCCTTTTACGCCCCACGCATGGCCTGGCCGCGTTGAATTTGCGCGACCTGTGGGTATACCGCGAGCTGGTGCTTTTCCTCACCTGGCGGGATGTCTTGGTACGCTATAAGCAAACCGTGTTGGGCGCTGCCTGGGCTGTGATCCAACCCGTCGTCCAAATGGTCGTGTTCACTTTTATATTTTCTAATGCAGCCGGCCTCTCCTCAGAAGGCGTGCCTTATCCCATCTTCAATTACACTGCTCTTCTACCCTGGGGCTTGTTCTCCAAAGCCATGAACGATGCCGGTCGCTCACTTGTTACAAACCGCAACATGATCACCAAAATCTATTTCCCCCGCCTGACGATCCCGGTTGCCTCAGTTCTGGCAGGGATGGTAGACTTTCTAATCGCCTTCGTCGTCTACATCGTGATCATCCTGTACTACACTTTCTCTCCCGGTTCATCCTTTACTTTCAAATTCACCCCCGCCTTGCTCACACTGCCATTATTCATTATTCTGGCTCTGATTGCCACCCTTGGCGTCAGCCTCTGGTTCTCCGCCATGAATGTGATCTACCGCGATGTGGGTCATATCCTGCCATTTTTGACCCAAATCTGGTTCTTCGTCACCCCCATTGTATATTCTGCTTCTGTAGTTTCAAAAAAGTGGCAAATTTTATATGCACTAAACCCCCTCACCGGTGTGGTTGAAGGTTTTCGCTGGTCTTTATTAGGGGTTCACAGTCTTCCATGGCAGTTACTGGCAATCTCATCCGGGATTGCAGTCATCCTCCTGATCACCGGATTAATCTATTTCCGCAATATGGAACGGACCTTCGCAGATGAGATTTAGAACCGGCAAGATTATGTCAATGACTTGGAACGAATGACCTTCTGATGAACGATATTGCTATCCGCGTTGAAGACCTGGGCAAACGCTACCGGATTGGTACTGCACCTGAGCGTTATAAAACTCTGCGCGATACGATCGTTGCTGGGGTCAATGCGCCCATCAACCGGATGCGACGCGGCTCATCACTTACCGCCACTTCCAAAGAGGCAAGCACAATATGGGCATTGCGCGATATTTCCTTCGAGGTCCACAAGGGAAAGGTTTTAGGGATTGTCGGTCGAAATGGTGCCGGGAAAAGCACACTGCTCAAGATTTTATCGCGGGTCACTGAGCCTACCGAAGGCAGCGCAGAGATCCATGGGCGGGTCGGCTCATTGCTGGAGGTCGGTACAGGTTTTCACCCTGAGCTAACCGGTCGCGAAAACATCTACTTGAACGGTGCCATCCTCGGGATGAAGCGCCTCGAGATCGACCGTAAATTTGATGAGATTGTCTCCTTCTCCGAAGTTGAGCAGTTCATTGATACACCCGTCAAGCGCTATTCAAGTGGAATGTACCTGCGTCTGGCGTTTGCAGTCGCCGCTCACCTGGAACCTGAAATCCTGGTTGTAGATGAGGTGCTGGCTGTTGGGGATGCTGAATTCCAACGTAAGTGTATGGGCAAGATGAGCGATGTTGCCCAGGCTGGGAGGACGGTGCTCTTCGTCAGCCACAATATGTCAGCTGTCTTGCGCCTGACTGAAGAGACTATGGTGCTGGATAAGGGGCGCCTTATATATTCTGCCCCCACCCCACAGGCAGTGGATTATTACATGGAATCTGGTTTCACCGGTGCGGGTGAGCGTATCTGGACCTCCGCAGAAATCCCTGCTGAAACTGCACCATTTGTACCTCTGGCATTGCGCCTGCGGGATAAGAACGGTCGCGTGGCAGATACCTTACGCTCAATCGAACCATTCACCATGGAGATTGAATATCGCCTTGACCACCCTATCATTGGTTTACGTGTTGGGATTTATCTGCTAACCATGCGTGGGGAGTACGTCTTTACCTCGTTCGACCTGGATGACCCCGTGCAATTCGAGCAGCTTGGTGTACGCCCGGCAGGACATTACATTAGCCGCTGTACGATCCCCGCTAATATATTAAACGAAGGTCGTTATGTCCTGGCGGTCAATGCCAGTAGCTTTCGAATCAAACGCTATTTTTGGGATGACCATGCCCTGGCATTCACCATGGATGCCACTGGTGCCTCTGGTAAACAATGGCCTGAGCCACGCATGGGACCTGTGCGACCAGCTTTAGACTGGGTGATTGACCGTTTATGAGAATGGTTAGTAAGCAAGACCTCAAAAACATTTTGGGGCAGATCCCTCTCACAGCTGAAGCATACTGGTACCTGCGTCAGTCTGGTAAGCCTGTCACTCCCGAATTTACCCTCGACCACTTGGAGCAGTCCATCCCTGTGTGGCGCACACAGGTCATGACCTCCAAGGTTTACACATCGTTTAGCCAATCATTTCCATCAGGTAAAAATAAACGAATCTTCATCTTTGCCACTTTGCGTTATTGGCTTGAGCATGCCAGCCTGTTGGGAATAGCTCTGGCTGGTTTGGGGCATTCCGTCACCTTATCCTACCTTCCTTATGCCAGGTGGCAACAACCCATTGATGCTTTCAAACTTCGCCAGCAAAACTTATACGCTGAAGGTATCCTGGCGATAAGTTCGCCACTACTTAAAGTCGTGCCTCTATTAAATCAATCTGCAGCATCCAGACTGCCAACAGAATTGCAGCAAGCCGTGGAACTCGTTTCCCTGCGTGATACCCAATACACACTGCAGGTGGAAGAGGTCAGCCTGGATAGTGATCTTTACCTGCTTCGTCATCAGCGTAATCATGCAGCCGCCCGTGCAGCTTTCTCATATCTTAAAAGACACAAACCAGATGTGATTATCCTCCCTAATGGCACCATCCTTGAATTTGGGGTAATTTACCAGGTGGCACGCTATCTTGGCATTCCCACTGTCACCTATGAATTCGGTGAGCAGCGCGATCGCATCTGGCTGGCTCAGAATGCAGAAGTCATGCGTCAGGAGACATCGGAATTATGGCGGGCACGCCAGAGCCAGCCATTGAGCCAGGAACAGCAAAATCAGGTGCGTAAGCTTTTTACTGCTCGACAGCGTGCCAGCTTGTGGGAAAATTTCGCCCGCCGCTGGCAGGGGGTACCCTCTGAGGGAGGCGCTCAGGTGCGCCAAACCTTGGGTTTGGATCACCGCCCAATCGTCCTCCTGGCAACCAACGTGATTGGCGATAGCCTCACCTTGGGTCGCCAGGTCTTCAGTGATTCGATGACTGAATGGTTGGAGCGCACAGTATGGTATTTTGCTACCCGTCCCGATGTGCAGCTGGTGACCCGCATTCATCCAGGTGAATTGATCACCAAAGGTCCTTCCGTTGCCGACGTAGTCCACAAAACCCTTCCCTCCCTCCCCGAAAACATCCATCTTGTACCTGCCGATGCTAAAGTTAATACCTACGACATTATTGAGATTGCTGATTTGGGCTTGGTTTACACCACCACCGTCGGCATGGAAATGGCCATGAGCGGTGTGCCTGTGATCGTTGTCGGCAACACTC
>Ga0315289_10014765_pt1 | contig 10876 bp, 9 predicted proteins | sample YL17G11_40_MG_FD_203452 | JGI IMG/M metagenome (GOLD analysis project Ga0315289, IMG submission 203452) | Sediment microbial communities from Yellowstone Lake, YNP, Wyoming, USA - YL17G11_40 | ecosystem: Environmental > Aquatic > Freshwater > Lake > Sediment | place: USA: Wyoming | collected...
TGAAGCGAAAATCTTCGTCAAAGCGGGAGACGGAGGAAACGGCTGCCTCAGCTTTCGGCGTGAAAAATACGTTCCCCGGGGCGGGCCCGACGGCGGCGACGGAGGAAAGGGCGGGGACGTGATCCTGAAGGCCGACGGCCAACTTTCCACGCTTCTCGATTTTCGTTACCAGCAACATTATCACGCCAAAAGAGGTCAGCACGGCAAAGGAAAAAATAAGGAAGGCCGCAGCGCGCAAGACCTCATCCTTCCCGTTCCGCTGGGCACCATCGTCTGGGATGCCGAAAAGGAAGAGATCCTCAGAGATTTCACCCACCACGGCGAGACCTTTATAGCGGCCCAGGGGGGTTTGGGGGGGCGGGGGAATGCCCGTTTCGCCACCTCTACCCGCCAGGCTCCGCGGTACCATGAGCCCGGCCAGCCGGGTGAGGCTCGCTGGCTTCGCCTGGAATTGAAGCTGATGGCCGATGTGGGAATCGTCGGCTACCCCAACGCGGGCAAATCCACCCTCATCTCCAAGATATCCGCCGTCCGTCCTAAGATTGCCGATTACCCCTTCACCACTTTAGTCCCGAACTTGGGGGTGGTCACTTTCGGCGATCATCCGCCGTTTGTCATCGCGGACATCCCGGGGATCATAGAGGGGGCCCACCAGGGCGCGGGCCTGGGATTGAAATTTCTCAAGCATGTGGAGCGGACGTCTGTCATCCTGCACCTTTTGGACATTGCGGACGCCAGCCAGCGCCACCCGATTGAGGACTATAGAACGCTCAACCTTGAGCTCGCCCTGTTTAACCCGGCAATGGCTAAAAAAACCCAGGTCATCGCCGTGAATAAGATGGACACCCCGGAAGCCGAGAAAAAGCTGCCGGAGGTTCGGCGTTTCTTCACCAGAATAAATCAAAAGGTCTATCCCATATCGGCCCTGACCGGAAAAGGCCTGCCCGAACTACTCGGCGCCCTGGTCAAGCAGCTTCCCCCAAGATGGAAGGAGGAAAAGGGCTCGTGACCCGCAAAACGATTCTGGGCAAAGTTCGGAGGCTGGTCCTCAAAGTGGGCAGTCGGGTGCTGACCGCCAAGGGAAGAGTATTAAGTCAGGCCGTCTTCGATCGCCTGGCCCGGGAGGTTTCCGCGGCCAAGAAAAAAGGGTTCGAGGTCGTCATCGTTTCTTCGGGAGCGATTGCCGCCGGCATGGCCCGGCTTGGACTGATGGAGAAGCCGAAAACCATGCCGCAAAAACAGGCGTCTGCGGCCATCGGCCAGAGCGCCCTGATGTGGAACTACGAGCGGGCCTTCTCCTTCTTCGGAGAAAAAGTGGCCCAGGTTCTTCTCACCCGGGACGACCTTTCCAACCGCAACCGGTACCTCAACGCCCGCAACACCCTCCTGACCCTCCTGAGTTTCGGGGTAATCCCCATCATCAATGAAAATGACACGGTGGCCGTCGAGGAAATCAAGTTTGGCGATAACGACAACCTCTCCGCTCTGGTGACGAACCTGGTCAGCGCCGACCTGCTCGTCATCCTCAGCGATATCGACGGCCTCTACGACCGGGACCCGCGCCTGCACAAAAATGCCAGGCTCATCCCCCTGGTCCCCCACGTCACAGCCGAGTTGGAAAAGAAAGCTTCCGGGACGTTGAGCCCGATCAGCATCGGGGGCATGGTGACCAAGCTGCAGGCAGCCCGCAAAGCGGCTCTCTTCGGCGTCCCGACGATTCTGGCCAACGGCATGGAAGCAGAAGTACTGGAAAGGATCCTCCGGGGCGAGGATGTAGGCACCCTGTTTGCTTCCGAAGGAAACAAACTGACCAGCCGCAAACACTGGATCGCCTTCACCCTGGAGCCCATGGGAAAGATCGTCGTCGACGAGGGCGCCAAAAGGGCCATCCTGCAGAAAGGCAAGAGCCTGCTTCCTTCGGGAGTCATTGCCGCGGAGGGAAAATTCAGCCTGGGCGACCCGGTGATTTTAGCCGACACCCAGGGCCAGGAGTTTGCCAAGGGATTGACCAGTTACGCTTCCAGCGAGGTCAACAAGATCAAAGGCCTGAAGACCACCGAGGTGGAAAACAAGCTCGGCTACAAATACGGCGACGAAATCATCCACCGCGATGACCTGGTGTGTCCCCAAATTCAGGGCTCAGGCCTGTTCATCTCAGATTTGCAATGCGGCCCGCCAACCGGTAAAGGCCGAGCCGATCCAGAAAAGTCCCGATGAGACTATGATTAAGGGTTTTGCTGTTATTATTTTTAGGCACTTAAGGCATTTATCTTTTTTCCCGAGGGTTTTTGATGTCCCTGAAAAATGAAATCCTGCAGATCGCCCGCAAAGCGAAAGAAGACTGCCAGGTGCTGGCCAACCTTTCCACCTCCACCAAGAACGCGGCCCTGGAAGGAATGGCCGAAGCTTTGATCAAGTCGCGCGCTAAATTGAAGAAAGCCAACGCGATTGACCTGGCTTCGGCCCGCAAGGCCGGACTTTCCTCAGCTATGATCGACCGCTTGACCCTTTCCGATAGTACCCTCCGGGGGATGGCCGAAAGCCTGAAAGCGGTGGCTCTGCTTCCCGACCCGGTCGGGGAAGTCACCCGGATGTGGACCCGCCCCAACGGCCTGCGGGTGGGAAAGATGCGTATTCCTCTGGGGGTGATCGGCATGATCTACGAGTCCCGCCCCAACGTTACTTCCGATGCGGCCGGCCTCTGCCTGAAGGCGGGAAATGCCGTAATCCTGCGGGGAGGCTCTGAGGCCATTCACTCGAACCTGGCGATCGCCGAGGTCCTCCGGGCGGTCGGCCGGCGGCACGGAATCCCCGCCGGAGCCATCCAGGTCATCCCCACCACCTCCCGCCAAGCCGTGGAGGAGATGCTGCAGCTGGAAGAATACATCGACGTGATCATCCCCAGAGGGGGGGAAGATTTGATCCGCTTCGTCGTCTCCCGCTCCAAGATCCCCGTGATCAAGCACTACAAAGGCGTCTGCCATGTCTTCGTGGACGCTTCGGCCGACTTGAAGATGGCCCAAACGATCTGTTACAACGCCAAAGTCCAGCGCCCGGGCGTCTGCAACGCCATGGAGACGCTCCTGGTTCACCGCGAGATCGCCCCCCGGTTTCTCCCACCCATGGCCGAAAAATTCAGGGCCGCCGGCGTGGAGCAGCGAGGATGCCCGGAGACTAAGCGCCTCTTGAAATTCGCCAAAGCGGCCAAAGAGGCCGACTGGTTCGCCGAATACCTGGATTTGATCCTGGCCGTCCGGGTGGTGGGGGGGCTCGACGAGGCGATTGCGCACATCGTTCGTTACGGCTCCTCTCATACGGATTCCATCGTCACGCAGGATTACGCCAGCGCCCAAAGATTTCTCAAGGAGGTTCCGTCTTCGACGGTGCTGGTGAACGCCTCCACGCGATTCAGTGACGGGTTCGAACTGGGACTGGGAGCGGAGATCGGGATCAGTACCACCAAGCTTCATGCCTTCGGCCCCATGGGGGTCGAGGATTTGACCACTTCAAAATTCATCGTCTACGGCTCGGGGCAGATCCGCACATGAAGAAAATCGGCCTCTTTGGGGGGACCTTCAATCCCATTCATCTGGGCCACCTGCGGTCCGCGGAGGAGATCCGGGAATCCTTCGAACTGGGCCAAGTGATCTTCATCCCGGCTTCTTCCCCACCCCATAAGGATAAAGGCGATATCCTCCCCGCTTCCCAGCGCGCACCAATGGTGCGCCTGGCCATTGCCGACAATCCCCGGTTTGCGTTCTCCGAAGTGGAGTTGCGGCGGCCGGGAAAATCATATTCCGTGGAAACGATCACCCATTTCCGCCAGCAGTTCGGGCCGGACACTGAACTGTACTTTATCCTCGGCCTGGACGCCTTCCTGGAGATCAACACCTGGAAGGAGTATGCGGCCCTTTTTGCCCTCTGCCATTTCATCGTCATGACCCGGCCCGGCTTCGAAAAAAATTTCACCCCAGAGCATCTGCCCGTTGAAATGGCCAAAGATTTTTGCTATGATTCTCAAAGAGGCGGATACGCCCATCATTCCGGTTTTTTCGTCTTCCCGAAGGAGATCACGGCTCTGGACATTTCCTCCACACAGATCCGGCAGAATATTCGCCAGCACCATTCAATCAAGTATCTTCTGCCGGAGCCGGTTGAAGCCTTTATCTACCAGAATAAACTTTATCGAGCAAAGGAGACCGAAGCAAAAGGTTGACTCCCTCAAGCTCAAAAGAAAAGGCGCTTCTCTGTGCCCAAACGGCATTGGACCACAAGGCTACCGACCTGGCCATCCTGGAGGTGAAAAAGCTTTCGTCCTTTGCTGATTACTTTGTGATCTCCAGCGGAAGCTCTGACCGCCAGGTTCAGGCGATCGCCTCCCACATCGAGGAAAAACTCGGCAAGCAAGGCCTTCACCCTTTAGGCATCGAAGGCAAACGCGAAGGACGTTGGGTTCTTTTGGATTACGGAGACGTCATCATTCACATTTTCTACCAGCCCATCCGCGAGTTCTACGACCTGGAGAGGCTCTGGTCCGACGCCCCGAAGGTCGAATGGCCCCCTGTCCGCAAGCCTCGAAAACCTCGTACGCGGGTTTAAAATTGCGTCTGACTCTTGTTTCCGTCGGCAAGTTGTCGGAACCCTTCATCCAGGAAGGCTGCGAGTTCTTTGCCGAGAGAGTCCGAAGGTATTCGGCCCTCGACCTGATTGTCGTCCCGGAGGAAAAAATCCCTTCCAGGGGGAAGAAAAAATACATCGTCCAACAGGAGGGGCAGAGAATCCGGGGAAAAATCCGCCCGGGGGTTTTTACCGTGGTGGTGGACGAGAGGGGAAAGGTACTCTCTTCCGAAGCCTTTGCTCGTTCGTTGGAAACATGGAGCAGCTCCGGCCTCAAAGAAGTGGCCTTCATCCTGGGCGGCCCCTATGGGTTGGATGATTCCCTGAAGGAGAAAGCCGACTTTCGGCTCTCCCTTTCTTCCATGACGCTGACGCATGGACTGGCCAAAGTGCTGCTCCTGGAGCAGATCTACCGGGCTTTCACCCTCCTTCGAGGGGAACCGTACCATAAATGACCCCCTTCTGGCATGCGCTGATCGATTTCTTCTTCCCGCCCAAATGCCCCCTCTGCGGTGAAAACCTGGGGGAATTGCCCGATGATCACCCTTGTCCCCTTTGTACCGAAAGGATAAAGTTCTTTTCCCATCCTCGTTGCCCCTGTTGTGGCCTGGGCTTCGGGGACATACCCGGAGAGGATCACCTTTGCTCCATGTGTCTCACCGAGGAGCGTTACTTCACAAGGGCCAGAGCCATCGGCCCCTACGAAGGGTTGATGGCGGAGGCCATCCATCGCTTCAAATATCAGGGCGCATCCCGCCTGGCCAAACCCCTGGGCATTTTCCTGGCTGAATATAAGGACCCGGAGTTCCCCTTTGCCGATTTCGAACTCATCCTCAGCGTTCCGCTTCATCCCCGGCGCCTCCGCCAGCGGGGATTTAATCAATCGCTTCTGCTAGCCCGCCGCGTCAGCCGCGCGCACTCCATTCCCCTGGATTTCACCGCCCTCCAGCGCACCCGCCACACTGAACCCCAGACTCAGCTCTCGGGCCCTGAACGGCAGAAAAATATCCGTGGCGCATTCGAGGTCCGCAGACCTGAGGGTATCGCTGGAAAACATATCCTGCTCATCGACGACGTCTTCACCACCGGGGCGACGATCCAGGAGTGCGCGAAGGTCTTACTGAAAGCGGGAGCGAAACGGGTAGACGTGTTGACCCTGGCCAGGGCACTATAAAAATTTTGGATTTTTTCCAGATAAGGCCCCGACCCGGTCATCATTCAACCATTTCCACCAAATATTCCACGATTTCTTTATCCAGCTTTCCTTCCCCTGCCTCTTGGCGGAGGATGGCAAGTGCTTCTTTATTGCCCATTCTCTTGCGGTATGGCCGGTCTGTTAATACGCCGTCATAAAAATCCACTATGGCCATGATTCGTGCCACCGTAGAAATTTCATCGCCCTTTAGGCCAGTAGGATAGCCACTACCATCAAGTCTCTCGTGATGATACCGAATGGCATCTAAGGCGGACCCAAGGGTTTTCTTCAAAGGTAGGGATATCATATAGCCTTTATCCGCGTGGCCCTTCATGATCTCCCATTCATCGGGGGTTAAAGGCAGTGTTTTATTCAAAATCTCTTGAGGAATTCCGATTTTCCCAATATCATGCAAAATCCCCCCGAGCCGCAGTGCTTCAATATCTACCATCGATAAGCCCTTCCCTTTCCCCAAAGCCACCGCCAACTTCGAGACTCTTAAAACATGTCCTTTCGTATAGGGGTCTTTGGACTCTACGGCGTTTGCCATGGAGATAAGAACATTCTCAATGCTGGTGAGATTGCTATTGAGCTTTTTTACTTTAATTAATGACTTAACGCGTGCCAGAAGCTCTAATTTATTGGGCGGCTTGGTAATGAAGTCCTCGGCCCCCGCTTCGATACCCCTAATTTTGGATTCTATGTCATCTAAGGTAGTAATCATAACCACTGGAATGAGGCGAGTGGCCTCATTTCCTTTTACCCTGCGGCAGATCTCGTATCCATCCATATTGGGCATCAAAATGTCCAATAGGATGAGATCCACATCTACTTTATTCACTATGGATAGCGCATCTTCTCCATTAGATGCCTTAATGACTTCATAATTTAACGGGAGAAGCAGGGCAGCCAATAGCTTTAAGTTTCCCGGATCATCATCGACAGCCAAAATCCTTGGTTTTTGGCCATCCATAGGCATTTTTTCTTCTTTAAAGAAATAGACCTGGTTTTTCCCGCAAATTTTCGCTTGGTATAAGGCCTCTTGGGCCCTATGGATCAGGCTTTCCCCATTTCTGGCATCCTGAGGAAAAGAGGAAAGCCCCACACTAACCGTAGTGGCGCCGCCGTACGCCTTTTCCACGGACTGGCGGATTCTCTCCGCCGCTTCCCGGACCGATGGGGCGTTGGAATTTATGAAAATCACCGTAAAGACATCACCCGAATATCTTGCCGCCAAATCGGCTTTTCGAATCTTCTGCAGGATCAGCCCGGCCAATTCTTTCAACATTCGATCCCCTTGCAGATGACCCAGACGCTTGTTGTACGCGGAAAAGAAATCGATATCGATCAAGCCGATAGTGAAGGACAAGCCATATCGTCGGGATCTCGTGAGTTCGCGGTCAAGAGATACTTGGAAGAATCCATGAGTGTATAGACCGGTCAGGCTATCCGTGAAAGGGGCATGGATTTCTTTTTGGTAATCTTTCTGAAGCTGTATATCCATAGTTGCATTCACCTCTTACCATAAGTGATAATGACCCAGAAGGTCTGAATCGAATCCTCTGTTGATCCTTCATGGCGATGCTCCGGATAAGCCAAAGCAAAGCTAAGCCAGAATTACGAAAATAAATTTACTCCCTTTCCCTTCCCCTTCGCTCTCCGCCCAAATCTTCCCCCCATGCAACTCCACCAATCTCTTCGTCAGGGTCAGGCCTAACCCCGTACCCTGATACCGACGACTGGCCGAACTCTCCACCTGCTCAAAAGGATTGAATATGCGCTCCAGATCTTCGCGCTTGATCCCAATCCCTGTATCTTGAACTGAGATATTTATTAACCCTTCCCCGCTCATTAACTGGTCATCCCCGTTCAATGGTAACCCAACAGGCTGCCCCTCCCGGGTGAACCATTGACCGTCCGTAGAAGACAAATAACGAGCCGAGAGGATAACCGAACCGCCATCCGGCGTAAACTTCACGGCATTGGAAAGGAGATTGTACATAATCTGCTTGAGCTTCCGCTCGTCCGCCTGGATCGTATCCAGGATTCCATCGATATCCACCGAGAGCCGGATCCGGTGCTTCAGGGCCTTCTCCTTGACCATGGTAAGGCTTTTCTCCAAAAGCATCCGCAGATTGACATCCGCCAATTCCAACTCCAGCTTCCCCGCCTCCACCTTGGAGAGATCCAGGATATCGTTGATCAAGGAAAGCAGATGCCGGCTGCTATGCAGCACATCGTTCAGGTACTCCTCCTGGGCCTCATTCAAGGCTCCAAATTGCTTATCCACGACCAGCTCGGTGAACCCGATGATATGGTTCAAGGGCGTCCGCAGCTCATGGCTCATGTTGGCCAAAAATTCGCTCTTGGCCCGGCTCGCACCCTCCGCCGCCTCCTTGGCTTTGTTCAGCTCTTCCTCTGTACGCCTACGCTCCATGATTTCAATCTCTAAATCATTGTTGGCCTTCACCAACTCCACCGTCCGCTCCTGCACCCTCGTCTCCAAGATCTCTTGCGCACGTCGCAGCTCCTCCTCCGCCCGCTTGCGCTCGGTAACATCTTCGGCGATACTTAACAGGAACTGGGGAGTCCCTCCTTCGTCGAGAATTGGCATTATCTTGGTATGGAGAATTCTCACCCCCTTAGGCTTGGTTAAGAGCACTTCTTCTGGAATGTCGACTAAATTCCTGGTTTCCAGAACCTCCTGCTCTTTGCCGGTAATAAAATCAGCTTCTTCTTTTGAGAAAAATTCATAGGCATTTTTGCCCATGAATTTTTCTCTCGAGCATCCCATCAAATCCTCGGCAGCTTTATTACAGTAAATGAATCTCAGCTCTTTGGCATTCTTAATGAAGATCATGTTGGGGATATTTTCAACAATGGAGTGAAGGAACTTTTGGGTACGCCGATTTTCTTCTTCAATCTGTTTCCGGTCTTCGATTTCCTTGGCCAATTTCTCGTTTGCCTCTAACAATTGGGCCGTGCGTCTTTCCACGCGCTTTTCCAGCTCATCGTGAGCTTTGCGCAAAGCCTCCTCGGCCAGCTTTTTCTCGGTGATGTCGCGCAAGACCACCAACCGACCCCTGAGGCGGCCGACCCGGCCATAAAGCGGCCAAACACCCAGGTCGAAGTAACGCCGTGTCTTATCCTGATCTAAGATGACCTCCGACCGTCCCGCTGAGGCCTCTTGGTGGAACTGCGGCAAATCTTGCAAAGCAGGCAATATCTCGACCACCGGCTTCCCAATTATCATCGGGGCTAAATAGCCTGTGAGATGTTTGGCAGCTGGGTTCAGTTCCACAATTCGGTTGGAAGAATCTAATACCATCACGGCATCATTGATACTTTCAATTAAGACACGATGGGCTACAGGGACGATATTTAAGAGCCTATATCGCAAAATACTGTAACCCAGGAAATAGCCAGTCAAGACAAAGGCAAAGGGAGTTGAATCAAAGGGATGGAATGGGTTTCGACCCGAAACATATATCGCATTTCCCACCCAGGGAGTTACCACGCCAATGAGGGTAAAGAAGGTCTGTTTGCGGAAAGGTGTCTGGGTACGAATTACCATTTGCAGAAGAAGAATGGTGCCGACCAGAATTAAGAGGTAGGAATAAATTAAATGGACCCAGAACAAAATCCCATGAGTCGTGACCCGAACCCTCAGATTGTCGAAAGTCTCCAGTCGGATGTGGGTCCAAAAAAGACCATGGGAATCGTTGGTCCAGACCCCCAGGATGGTGATCAAAGGTTCTATTGCCAGGAAAGCAATAATGCGGAGGGGCAATCGTTCTCTTTTCCCTGAATATTGGAGAGCGAAAGCCAGAAAGGCTGTGGGCACCAGGATGATCCCGAAATATTTTATTGAGGCGCAAAAGCTTTTACTCGCCAGGCTAACTACCACCAGTTCCAGGGCATATCCGAACGACCACACAGTAACGCCCAACATCATTACAAAAAACGACTTTGCGCTAGGAGAATTTCGGCGCTTCCAGGCTAAAATTGCAATGATAGCCGAAAGGGGGGTTGCTGCCACAACCATCAGGATGATAAATAGGTTCGCTTGCCAAGATATTTCCGTCATCCCCAAAAGCTCCCTTTTCCTTTCTGGTTATGCAAAAATTCAATCTAATAATCGTCTTTTTTCAGCAAATACTTGAAATCAATTTGGAAAAGGATGGTGACAAGGGAGGGTTTCAACAGGCTGGCGATTTTAATCGCACTATAAGCGGTGGTTTTAGTAACCTAAAGGAATTTAAAGGTTTTTTAAATTCTTTACTGGTGCCATTCTCGGAAACAGAGCGCATACTGTTGTACAAGGCTCTTCAACATACATTACAGATTTTCCATTTCAAAGCAAGCCCCATTTTTTCAATACTAAAACACAAAATCAACCGGTTAGCTTGGTACGGCCCCAAACGAAAACTTTTTCACCTAAGCATCCTTTTAAAAACTATCTCATCTAAAAAATGCAAAGCCCTGGATGATTGGGGCAGAGGGGTATTACGGTATGATGCCCATGCGGCTGGCAATTCAAGAAAGGGAGGGACTAATCATGGCCCAAAGAGAATATAAGCAACTGAGTTGTAGGGATGCTGGAGCAGATTGTGATTTTCTGGTCCGCTCTGAAAAAGAAGATGAGGTAATGAGGCTGGCCGGCGAGCATGCTTGTGGGGCTCATAATATTTGTGAAATCACCCCTGAACTTAAGGACAAGATCAAGGCCTCACTAAAGAGCGTTTGGTGTGAAGGGAAATGTCATGATGCACCAAGACGGGAGGGAATTTTACACTGGGGGTATAAATTCTGAATCCGACCGTAGATCCCCAAATCGAAGAGCGAGCTTTTATCTTTCCGCTTTGCGCCCGGGGGAGTTTTGGTTGCTGTAGGGGTTTGATAATCAAGTGGCAGAATAGTCCCGAGGTTCCTGATGTTGTGAGGCAACAGGGCGGTAGAGTGCCTCCTTTCCCGCGATTCACCTCGGGCCTATTTCACCCAAAAGAGTTACTTACTTATTCTGCAACCCCAATTTCTGCACTAATTTGCCGATCTTCTCCAATT
>Ga0315289_10014766_pt1 | contig 10876 bp, 27 predicted proteins | sample YL17G11_40_MG_FD_203452 | JGI IMG/M metagenome (GOLD analysis project Ga0315289, IMG submission 203452) | Sediment microbial communities from Yellowstone Lake, YNP, Wyoming, USA - YL17G11_40 | ecosystem: Environmental > Aquatic > Freshwater > Lake > Sediment | place: USA: Wyoming | collected...
TAAAAAATAACATCTTTCCGATAAGATTGGTAATATCTATCTCGGATGAATTTTCAATCTCATTTTGAGAAATAAATTTATTCATTGTATGTACTTGTATTTGTAAGTAAAAGACTCTCTGAAATCGTATTTGGAGTTATTGCCCGACTTTAGATTAAGAAACATTTCCAAGTCACCTGTGTTGAAATCAAAATTTAATTCTAACATAGTTGAAATCAATCTTGCAGTCACTAAATAACGACCTGCTGTTGGAGCTTCAACTATATCTGTTATAATAATTAACCCTGCATGAGTGTTCAGAGGTGATGTAGTATGTTCTTGTTTTACTTGGCGGTCAAAAAGACAACCAACTAAAGTTTTATATTTGTTTTTCTTTGACATTGTTTTATTCAAAACAATCTCATATTTGTAAACATTTCATCATTTCTATCAGAAAGACTATTTGTCTTGAATACTTTTGCAAATCCGGCAGTTTTAAACATTTCTTTGTTTGCCACCCCTTCATCGTGACTTACAATCAAATATAAGTCGCCTGCATTACGTTCCTTTAATGCTTTGGCTAACCCCAAGAAGGTTCCCCCACGACTCAAAATATCGTCTACAATAACACATGGTTTACCTTCTAGGTCACTATAGCCAACAGAGAAACTAGTAATTGCCCCTGTCTTAATATTGTACTCTTTGTTACAAGTTACAATATCAAAATCAAGCATATAATCAGAAAGATACCTACCAAGGTAATGAATCTTTTTACATGCCCCGGCATCTGGTGATATTAAATGAAAAGGAGCATTTCTATTACCAACAGCATCAAAAATAGCCGCCTTAGCAAATTCATGATTGCTTCTAATCACAATATTGTTGATAAGCGCCTCAGTGACATCCGAGTGAGGATCGAACACCTCTACTCGCGAATATTGCTGAGCGTTAATCAGAGACGCAAAAACCTTGAGAGAGTGTGCCTCTCCTGGGTTACATACCCTGTCCTGTCGCGCATAGGGAACGTATGGCATTACAAGAGTAATATCGGTCTTACCTTCCCTCTTTAGTGCGTCCGTAACCAAAAGCAGAGACATTAGGTCTTCAGAGTTAGTGATTTTAGCATTAATCACAGCATCTTTATCTCTATTTGGATGCCCACTGTTACCATTAAGAGAAACTTGTACTTCCCCACTTGGGAATATAAAACTCTTAAAATCGGGGAAAGAATTGATCTTGATATTGCTCACGGGGCATACGTCCTTTGTTATTAGTGACACTATATTAGCACTTGCGGGCTAAGTGTCAAACACTATTAACATGATGTCTTAGATTTATTCCTGTTCAAGTTCTTCTTCTTCAAAACCATCGGACAAGACACAAGCATCATTACCAATTTCATCAGCGGGAGCAATAATACATCCCATATTAACAAAATTAAATACTTTATGATCCTCATCAATTAGGGTAACAATACCACCTTCTGTTACACTGGCATAAAATCCGGTAAAGGAATAACAAGAAGAATAAGTAGAAGCCGGGCTTTCACAAATCACACCAAATTTAGTATTCGATGCCTTGTTAGTTGCCCAGGCTTGATTCTGATGTTCTTCGGGTGTTATAGGCGTTACAGGAATAACCGGAACAGTATTGGTTGTTTTTAACAGTAACATCCAGGCAGTTAAACAAATGCCGCCTCCACATATTAGTAATCCCAAAAAACCTATTTTTTCTGCATATAACATTTTCAGACAGCTACACCCCTAGCCGCGTCAATTTCGGCTTTCTTCGCAATATATTCCTCGACTGGAATATAATCTACGGCTTGAACGAACTCAAGAATATACTCGTGAAATGCCTTGACATCTACGGTATCCGTGATATTACCCTCAAGGTGGTAAACCGTATAATCCTCGTTGCCTGGATTCTCGACCGATGGTCCCTTGTCTACAAACATCCATGTAGTAAAGGTGTCATCTTGATTTAGAAACTTGAATACCTTTCCGATTGGGTCGATACTCTTATCAAGAGTAATTTCTTCTTCTTCAACCGTGGTTGCTGCAACGGGAACATTTACTGGTGCAGACTTAACTTTCTTATTTGCCATTTTTGATTTCTCCTGTGTGTTTGGTTAACTTATACCTAGATATTAGCAGAGTTTTTTCGAGTGTCAACTCGTTTCTTCAAATATTTTTTAACTTCTTCGATCCCAACAAAACTTTACACATGGCATACCATTTTCATATATTATCCAGAAAGAAGAATATTTTATCATGTAGAAGGATTAAGTGGTTGTAAAGCCTTCAGACTACGAGAACGAGAGTCAAGGAAAGAAAGAAGATCTACTCCTTCTTTGGTGCTGCCAAGAATAGACTTAATCATAGCCATTCGAGCGTTCTTAGCATGATTACAGAGATTATACAAATCATTTTGAATATTATGCTGTTCATCGTTAAGTCGATTTAGTTCACGTTTAATATGTTCAAATTCTTCTTTGGTATAAAGAGTAAATTCCTGTTTGGATTCTTTACTTAATTCAGAATTAAATACAAGCTTTTGAAAAATTGATGAATGGCAAGTCCCAATGTGATTTAATTTTAAAACTCTAAAAATATTTTTTGTGTAAAGAAACCCAACAATATCTGGCTTGTATGGAACCGTCTTATGGATGTTGTTAACAGTACCACACTCAATCTCCATGTCTTGAAATGCGTCCTCGGCATTACGAAACGTCACATAGACATCAAAAAACTTTTTAACTTTTGGTTCTTTGGCTAGTTTTGCCGTATAAGCATTATGAATCTTATCACGTTTCTCATTGTAGTCGGCTTGGAATTTATTCATTTGCCGCACACCATTAGCCATCGCATCTCGAAGTTGTTCCTCCATTTGAGAAGAAATATATTCAAGAAGATCAGCCTTGGTGATCTTTGTTCCCACACCCAGAGCTTGCAAAGCTTCAATATTAAAACTGACTGCTGGGACCGTTGGGACTGTTACGACTGACTTTGATTTTTCTTTTGACATGTTTTATATTCTCCAGTTTATTAGTGATTTACAACTTGATTACTTGCTTAATCGAAACACAATCTTAGCAGTCCCGAGTCACTTGTCGAGCCATATCTTATTTTGTTCCTGTAATATGAACTTATTTTCTTTTATTAAAAACCTTGTTTTTTTATTGGCCGGTAAGTCATATAAAAACAAAACTCTCTCCCTTGTAAAGTAACTTGAGATATTATTAATTGAGTTTTCTTCTTTTATTTCCGATCCATAAAATAATGGGACTGTCATTGGTTCATCTAATATAGAAAGGTGTTCCCACCTAGAGTTCTGTCCTTGTTTATAATTAACATGGTTTAAATTACTAAAAAAGAACAAGTCAACTTCAAAAGAAGTTGTTCCCTTAATATAAACTTCATGTCCTATATCATTGTTAACTACATAAAAGTCATCAAATAAATTTGTTTGGCTAAAGTGATACCACATATTTTTATTATCTGCGGGCACTTTTTTGTTTTCCTTTTTTAAATACATTTTCAACATTCGACACAAATTCTTCTAAGTCGCTGTTGTTGATTTCTTCAGGAAAAATGCGTGCCTTAAACTTGGCAACCACTTCTTTTTCTTTTTCAAGTTTACTGAACTTGTCATTCAATTCTTTATCAAGATTTCCAATTATATTTTCATAATGAATATTGATATTATGTTCAATTGTCTTCTTGTTAAATACACTTGAAATTTCACTTTCTAAATTTGTTAAAAACTCTCTATTCGGATAATCAGAACCAGTGGAATTGTATTTATATTCGTTAAAAGGAATTTGTCTTCCAGTATCCGCATACCAAACTGAAGTTTTTATATTCTTTTTGTCGTCAACATAAAATTTAGTTGTCTTTGTTTTTCCGAGCATGTTTTTTTCTGTTCTAGAAACAAGCAAGGGAATTAATTCATCTTTTCTTCCTATCTCTAATTCTTCAACTTCGATACTATCGAATACAAACTTATTCATTTTCTCAAAAAGAACCATGCCACTTGTAATAGCTACTGCTAACAATACTGGTAATAAAATAAATAAAATCATTTTTAGTTCTCCGTTGTGTTGTTTGTTGATTCTAGTGTGAATAACAATGTGCCCATAATTAATTCTTTTTCTTTTATGAGAATTTCACATTCCTCAAAGGTTAAAGTAAAAGTGCCTTTAGTATTATTTGTTAAATTAAAAATTTCAAATGTTTTCATTTCATTACCCGAAACAGAAACCCAGCTATAGTTCCCAATACCAGTAATAATAAAAAAATGTGTATCTTTATTATCTGAGTCGCAATAACTCGACGTAATAATGGCTCCTATTAATTCATGTTGGTTGGTCACAACTAAGTTCCTTTGCTTCTAGTCTTTTCTTTTTGTTTCCCTTGAGTTTTGTTTCTATGGTTGACTTAAGTTCATGACAAGGGCTACACAGAGGTTGTATATTTGAGTCACCACAGTTCTTGCCGCCAACAGACATAGAAATAATATGATCCAATGTTAGCTTGTTTCTGTTCCCTTTGCAAGCCGCACAAGAAAAATTATGCCGCTCCAAAGAAATAATCCAATCTTTGATTGATAGTCTTTCTTTAATTTTTTTCTTGTGTGCTCTCTTGTTTTGTTCTTTAACTCTGTGTTCCTCTTTCTTCAAACACTTAGAACAAAGGGAACAATCAATGTTTCTTTCTTCAACCAAACATAGTTTGCATAATATTTTCATTCTGTTACTATTTCCCAAAGATTTTTCCATTTAGAAAACCACATTTTAGAAAATATTAAAATTCTATTTTCGTCAAAACTATAAACTTCGATTCTAATATCGTAATCTTTTCTATCCTCAAGTTCCCCAAGGATCATATAAATCCCATCACTACCATTGGTGCCTTGTACTTTAATAATAGAACCAGGCGTTGGAATTGGGATTTGTTTGATTGTTATATTCATAGTTTTGTCCATCGGTCACAGTTGGAGAGAAACCAATAATTGTTAAAGTTTTGTACTTCATTGGAAGTAAAACAAAAACATTTATCATAATCTATGACTGCAATAAGATAATCCCATCCATCAAACTCGTATAAAATAAAATCTCCTGGTTCGATTGTTTTTAGTTCTGGTTGTTTCATATTAATTCCCAAAATTCTGGGTGTTCTTTAAACCAGTGGGGATTAATATATACTTTTTTGTTTTTGGTGTAAGAAAAAGCTGTAGTGTCATCTAACAGAGTAATTAGATTTTCTTCATCATAATAGAAATATTGAACAGTATCTCCAGGTTTAAGTTTTTCTTTGTTTTTACCCACTTTTTAGATTATCTCCCAACTGTCTGGGTAGGTTTCAAACCAAATCTTGTAAAATGTTAGTTTTTCTAGAGTTCGTAACTTAAAAACTGTATACGATGTTTTCCCATTGTCATTTATTACAATGGAATAGTCCATAACGTCACCAGACAACTTTACGCATAATAAATCTCCAACTTTAATTTTTTGATTTTTAGTCATCTTCGTATCCTTTGCTACTGGTCTTATCTTAAAAATCAGGATGATTGTGACAACGAATAACTTTGTCGGTTAGTTCACCAGTCTTTTTATTGATGCGAGAAATGGCGAAATGTTCAGAATCAAGACTCCAATACGCAGAACTAAAACTATAATCAGCAAGTGTGCGCTGACAAATCAAACAGGGCTTAGAGATTCCCATAGCATTTTCACCACCATCATATCGACGGCGAATGGTATAGATGGTACAATTCGTAAGATCCGTCTTTTTGCGTGCTCTTAAAATAGCGTCCATTTCAGAATGGGTTGACATACACCAGGAACGGTACTTTTTAACCTTGTCTGCCCACATTTCAACAGCCTGACAAGTAGCACGATGATTGAATCCGACGCTAATTACGGAGCCACCCTTGCAAACGATCGAACACAAATGATATTCAAGACCATAATCATAGGAATGATTCTTGGAAAGATCCAAAGCCATCATCAAGAACTTATTATACTTTTGCATTCTCATATCTCCATGTGCATGTAGTTTGTTTGAACTTATGCCATATTATAGCACGACAATAATCTTGGTCAAGGACAATATGAAACTTTTATAAGTTTTCAAACTTATACTTATTTGCTTTTCTGCTTTGAAACCCTTTTATTATTTTGCGAACTCTATTCCAAGAACCATAGTAAATTTCTTTACCCAAAAGATAAAATTGCTGCTCTTTGTTTCTATTTGGTTTTGTAAACTCATAAGTTGTTCTACCGGGAATATATAAAGAATGAATACACCACAAGCCTTCAATAAGTTCTTTGTTTTCAACAACTAAACTCAAATTTTTATATATTCGTAATTCCGAACAAATATAAGTGCTTTTTCCTTTTTTTCTATCCCAAAAATAAAACTTTTTTTGGAAATTATATATTGTGCTTGACATTTTTTTTGTTTTCCTTTTGTTTATTATTCTTGGAAAAATTCTTCTTCTTTGAGTTGTGCCATCCAGTGCCTTTTTGAATATTTACAACCACGAATATAGTAATGTACATATATCTCTTGTTGATATAACTCAATGTCTAACGCAGCGGGACCGTTAATGCTATGTAAATAACCATCATTGTCCCGTATATCAATTTGAATCAATTGTGTTAGCGGATTGTAATTAAGACACTTAAAACCTTGTTGAGATAAACTATATTTCTTAAAAGAAATTTTATTTCGCATATGTTTTTCTCTTTACTTCCCAGTCTGATTTACTATAGTCTGCTCCATTAATATAGTAAGCTTCATACGACACTTTATTAGGTTTAATTTCATAGTCGAACGCAGCTGGCCCAATTAAACTGTGATAGATATCATCATGTGTCATTGAATCTAAAAAAAGAATACTATTAATTGACGTATATTCGCATGTTTTAAACATGTGGTTCTTTAACCATCTCTTGAATTTGAAGCTTTTCATGAACAAGTTATATCACAAGATTCTCAAACTGCAACACTTATTTGGTTTCAGTTATAATATACTTCCACTGATTAATCAAGTGACTATTATCTTGTTCTTTCCAAGGATGGAATCCAGGCTTTAAATAAGTTAACCACATTGGAACAATAGAAGTAACGTATCCATTTATTCCATAAAGTTTATTTAATCCACCAACCCAAGTCTTAAGATTGTTACTATTATCTTTTTCTAACAAAACATATTGAAATGCATGTATGGCTAAAATAAAAATAATTGATGAAACAAGAAAGACACTTACTCTTTCCAGGTAGTTTTGGTATTTAGTTGAATATACATCGTAGGCTACCGCCTTGTGTTCTGTTTCTTCTAGTGCGTGCCAGATCCATAAATTCTTTACAGAGTCGTGCATGTCATTTGTGAGTGTGTGGTTGGTTAACACTAAGTCTCCTAGAACCGCTGTAATATGCTCTAGACCGCACGTAATGGCCAAAGGTACACTCTCTAGTGCCTTGTGCTTGCGGCAGAGCTTCTGAAGGCTGTTGAGGGCTGTCTGTACCAGGGTGATCAACTTCTCAACTGGATAGCCCTGGTCTTTCAACATGGTATTAAATTTCTCGTGAGCGTTGCCGTGTAAGCCTTCTTGTGCTATAAACCCTTGGATATCTTTCTTAAGTTGTTCGTCTCCAATTTCTTCTTTAAAAGAACGAACTGAATCCATGAAGAACCTTTCACCATCAGGAAAACTTAAAGACATGGCATTTAAAAAGTGACTCATAAACAAGTCATCTTTTATCCAGGCAGATGGTGTCTGTTCTTTACCGAAAGAGAATCTTAGTCTTAGAGGTTTTATATCTTTTATAATACTTGGTCTTGGGAGTGTATTCATACATATAAATATGTTCCGATTTATATTGCTACAAACTTATATTCTTCACCATGTCGGAAAAGTTTCATAACAACGTTTCCTAATAAGCGTTTTGAAGTTGTGAAATACAAAAAATAATCTTCATCCCGAATGATAGTTGTACCATGTGCTTGGAATGTATTTTTGTTGATCTCGTCTAAACAGATCGAGGACAAATCTTCATCAAAGGTTTCATCTCCCCATATGACATATTCTGTTTCACTCTCATCGGTTTTGCATTTCCTTACTTCAATAGTTGAGGAAACAACATAATACATTGTATATATTATTTGTATTCCGTTTTGGGGTTTTGATTCTTTCAAAAACCAAAAAACATTTCTATGATCCTCAGTATTCATATTTTAATATATTTTTTTATGAAGTCTTATTTTCGGAATGTAATGCCAACAAACATCTAAACCATTGTCATAGTAAAAATACTCTCCTGCTTTGGTACCATTCATATATTTCTTTGAATTTTTAGTTTTAAAAACAAAATGATGCATTGTTATTTTGCTTTATTACCATTCTACAACTGTTCTAAAGGCTTTTGATACAGTCATGGCAATATCCATATCAGATGGTGGCTTCCCCATCTTGATTGAATGTTCAATTTCTTTTACAATCATTGTTTTGATTCTGGATTCAAAAGTGGGAATGACTTTGTTGTAGTCTTCGATTTTCTGTCCGTTAAGAAGAATAACAAGAATACTATCTACTTGTTTTTCATCAATAGTCATTTCAAACGACTCCCCTTTGTTCTGCCATCTTATAAAACTTTTTGTCTTTAAGTTTAAAAGTCAAAGCCAAATAAATATCCCTGGGAACAATGCTAACATTATTAATTGGAATATTGTCAATAACCTCGTCATTACAAAGGAGCAACCTAAATACATCACGGTCAATTACTTTGCCATCGTTATTTGAACAGTAATACAAAGCAAGATATTTCAACATCAAATCTTTGTCAAGACCACTACGTTCAAAGATTTTCTTGACATCATTCGCAAAATCTATTTGAGATCCAGTTTTGATTATATCTTTAAAATCTTTCATTTGTAGCCTTTGGTTATATGTTGAGATAATGATAGCATATTATGCTTGCATGTCAAGAAAATAGGGTATAAGTAAACGTTTTCTTTTTTTCTACTTTGGCAACAGTAGAACCACTCAACAGTTGTTTTGTAAAATCATCGTCACCTAATTCATTTAGGAAATATGGCATTTTTCTTTGTGCCTCAATATCAAAAACTTCAATAATCTCCAGACATTCAACATCAACAGAAACAACCAGAAGTTTTCTTGTTGTTTTTTGTTTTGTTTCGTGAACAAAAATATCAACAATTAACATTTGTCCATTGGTTAAAAATAAATTTCGCATCCTATTCCCTCTCTAGTATTATTTGTTCAATTATTTCAATTAAAGTAGTTTCTGATTCCTTTTCAGGATTGTGTCTTCTCACACACACCATTATTTTAAATACAGAATCCGCATTTACCCAACCAGCAATACCATCATTTAGAATATTAAGAAAATTATGTTCTCGATCCATAACAGCTATTTCGGCATTTGATGATGTTAAATGTTCAGTATTCATGGGACTCTTTTTGTGCCCGCGCCTGTTTTCGCAATAATTGGAAGGACCAAATTGTGTAGAAACCGAATATCCGTTTTCAAATGTAATTCTGAATCCAGATTGGCCTAGTAAAAACATGGCTTTTGATTTTTGTTCGTCAGTCATTTTATTAGTGTCCTTGAGTTAAGAGAATGAAATCCGTTTTTGTGTATTTTATCATTGTAAACAAAATGCTTTACAAATCCATCTTCTTTGTTAGAAGTTGATAGGTTTTGTGCCGATATGTGAATAAATTCTATATGTTCAATTTTTCCACCTGTTAGGTTTGTGTCACAAAAGAGTACTTTATGTTTAACCAAGTCAGTAATCATTACTATTGCATTTCCACAATTATATAATTGTCCAATTTCTATATTAAAATGGTTGTTGTTTTCTTCGGTTTGAATTTTGTCTTTTAATTCCACAAAACTTTTTGAGGAAATTTTCTTCTTCTGTGTTGATGGATTGTTATGTCTGTGTTCTTCGTTTTCTAAAGTGGTGATATACGACATATGTAGGTCATAACAAAACTTTATTCCTTTGTATTCAAAGTTATACACAAATCCGCCGTAGGTAGTATATAACATAAATGATGAATCATCATTATTTTTACGCATTAAATAAACTCCTTAATCCAACATGTATTTCGTGCAAGCTAAACATAAGTGAACACTAACAATAGCAGGTTTCAAACCATACGTCAACATTTGCTAATCAGCTGATTTTAAAAAATTTCATTAGGTTTTGTTTGGAATTATTATCCAATTACCATCTTCATCACGAACTTCTGTTTTAAGAACGAAATGGATGTTGGTATCTATACAATATGTTGCTAACATATCCTGTATGCTTTTAAATTTACCCATAACAATCCTTGTCTCTTTTAAGTTTGTATATTTGGCCAAAGTATATTTTGTTTCATACATGAAACATAAATATAAATCACTTGTTATAAAATTTCTTTAACTACATTTAAATAATAATGATTATATCTCTCGTTTGTTAGCAACTCTGCAAAATATAGTGCGTGTCCTAGTGGACCGCCAAATTCCAGCCTTGATCGGATCGTGCCAACCAAAGTAGTATTGGTGGTCATGTTATAAAGTTCACATGAGAAAGAAGCATGTTTGACTGGATTGCCTTCTTCGGGGGTTGTAATCTGTGACTCTTTTTTTGAAAGAATCATATACATTCGATCAAATGTAAAAAATACACTTTCTGGTTCAAACTCATTTTCTAAACTTTTTATGTCATCAAAACAACAACAATATTGATATGGTTCAAAAGACCTTAAATAATCTTTTTCTGAACCTTCAAAAAATTTTCTTGGTTTTTTCATTACAAAACTTCTCTAATCATTGTGAAACAATCATTAGTAGGATTTCCCTTATACATTAAT
>Ga0315289_10014769_pt1 | contig 10875 bp, 10 predicted proteins | sample YL17G11_40_MG_FD_203452 | JGI IMG/M metagenome (GOLD analysis project Ga0315289, IMG submission 203452) | Sediment microbial communities from Yellowstone Lake, YNP, Wyoming, USA - YL17G11_40 | ecosystem: Environmental > Aquatic > Freshwater > Lake > Sediment | place: USA: Wyoming | collected...
CATGGCCGGGCTGGACGCCGGTTCCTATGTTGTGCTTGCGAACGTGAAGTACATCACCGGCGCAGCGGGTGTCTACGCGAGGCAGCAGTTCGGCGAGTGGACGGCGGTCACGACGAGCGCTCTCAAGTTCCTGCCGCTCGGCGTCGTCTCCCTGCCGACGGCGGCGGTGCGCGGCGCCGAGACCGACACGCTCAGTGTCTCGATCAAGGGCGACGACACGAACTACGCCGCCGTGAACTATGTCGCCCTCCTGCCCGTCTCCGACGGCCTCATCGGCTACGTGCCGGCCAGCGGCCACGTCCACACCCTGCGCTGGGCGGACGGCAGCCTGTACGCCGACGACGCCGCCGAGTTGGCCGGCAGCTTGAGTGGGGCAATCCCGCTCTCGACCCTTGGCGGTCAGCTCCTGCTGCTGGCCGAGACCGCCACGGCAGCCCCGACCACCACCGTCGCGCTCAGCGATTCCCGCATCCCGCGCTGGGAGCAACTGCCGTCCGGTGGAGTCATCCCCGTGGGTCCTGGCCCCGGCATATAAGGAGAGATCCATGCAACGCTACTACGGCATCATCCGCGGCTTCGCCGGCGCTGGCCTTCCCTACACGCAGGTCACCGTGTACTCCAACGCCGCCGGCACAACGCAGCCGAGTCTCTACGATTCAGCAGGTGACGGCATCGCCAACCCGACGATGACCAATGCGCGTGGGGCAATCGACGTCTACTCGCCGCTCGGGGCTCTCTGGTACAAGGTCTCGGGTGACACGGCCGTGCAGCCGTTGCCGCGTTATTCGTACGGCGGCGGCTGGGCCAATGTCCGCGACTACGCGGGCATGAGCGACCGGGACGCCGGCCGAGCGGCAATCGCCTCCTGCGGCACGACCGGCGGAGTCGTCCTCTTCCCGCCGGGGGACTACCTCCTCTCGGGAGCGCTTCTTGCCCCAGTCAACAGCACGGGATGGGTCGTGCTTTCGGGGTACGGGTCCACGATCACGTTCGTCGATGACTACCTTCAGGCGCTCCTACAACCAGCCACCTACGCCCCCGGGGACGTCTTTCGACGGCTCATCATCGAGGGCTTCGACATCGACGCCAGCAACCTCGACGGTGCCAACAACTGGATATTCAACCTCGCCCTCGCCGACGCAAGCATCGAGCAGATTGTCGTCCGCGACGTCCACGTCTACGGCTACCCCTACAGCCCGGCAACGGGAGGGGGGCTGGTCTTCACGACGACCGCCCCTACGACCACCCGCCGTATCAACGACATCGTGCTGGAGAACGTCGTCTTTGAAGGCGGGTTCATGGGCGCGTATCTGGGCGGCGATACCAGCAACGTGACGATGGACAACGTCACGATCCGCGACTGTCGTCACGAGGGAGTGGCGCAGGATGTTTCCGTCGCGCAGACCAACTTCCAGTTTGGCGGCCGGGCGAGTTGCGGCAATCTCCTTGTCTCGAACTGCTACGGGAGCGGTTCCTGCGACACCGGCATCGAGGTCGACAACTGGAAGCACGCGGTCGTCGAGAACTGCGTCATCGAGGACAGCCTGCTTGGCGCGTACTTGGTCACCCCCTTCTCCGCGCCCCTCGGGGGCGGCGAGCCCGTCACCATCTTCAACAACTGCAAGGCCCGCTACACGACCGAGGTCTGGTCGGCGCAGCCTTACGGGATTGGCTTCGCGCTACGCACCGAGGACGACGGCTTCAGCCTCGGCAGCGTCTACCTCAACAACTGCGAGTACTACCGCGCCACCGACACCGTCCACCACAGCACCCGCGGTGAGGGGATTCTGCTGCTCGGTGATGTCAGCGACGACTACCGGGCCGCCATCAGCCGCCTCGTGGTCCGCGACTTCAAGTACGAGAAGTCCATCGACACCGTCAGCGGGCCTATCGACTACCACGAGGGCATCCTGCTCTCGGCCACCGGGGCCGACATCTCCATCTCCGGTCTTGAGTTCAAGTGTACCTTTGACGTCACCGGATTCGCACAGTGGGGGGCGATTAGGCTGGCGTGCGCCGACTCCACCGTGCATATCGACGACGCCGTATTCGATCTCGATCTGTCCTGTAACGCTGCGATGCTGAATACCCTCGTCTACGTGACCAACAACGGAACGGCCGCTGCGACCTTCGACGCCATCGACATCTCCCGCGTCCACGTGAAGAGCTTCGCCGGCACCGAGACCAGCCCCTTTGTCGTGTATGCCGACGCTCCGGGGACCGCCGACTATGCCTCGCTGACCCTGCGCGACTCGGACGTCTCCGCGATGCCCGCCGCAACCTACGTCGTCTATTCCACCCTCGGGAACGTCGCCAAGTCGAAGATGCAGAACGTGCTCTGCCCGGTGGCCCCGGCACCCAGCGAAGCTTACACGAAGACGACGCAGACCATTGACTCGGTGAGCACTCACCCCACCCTGCCGGAACTTGTCACCGGGTCGGCACACGGTATGGTCGTGGGGGACTGGGTCCACATCGACGGCATCGCCGAACTTGCGGCAGGCTACTACCAGGTCGTCTCCACGGACGCGGCGACGCACTTCAAGGTCTCGGGCACCACGACCGGGACCGATACCGGCACCTGCCAGCCCTGCTACACCAACCGCACCTACTACGACATTGACTTCGTCGTGAGTGGCGGCACCGTCACGGCCATCGCCATCTCTACCAACGCCGGCACCACGTTCACCACGACCGGGCTCACGGCGGGAATCTTCCGCCTGCGCCCCGGCGACATCTGTCACATCACCAGCTCGGCAGCGCCCACGATGGTCAAGGTTCCGAAGCCGTGACCCCCTCCCTGCGCATCGGCTCCGATGCCCTCGGCTGGCAGGAGTTCGGCGACGCCGCCCAGCTCGGCGTACTGACGCGCGCGATGCCCGGCGGCGACGGCAGCCTGGACTTCACCATCCCCGGCGACGTCGCCGACCGGCGACGAAACATCCTGCGGCCCGCCGCCGAGTGCGTCCTCGACCTCCCCGGCGCGCCCTGGGCCGGGCTCATCGTCGGCGATCCCATGGCCGGCTTTTACTCCGCCAGGGCGGCCGTGCCGGTCGCCGCCGCCGGCCTCTGGGCGCAGGCCGCGGCCCGGCGCGACGTGGCTTGGGTATGGACCGACTCCGATCCGACGCAGTGGCAGCGCATCCGCTCCGAGTACAACGTCTCCGACGATGACCTCTTTGTCGGCTTCCCGGACCAGGGGAAGTTCGACGTTGACACCGAGGGGCGCCTCCTCATCAAGGCGAATCCAGACCTGACCTACTCCGCCCACTCGCGCGCCTGCCTGGCCTATTGGCTGGGCGGCGGCCTGGTCGACTTCGGGAATCGTATCTATGGGATCGACCTCTCGTACAAGTCGGTCGCGACGGGCGATTGGCGCGTCCTCATGCGCGCCGGCGAGGGCTCCCCATGGGAGACCGTCTTTGACGGGAACAAGGAAATCGACGACTCCGCCGACCATACGACCTGGTATTCGCTCCCGACCGACCTGACAGAGCCCTCGACGTCCGCCTGCCTCCAGCTCAACTGGAACAACGCCGGCACCTCGACGCCGGGCACGGCGCGCCGCCTCTACGCGCGCACCGTGATCGTCTATTGCCGCATGGATGGCGCATCTGTCGACCGTGACGTGACCCTCGACAAGGCCATGTGCGACCTCGCGCAGATGGCCGGCCTTGCCACCGTCGTCCGCTCGGAAACCCTCGGCACCGCGCGGACCGACCTCGCCCTGCGGCCGGACGCCGAGCGCTCCGTCGTCGACGGCCTGCGCGAGCTCGCCAGCCTGCACGCGAACGCGCTGGAATACTACTTTGACCGCGTCGCCGGCGCCTGGCGCTTCACCCTGAATGAGACACCGGAGACAGTGAACCCGGCACGGAACCGCCATTGGATCATCGACGACAAGCGCGGTGGCGAGTCCTCCGAGGGCGTCGTGCGCGACTACGAGGCGGCGCCCGATTACGTGCGCGTGAGCTACCTCTCGACCGGCGTGACAGGCGTGCCCGATGGACGGCCCCGGACCTACTGCTATCCATCGGAGCCGACCGACTTTCGCGCCCATGTCGCGGTCGACACCGCGCACGCCGACGCGAAGCTCACCGCCGCCCAGGCCCAGACCATCGCCGCGCGCATATACACGCAGCGCACGGCCGTCGCGTTCGCCGGCCCGGCCACCTTCGGACCGCTGGCGCTCACCATCAGCGGGCAGGAGCTCCCGAGCTACCTCATGCTCCCCGGCGACCGCCTGACGATCCCCGGCCGCGTCGGCGCGAGCAATCTCTACATCCGCGGCACGAGCTACGATTTCCGCTCCGCGACCATGACCGCCGACGTCGGCTGGCCGTTCGATGTCCTGCCGGTAGCCGGCCGGCTGCCCTCGAACGTCCCGACACGGAAGCCCGATGGCGGCGGGCCGGCCACCGGGGGATGGTCGATCTGATGAACGGCGACGACCTCATCGGCATCGGGATTATCGGAGCAAACAAATGACCGACGGACGCATCGACTCAGCCTCGATTGAAGGCATCCTCTCCGGCGGGCGCGAGCAGATTGACCGCTATCTGGTCACCTGCGCGATCGAGACGCGGAACACGCTCGACGATCTGCCGGAAAGCATCGCCGCCACCGTCTCCGATGCCATCAGCGCCTGCCGCGCCGACAGTATGCCGCAGCGCCGCAGACTCTCGGAGCTTTGGACGGCGCATGAACGAGCCCAGGGCATGCGCAGCTTCTGGGCGACGCTGGGCAAGGTGCTGGCCGCCGCCTGCGCTCTCGCCGGCCTCATCGCGACCTTCATCGCGCTCACGCCGCACTGACCCCGCGGGGTGCGTTACCGCCGTAATGCACCCCCCAGGGACTTTCTTTGGCCTAATGTTCCCGTGGCAAGACCTTATCAATGTTGGACCACCGGCGAGATCAAGGTCCTGCGTGAGAACGCGCAGCTTGGCGCCAGCGAACTCGCCCGCCGTCTCGGCCGCAGCCGGCGTAGCGTCAGGAGCGCGGCGGAGCGCGTCGGCATCAGCCTACGCCCCCCCGGCGTGCGCACCGGCACCCTTATGGGACAGCCCCACGGGATGTCCCTTCGCCGCGACATGCGCGAGGCGCTGCTCGCCTGCCCCCACCTGCTCGAAGAACGCGCCCGCATGGACCGCGACGCCGAACTCTGCCCCTCCTGCGCGCGGCGCACGATCAACGTACCCGCGACGGGTCTCTGCCGGCCCTGTCACATGCGACACCTTGCCGACGCGCACCGCGAGGCGCTCGCCGAGCTGCACGCCGGCCGCGAACTCTGGGCGGAACGCCAGCGCCTACACCGGGCGCGCGAGGCGGCGCCGGGCGAATGAACGCCTTCCGCCGCCCCTGTTCGGTCTGCGGCGAACTCGCGCAGCCGGGCGCGACCCGTTGCGACAAACATGCGACACGGCCGCCGTCGTCCTGCCGGGTCTGCCCGCGCCGCGCGGTCCCGGGCGAGGGTTTCTGCGCGTTCCACCTTCCCACCGAGGCGGATCGTCCCCACTACCGCCACGCCTACACGAAAGCGCAGTACCAGCGCAACCGCGCCCGCCGCTACAAGCTCGCCGAAGGGCGTTGCGAGGCTTGCGGCGTGACCCTGAGCGCACCATGGCAGTGTGACCACCTGATACCCCTCGCCGACGGAGGCACGAACGCGCTCGAAAACCTGCGCGTCCTTTGTGCCTCTTGTCACACCGAGAAGACGAAGCGCGACCGCGAAAGGAGACGCCAAACATGGCGAAAATCTACCTGAGCCCGTCGCTCCAGGAGCACAACGTCGGCGTCGGCGACTACGGGACCGAGATGTACCGCATGCGCCAGGTCGCCGTCGCGGCCAGGATGCGCCTTCAGGCCGCCGGCGTGACCGTGAAACTCCCGCCGAAGTCCTGGGCCTTCCTCGACCCGAACGTATCACTGGCCAAGGTCGTCGCCGATTCCAACGCCTTCGGTCCGGCCCTGCACATTTGCATCCATTCCAACGCCGGCCCCAAGGGCGCCGACGGGACCATCACGTTCTACATGCCAGGCAGCGCCAAGGGCAAGAAGATCGCGACCCTCGTGCAGAAGGCGGTCGCCCCGCTGTCGCCGGGCAGCGACGCCGGCCTCGCGACCTCGCCGGTCTTCTACGAGACGCGCGCCGCCAAGGCGCCGGTAGCCTACCTCGAACTCGCCTTCCATACCGATCCCGCGGACGCGCAGAGCGTCATCGACCATCATGGCGCCTATGGGCGCGCAATCGCGAACGCCTGTCTGGCATACCTGGGCATCGCCCAGCCCAAGCCAGACCCAGCACCGGTGCCGGAGCCCGCACCGGCACCGGTGCCCGTGGCCCCGCTCACCCCCATCCAGCGCCTACGCGCGCGCGTCGCCAGGCTGGAAGCGCGCGTCGCTGCCCTTGAGGCCAAGACCCCGCCCGTATGACCGGCCCAGACCAACGGAGGACATGATGCCCAAGCCCACCCCCGCCCAGCGGGAGCGCCGTCGACAGCGCAAAGAGGCGCGCCGGCGTCACCGCGCCGAAGCGCAGCTCGCGCAGGCGCTCGGCCTCCCCGAAACCACCGCGCTTTCCAAGGTCAAGCTGGCCATCACTGGCACGGTCAGCAACCCGACGACACCCCCGGAGGAGGTGACTAACTAATGGCCTATGGACCTCACATTTCGGTCGATTCGACCGACCTCATGTGCAACGCCCTGGTCGATCAGCTCGACGCCTCCGCCGGCAGCCTCAAGATTTTTGACGGCACGATGCCTGCGGAGTGCGCGACCGCCAACGCCGGAACCGTCTGCTCGACAATCACCCTCCCGGCGCCCGCCTTCGGGGTCGCCTCCGGCGACGGACTCGCCGAGGGAGCAACAATGCCGTGGACCGACTCCTCGGCCGACGCCACGGGCACGGCGCAGTATTTCCGCGTCTACCTCAACGGCGGCGCCTGCGTGATGCAGGGCACGGTCGGGACCAGCGGTTGCGACATGAACCTCAACAGCGTCGCAATCCAGATCGGCGCCTCGGTCTCTATCACCGCTTTTGGGGTGACTGTCCCGAAGAACCCTGACTGATCCTGAGCGCGGCGGGGGTGGCGCACTAGCCCCCCCGCCGCCCCACCGCGGGAGCGCCGATGCCGCAAACCACCTTGACAGAGCTACTCGCCGGCCTGACGCCGTCGCAGCAGGCCGACCGCAAGGCCGCGGCACTCGTTAGCCTGCTCAACTCGGGCGAGTACAAGGTCGGCAACAAGTTCGTCCGCATCCAGCGCTACACGACGTTCACCCGCGACGGCGTCACCATCGACCTCGTCTCGGCGTCCTACGTCTCCGGCTGCTTCGGCCTCGTGCTCGACGTCTATGACGGGCGCGGCCCGCTGCCGATGCCGAACTACGCGGCCGGCGAGCTCTACCTCTTCCGCAATCCGCCGATCCGCCGCTGGACGCGCGCGCCGGGCACCAACGGTGAGACCGACATCGGCGCGACCGTCGAAGACCTCGCCGCCGTCGTGCAAGGCTTCGTCTACGACGCCGTGATCGCCTACGCCCAGAACCACGGGTGGACGCATGGCTAGTCCGCTGACGGTGTGGAGCGGGACAGCCGACGGAAGGGTGACGGGCCAGAACGCGGACTACGAAACCGCGAGGTCCTCGCCCGTTTCCTACAATGATACCTCCACCGCGCATAGCGGCGGTACGTATCTCTCGGCTGCCGTGTACTACTGCTACGAAAACTTCTTCGGCTTCGACACATCCTCAGTCGGAGCGGGGTCGCAGGTAACGGTGGCTACATTCAGCCTCTATGGTCAAGCCGACTATTCGAGTACGCAGTTCGACTTCGAGTTGCGGCCCTACGACTGGGGCGGGTCTCTGTCGACCGGAGACTATGTCGCCGGAGCGAGTCTCGGGGACCTCGCCCTTGTCGCCAAGAGAACCTGCCACAATGACTACTCATTCGTCAGCTATAACAACTTTACCAGCGAAGCCGCCTTCCTCTCGAATATCGTTCAGTCGGGGACCACCTACTTCATCTGCGCTTCGAGCCATCAGCGAAGTGGCACTGCGCCTTCCGGCAACGAGTATGTCGTCAGTTACTTCGCCAACGACAACACCGGCGGCGGCGGCACCGACCGCGACCCGAAGCTGTACGTGGAATGGACGGAAGGCGGCGGCACCACCGGCACCGCCGTCCTCGCGCTCAAGCGCGCCACTCTGGGCGCCGCGAGCACGCTCGCCTTCATCGGTTCGGCCGCCCTAAGCCTCAAGCGCGTCACCTTCGCGGGCAGCGCGCAGGAGGGTTTCGCCGCGACCGTTTCGTTGACGCTCAAGGGCGCGACTCTGACCGCTCCTGGCGCCGAGCAGTTCATCGCCTCCGGGGCACTCGACCTACCGCCGCCGATCCTCACAGCGACCGCTACTTACACCCCCCTCGCCATCACTGGCGGCGCGAGTCTCACGCTCAAGCCGGCGACGCTCGCCGCAGCCGGCGAAACGGGCGTGGCCGCCGTCACTGGCACCGCGGCGCTCACGCCAGCGCATGCCACTATCGTCGCGGCCGGCGCGCAGCAGTTCGCCGGCGCGGCTGCCATCACGACCAAGCCGGCGGCCCTCGCCGCCGCCAGCACGTACACCCCCCTCGCCATCAGTGGCACGGCCGCACTCAGCCTCAAGCACGCCACGCTGGGCGGTACGGGCGCGCAGGAGTTCGGCGGCGCACCCGCGCTCACCCTCAAGCCGGTAATCCTCGCCGCGAGCGCGACCTATACGCCACTGGCCATCACCGGCACGGCGGCACTCACTCTCAAGCCCTCCACATTCGCCGCCGTCGGCACGTACACGCCGATCGCTATCACCGGGAGCGCGAGTCTCACCTTCACGCCGGCCGCCTTGGCCGCCATCGGCGCCTACACGCCGGTCGCTATCGCCGGCACCGCGGCGCTCACGACCAAACGCGCGACGCTCGGCGCCACGGCGACCTACACGCCCCAGGCCATCAGCGGCGGAGCGGAGCTCACCCTCAAGCCGGCCGCCTTGGCCGCGTCGACCACTATGCGTTGGCTGTTCGCCGAGCAGGTGGGCGAAGACATCCGCCTGAGCTGGCAGTAACCGATGACTGTCTCCCTGATACGCGCGGCTGAGTCTCACACCGGCACCACCGGATCGGTCAGCGAAACCTCGTTCCAGTGGGCGCTCGGCCAGGCCGGCGACACGCCGAAGGGCGTGCTGGTCTTCGTGATGCAAGGCGTGACGGCGACTGATTACGTCTCAAGTGTGACCTACGGCGGACAGGCGCTCACCGCCGTCAGCGGCGGGCGCGCGACGGACACCGCGACCGAACTCGGCGCCTGCACGGCCTACTTCCTCGGCGGGAGCGTTCCCAGCGGCGCGCAGAACGTCGTCGTCAACCGCACGAGCAACACGACCGTCATGTACGCGGTCGCCTTCCTGCTCGGCGCCAGCTATGACACGAAGATAGCCGGGACGCCCGTCCTCCAGCAGGAGAACGCGGCCATGACCGCCGTTACCTATAACGACGGTCTCACCTCGGGTGCCTCCATCATCCTCGCCGGCGGCTACACCGGCGACAACACGCCGGCCCCGGCGCCCTCCACCGGCATGACCGACGCCGGGACCCTGCTGGGCACGTATGCGTATTCGTTTGGGGCGGCCTATGAGACCACGCCGACCTACGGCTCGCGCTCGCGCGGCCTTGAGGCGACGAACGACGACCGCGCCCAGGTCGTCCTAGCCGTCACCGAGAGCATCCCCGTCACCGGCACTGCGGCGGTCACCCTCAAGCGCGCCACGCTGACCGCGACGGGCACGTATACCCCCGTCCCCGTCAGTGGGACTGCGGCCCTGACGCTCAAGGTCGCGACCCTCGGCACAGCGGGAACCTACACGCCGCAGGCCATCACGGGCACCGGCGCGCTCGCGCTCAAGCGCGCCGGCCTCGACTCCACGGGCACGGCCGCGAGCGCATCGGACACCATCAGCATTGAGCGCCGGACCGGCGCGCTGGGCGAGTGGGGCGAGGTCTACGCGGACGATTGGGATACCTCCCCATGGACCGACACGGGGCCGTTCACCAACGGTGAGACCTACTACTATCGCGCGCGGCGGATCGTCAACGATGTACCCGGCGAGTACAGCAACGTCGAGGCCGTCGCCTATGTGAGCGGCCCCATCACCGGCACGGCGGCGCTCGCCCTCAAGCGGTCGACCCTGAGCGCCGCCGGCACGTACACTCCGCTCGCCATCACGGGCACCGCGGCGCTGACCCTCAAGCGGTCGACTCTCGGCGGAGCCGGGGCGCAGCAGTTCGCCGGCACGGCGGCGCTCGCGCTCAACCGCGCCAGCCTGGCCGCCGCGGCGACCTACACGGCTACCGCCATCACGGGCGCCGCGAGTCTCACCCTCAAGCACGCGAGCCTGACCGCCGCGGGAACCTACGCGCCAACCGCCATCACAGGCACGGCCGCCCTCACGCTCAGGCGCGCGATCCTCAACGGCGCCGGGACGCAACAGTTCGCCGGTTCGGCGAGTCTGACGCTCAAGCGCGCGACCCTCAGCGCGACCGGAACCTACGCGCCCCAAGCAATCACCGGGACGGCGAGCTTCACCGCCCCGCACGCCACCGTCGCCGCCGCCGGCACGAACACGCCGCCAGGTTGCTACGGCACCGTTACCCTCACCGCGCCACACGCCCGGCTCCACGCCATCACGCGCCAAACGGTCCCGGACGTCGACGTCACCCTGCACCTTGAACGCTCCGCCTGGACCGCCCACCTCATGCCGCCCGCATGGACGGCCGACACTGCCCTGCCCGCCCAGCGTGCGACGTGGCGCGTCCGCGTCATGCCGTCCGGGTGGACGACCGAA
>Ga0315289_10014770_pt1 | contig 10875 bp, 9 predicted proteins | sample YL17G11_40_MG_FD_203452 | JGI IMG/M metagenome (GOLD analysis project Ga0315289, IMG submission 203452) | Sediment microbial communities from Yellowstone Lake, YNP, Wyoming, USA - YL17G11_40 | ecosystem: Environmental > Aquatic > Freshwater > Lake > Sediment | place: USA: Wyoming | collected...
GAATCTTGCTAGTCCAAGGCTTCTTATTAGAACCAGCCCAAGACTATCGCCCTTAGTGGCATAGTACCGGCCGATTTCGAATTGCACCTCCGGACGGTCATTGAAGTCGTCTCTCAGGCTGCGCCCGCCGATGTCTGGAAGGTGAACGCATTTGTGTCTGAGACGCATGCAGTTGAACAGGTATGCATCTTCGCCAACGAGCCCAGGGTCACCCTTCACACTGACCGCACGTGGGTCTGCCAGATCCTTGACTCCTTCGTCCTCTGTTCCAAGCCAGAACGGCCTCCAAAAGGCATACAGGCCGGTGAAGGCAGGGGGAAAGAAGAGCCTGGCCAACTGATGGCCGACGGCTCTCCATAGACCCAAAGGACCTCGAACAGAGTGAAGCGTCATGCACGAGACCAGGCCGATGTCGTCTTTTCCAACGAGTGAGACGGCCTTGAGAACATCTGGCCCTATAACGAGATCAACATCAACGGTCAAGATACGGTCATGCTTCGCCGCTCTGAATCCCTGACGCCTCACCCAAGCCTGATGGAAGCGATATTGGTCGTTTCTTGCAACAAAAAGGAGCCGAGTCTTGCTTGCATACCCGAATCTGCTGGATATCCGCTTTGCTTCGCTGAGTGTCTGTTCATGCGGAGGATCATCGAGACACAATATGAGTTCATCAGGATTGATAGCATAACACGATGGCAGGCTGTACCTAAGCAAGTGAGCTTCGGACCTAACCGGCATTACGATGCTGAACGGCAAAGTCTCCAAGCACGGGCGCCCTCAGGTCCTGACGAATCTCCAGCGCGATCCGGAGTAACCTCTTCCTGAAAGACTATGGCCCCTCGGCCTAGATTAACCTCTTCCGTTTTGTTCCTTCCTCCCGCATGGTATCCTGCTCTGAAAAACCAATGATTCTGCCGGCAGATCCACTATGTGCCGCCAGCAAAGATTCGTTCAGACTGGGCTGATCCGCGCACATCGGTGCGCCGGAGAAACGAACCGGGAGAGCCAATGAGAAACGGGAGCTCGCAAATGCCTCGTAACCCGCGGCCGGTCCTATGGAGAGAGCTGGGCAAGGACGAGGGAATTGAAGCGACAGACTATGCAGTCACCGCTGCCATACTGAGACAAAAATGGAACTCGACTGCTTCGCACGCTCGGCAAGGCAGCCAAACTGGGTTCTTCTACGGTGGGAAACCTATTGTAGCCGCTGTTGCTGCTCATGTTATGGGTTGTTCGACGCCGTGCCTCCCCACAGGTCGCGTGGGCCGCCGTGGTATTTACGGCCCTGCTGCCGACTGTTAGCGTGGGTTTGCGCAGAAGCTTCAGCCAGTACTTCGCGGGACTCTCATCTCCGGCTGGAATCTCAGGCCCAGGCCTACAATTTTATTTGGCTGATTTGTGCCCCGACTTGCTCTTCTCGGTGCTCCTTGTTTGGACGATTGTGCCCGTTATCGACCATTTGTACGAACTTGACAAGCGAATCTGGCTGCTCTCTGGAACATTCGCCGGACTAGCGGTACTCACGAAATCCTCGGGGTCGCCCTTGCTGCTATTCGCTTGGCTCAGCACACTGATTTGTGTGCTCGCAGCGAATTGCTGTCAGATTCAACGGACTCTTTTGACCGCTCTTTGGAGTACTGTTCCGTTCGCGATACTAATCACTCCGTGGGTGCTTGACTCCGGAGCGCAAATGGCATATCAGTACCTTTACGAGAATTTTTTTGGCAGCCAGAGTGCTATCTACGCGAACCTTCATCCCAACCTCGTCGAAGAGGCCGGCTTCTATTGGCAGCATTTCCAAGATCATATGGGTCACATCGAAGGCTGGGCGATGCTGGCCATCGGGCTGATTTCCTCGGTCTTTCTGTTTGTGCGTAAGACCGCCGCACGCAGAGATGTTCGCTTGATGGCAATGCTTGGGGTGTCTGTAGTCTTGTATGCGCTGGTGTCGGCATCGCCGAACAAGAACTACTTTCTAGGTCTTCCATACTATCTTGTGGTGTGGGCATTCTCTTGGAGTGCTCTGGCGTCCGTTCTTGAGAAACGCGTCCGATGTCATCATTTGATCTCATGGGCTCTTCTGCTGATTGTATGCACGTACGCGGGCTTTCAGGCGGCTGGCGGATTCTACTCTCTTGAGAACTGGCCCAGCCAGGGCCGCTTGGCAGTACAGGAGAATAGACAGGTCGTCCAGAGAATCGTCGCTGATCTGCGCCATACTGGCCAACAATGACACATTCATGTGGGCTCCTGCCTACGGCTTTCCTGCTGCGCTTCAATACTATATGGTCGATGACAAAGGCGGGTACCCTCAGACGATTTGGGTGGACATAGAGAAGCCGCCGTACCAAGTCATACGTGAATCCGTGAGTTCCTGCAAAGTCATACTGGCGTATGACGAAGACATTGATCTGGTTGCAGGCGTCTTCTTCGTCTACTCCGCTGTGCAGCCATACTTTCGAGCCATCGCTGAATGGGTGAAACAATCCAACAGCTCCTTCGTTCCGGTCAAGACCTACCACTTCATCACTCAGGCCGGCGGCCTTACCATGCGCCTGTACGTCAGGGGGTCGAACTTGGGGCAAATAGCTCCTCAGAATACGGGAATTGCTCAGGCGAGACTAGGGTGGGATTGCTGTCACCGCGAAATTGGACAAATGCAAATCCTTGCGTCATTTCTTGCCCATGTCTGCGTGTCTGCTGATTCTTCAATGACCGAAGCAAAGTGTACTATCTTGTGAACCCGTCCCCATACTGAAACACCGAATTAGACAGCCTAGGGCACGGGAAGCATCCGAAAAGAGATTTGTAAGCCCTCTGCAGGATTTCAGGCGAAGAATAAGAGACTTTGCAAATGAAGTCACCAATCCGCTGAACAAGACGGAGGTCGACTGTCGGAAGGTTGGTAGCCGCCGACGTTCTGGTCCGAAGTCTCTCGGATATGATCGGGTGGTCGTCGCTCACCTGCTCTACCAGAATGGAAGTTGGAACCGGTATGTGCTTGGCAGATTGGGATGTTATGACTAAGCGAAAACCTTGTAGACTCTTCTTGATTTCCACTGGATGAACAAAAGTGTGGGTCTGATCGTCAGCCACACCATCGACAAGCCGAACCGTCTCTACCAAATTGAATTTGTCATCTTGAACCAGTATCAGACAGTTGCCATAGGGTTCGGTTGATTGCATGAATGCGAATGTCAAGACCAAACAATTCCCACCGCCCCGCTCTCTTGGAATCAGTGGCTTGAAGGGAGTTGCCAAGTGGTCTCTCGGAACTCAATCGCCCTACAAACCTGAAAATAGCATGGTCTTAAATAGTGCAAAATCTCTAACACATGTCATAGTCGTGGAGGGATGCACATGAAACAGAGGAGAAAACCTGTCGCACTAACGCCGCCATGAAGTCGAGGGCATTATTTCCGTCCCATGTTTCTTAACTCTCTTTTGACTCTTGGGTGCGTAGTAGGACTTGGTTAGGGCAGACTTGTGTAAGGTACTTCTCGTAAACGCTCCTTGGTCAAATCTCAAATGCCCCTCGATTCAACTCTCTACCTTGAAGCCGGTTGTGCAACAAGAAGGATTTGAGTGCCACGTACTTTACGCGAATCTTCTCGCTGCAAAATTCGTCAAGCCCGAACTTTACAAAGAGTTTACACGAAAACTGAGTTTCTTAGGAGAGTGGCTATTCTCTGAGGCAGTTTTTGGAAGCTTTGTCCCCCAAGGAGTGGCCGATCCGGACTTCATCAGCTACTATAACGCCCGCAAAATGTGCATCGACGGATATGCCGATCCTCGGACGCCTCAAATTCACTACCAGTCTACGGCCATTACGAACCCGCACCCGTTCCTTCAAGAAATTCTCGGAGAAGATTTTAGAAACGTAATCAACGAGCTGAAAAACGACTTAATTCCAGCGTATATTTCTCACTTAAGAAAGGTTTTCGATCGATATCAGAAAGCTAAGATTGTCGGGTTTACCACTACTTTCAATCAGACCATTCCTTCTATCGCTTTGGCAAGAATCGCCAAGCAGCAACTTCCTGAGACAATGATTGTATTTGGAGGCGCAAACTGCCAACAACCAATGGGACCGGCACTCATGCGCGCTTTCCCGGTCATTGATTACGTTGTGAGTGGAGAAGGCGAGGAAGCTTTCCCTTCGCTTGTAAAGGCTCTGTTATCAGGAAATAACCAAAAGATAATCGGCTTGGGGGGCATCTCTTACCGAGACGAGACTGGCGTCAAGACGAATCCAGTAGCTCCGCCCATAGGGAATCTGGATGCATATCCAATAATGGATTGCGACGACTACTACCTGCAGTGGGAAGAATTGGACGGGCTACGAATTGAAAGAGGACCATTATATTTTGAGTGTTCTCGCGGCTGTTGGTGGGGTCAGCATTCACATTGCACTTTCTGTGGATTCAATGGCCCGAATATGAGTTACAGATCGAAATCACCTGACAGGATTATTAAGGAACTAGTTGAACTCTCGAAGCGACACAAAATCCTATCCTTCCAAGCTGTTGATAATATTCTGAACCCTGCACACTTTATCACTTTGCTCCCCAAACTGAGAGAAACGGGATTCGATTTCAACCTATTCTTCGAAGTTAAGGCAAGCATGACTAAGAAGCACGCTAGGATTCTGGCCGAGGCCGGGGTCACTGAAGCTCAGGCCGGCATAGAGAGCCTTTCGACGCACGTACTGCAACTTATGAAAAAGGGTACAACCATGCTAGAGAATATTCAACTCATGAAGTGGTTCGAGGATTTTGATATCCACTGTGATTGGTCCCCTATCGGTGGATTTCCAGGTGAAACGGAAGAAGACTACTCGCTTATGGAGCGAGTTATCCCTCTTCTTTACCACTTGGCTCCACCTCGCACACCCGCCCTCACGAGAATCGAAATGAATAGGTTCAGTCCGAACTTTGATTTTGCAGAAGAATTTGGCTTCAAGAACATTATGCCGAAACAAGATTACAATTACGTCTATGATGTGGGTGATGACCTTCTGCGTGACATCGCTTACTCTTTTGACTATGAGCTTCCAGGCTTTGATAAATTCGTCCCGCACATACAGAGGATCAACGCGCTTTTGGAGGAATGGACAAGAAAGTATTACGATGAATTCGTGGAGCTAAAATTGCAAAAGGGCCCAGACTTCCTTGAGATAATAGACGAACGTTCCGGATCCCGCAAAGATATCGTTCTAGAAGGTTATGAGATGCAAACTCTTCTATCCTGCGACAGAGTATGTTCCTTTGATCAGATTCTGAATGCATTGAGGAGCAGAGACAAGTGTGTTAGTGAAAGTGACGTCACTGCCTCAATTCAAGCCCTCGATAGAAATCGACTGATTCTCTCGGAGGATGACAAATATTTATCATTGCCTACCGAAAGAAGCCCGTTGTGGAACAGCAGGACAATAACTTCAGCTCGGCGTCACTTAGTTGCGTAGTATCCATCTGTCTCAAACAGTGGATCGAAGTTGAATGTGTGATCTGAACTTTAGATCAAGAGGCATTGCTAGGCTCTAGGCAGATAGCTTCGTTTTCCCTCCGAATCCGACATTCAGCTTCTGAATACAGTACGTGTACTTTCCGCCTCGTGTGCGGGGGATCTCATTCACAATGTCCACCTTCGCCAAGAAGGAGCCTGCAAGCCTCCTCTTGGCCCACTCAAGCAGGTACTGTGTGATTTCCGCATCGGCGTATGCCGGATTCTTGACTACTCGAATGACAATTTCACCGGCCGTTTCTTGCAGGAATTGTATCTGCTCGATCCGTTGGTTGGTCCAGCCACCGTCGATGTGATAAGCGCTTATCAATGCGACGAACGGCAATAAGCTTCCGTCGCCAGCGACCAGATATTCTTGCGCGCGTCCTTGAACACGTGCTAGAAGACGATAGTTTCTGCCGCACCGGCATTTTCTCGACGTGTATGTCGCAATATCGCCTGTCCTGTACCTTATGAAGGGAGTGACCCAGTTTAGGAACCCTGTTCCAACAATCTCTCCTGGTTCGCCATCTTCGGTTACGGGTTCTCCGTCACGCCGGATTAGCTCTGCTATACCATACTCGGGATAAATGTGATAATCTGTGCTGTATTCACATTCTCCAGCGCAGACCGTTCTCTCTCTATGACCGTACCAACTGAACACTCTGCACTTGAAAACATCCTCAAGGAGTATACGTTGGAAATCGTAGATAGGTTCGGAAGCCAACAACAGCGCCTTGATCGTGGGAAACGGAGGCACGCCATTATCCTTCATGAACCTTCCCAAGATGAAGAGAGTTGAAGCAGAAGCCAGTATGAATCTTGGTCGAAAGTCTCTGATTAGCCTCACATACATCTGGATGTTCTCAGATGTCATGGCCATCATCGAGAGTCTGAGCTGGCGAACGTTTGAGCCGGACTTAGGAATCGCTCCTGTCGAGAGTCCGAAAACCACGTGTTTGTCGTCGAATCTGAATCCTACCCTATTCCACAAGCATACTATGAACGCTGATTCCATAGGATTGAAAACGGATTCGTCTGCATAGAATCTCAAAGGTAAGCCTGTCGTTGCACCGGTGGACAAAAGCGACAATTTCGAAGCGTCGGCATTTCTTGCAACTAGGTCCTTGAGGTTCTCCATGATATCCTGTCTTGTTAGGCATGGCAGTTGACGAATGTCGTGCACTCCCTTGATATCATCGGGAGTCAGATGACCTCCGTCAAACAAGTGCCGGTAGTAAGGAACGTTCGCGTAGGCATGCCGAACCAACTTCCGCAATTGGCCTAACTGATATTCTTCTAGTCGCCTCGCATCCCACCACTGTGACTGTCGAAGGAAAGTGTACTGTCTTGTAAATACGTCCCCGTACTGAAACGATGAAGTAGACAGTCTAGGACAGGGGTAACTTCCAAAAAGAGATTTGTAAGCCCGCTGCAGAATTTCGGGCGAAGAATAAGAGACCCTGCAAACGAAGTCACGAATCCCCTGAACAAGACCGAGCTCGACAACCGGAGGGCTGACAGCCACCGACGTTCTGGTCCGAAGCCTCTCCGATATTATCGGGTGGTCATCACTCACCTGCTCTACTAGAATGCAAGTCGGAACCGGTGCGCGCTTGGCAGATTGGGATGTTACGACCAAGCGAAAACCTTGCAGAGTCTTCTTGATTTCCATGGGATGAACAAAAGTGTGGGTCTGATCGTCCGCCACTCCATCGACAAGGCGGACCGTTTCTACCAAGTTGAATTTGTCGTCTTGAACCAGTATCAGACAGTTGCCATAGGGTTCGGTTGATTGCATGAATGCGAATCTCAAGATTAGCCAATTCCCACCGCCCCGCTCTCTTGGAAGCAGTGGCCTGAAGGGAGTTGCCAAATGGTCTCTGGCAGTCGTGGGCTCGAACGTGATCCGTCCTTGCTCGAATCGGAGAGGGTTGGTGCTCGACGATCCATAGTAGTTCTTCTCGAGATCGTTGATCAGTTCGTCGCCTTCCTTGTCATACAGGACGTGGGGTCTCTGGGTCTTCCCGGAACTATGGACTCCATTCTGATGCATCAGAACCCACGACTTTCGGGTAATGACCGGCCAGAGGAATGATACAGAGCCTGAATCTCCACCTGATCGGAGGGATTGAAAGATTTAAGCGAATCGAAGCAATGCATCTCAGTATACACGGATCGCGGGTCGGTGCAGATACCATGGATGAACGCGACAACCCCAAGATGACTGTGGATTGGATCTCTTCAATGCCGACTATGGACGACATGTCAGACTGGGACAGGGCCAACCTTCTTCGGCATTGTGCTGCTGTGCATGCCGTGTGGGGTTCTCAAAGCTGCTTGCTCGAAAACGATTCCTCCCTCGGCTTCTACAGACTCAGCGCGTCCTCGATATTCCGAGCGTTCCGAAACAAGCAAGGTGGCGCAATGTGCGGGGGGATGGCGTACGCTCTCATGAAGCTCTATCACGACTTTGGTTACGAGGCCTACATCGTTGACATGGGGAGACCTGAGTATGAGACGCACGTGGTAGTGCTTGTGAGTCTGGAGCACGGTGGCAGACGCATTCTCTCAATAGAAGACGTGCTCTTTGATGTCTCGATCGCTAATCGTGATGGGACCCCAGTTGATTACTTTGAGATGCTTGCCAAGCTCAAAGGTCTAAGACATGAAGAGGTCAAGATGGTTCCCTGCCCCGAATGGACTGTCCAACGAGACGTAATCATGCGATCCAACGAGGTTGACCAGTTCCCGTGGATAGTATTATCGAAAGATTTCACTGCGCTGGAGGGTGGCAGACGGATGTATCGGGGCAGCATGAGTTTCAAGTTGTACGAGAGTGTGAATGAGAAGGCACAGAAATTCAAGCGATTCCTAGAACATGAAGGCTATCCCAGGAACATGCTCTACATCTACCTTTTTCCATTCCGAGTAAACGAGCTGACTTTGACAGGGTTGCAGTCGAGGGGCGAGGCGGACTCGGAGACGGATGAGTCTGCAATTCTCAAGAAAGCGCTCTTAACCTCCCAGCGATGAAATCGTAATCCGGTTCCGGCTGCGCCCAACATAGGTGCGCACGAGAACTATTGATGGTAGTCCATGTGCTACCATCACTCCCCCGGCTCGGTCATTTCCCGGAAAGTCGCTTCAGTCCTTGGCGGAACATCCGAGTCCAGTCTTCAATGCTCTTCGCTTCGGCAGCTCGGTCGCTGAGCTCTGGTGGTTCGGATGACCGGACTGTCTCCGACTGGGGAAACAGGAGGACCCTTGGGGCGGGATGCGACGACAGAACCACGCGTGAGTCCAGTAGACATAGTTTGCGAAAGATCACACCGATACTCGTGGACCTCAAGTACGTGTCTGAAAAGGAAAGAATGCCGTCCGGCTGCATGAAGAGCGCGTCCTCGCAGTTGTAGATGTACGTGCGAGTGCGAAGTATGCGCACCAAGTGATATTCGTCAACTTGCAGAGGACCTTGTGGGAGACTTCACTGTTCTGAAGAGGTATCCAGTAGACTTCAACGGAGAGTACGGGGCAGGTTTACCTAAGGGGTGTGGATGCGTCTGGCAGTGAGATTGTCTTCACCCAACGATTATCACGGGAAACCAACGGCAAACTGGAACGCTTCTACGGAATCCTCGAAGCCAAATGGCCTGACTTCCACCATGACGTCGACACCCTATTCGGATGGCATAAAGAGATCAAACCCCATATGAGCCTCAACTGGAAAGAACTCGAAATCCCAATCAAAGGCTTCCAGAGGAAATGCCCACCATGGAGAAGAAACGCCGTTCCACCAGAAGCAATGATGAAACGAAATCGGGATACAGCATGCGTCAAAAAGAACGACAAAAGTAAAATGCACTCCCGTGACTAACTTCACATAGGTAACCATGGGAAATCACAAAGAAGTCGTCCCACAACCGCAAGGTTCATGCAAACTCGGATGGGGCATTGGCTGGAGTCTGCCTCCTTGAGCAAGCGCTGCAATTCGCACAGGAGTGGTCCAGGAGATCAAGACCGATTGTGCAGACCTCTGCAGCAAACCGAGTGCATGGAATGGGCTCGAATTGAAGAGGGAGTGAACATTAGGACTAATCTGGCCAGACACTTCGCGCTGGTGATAACATTGCCTTGCCATCACGATGGCGCATTTCTGTCGAAGACTGTTGACATCCTTGAAAAAGTGACTCCCGCGATAGAGAACGATTTTGCTGTAGTGGTGGCTGAAGACGGTTCAGACTCTTCCAAGATTGTAAGAGACTTGATGCTGAAGTACAACAATATCGTTTACTTCCATAATGACAGGAGGCTCGGAAGAGGAAAAGCTCTCAGAGAAGCCTGGAAGTGCTTAGAAGCAGACATCTACATGTTCATGGATGTCGACATGTCGACTGACTTGTTTCAAATGAATGCGTTTTCCAATCTGATAAGAAACGTAAGACAGGGGAGTTTCTCACTCGTTACTGGATCTCGTTACCATCCTAATTCAGTAGTTTACAGACCGATTGTGCGATGGGTCGCTTCTGTAGCCTATAACAAGATTATACGGCTGCTGTTTGGAAGTGAGCTCACAGATCATCAATGCGGATTCAAAGCTTTCTCCTCGGACTTGATCGATAGGCTGTCAGAAATTGTGCAGAGCGACTCCTGGTTTTGGGATACTGAAATGATTATCATTGCACAAAAAAAAGGGTTCAAGGTAAGCGAGATACCGATATTCTGGATTGAGATGAAGGGCCCCAGAACTCCGGTCAAGCGCCTCCTGAAAGACGTATGGCTTCACGGAACGGGCATCCTGCACCTCTGGTGGAGGGTGTACTTTACTGGCCTTTGACTTCGACAAGTGCGGTGGAGATTTCGACGACATTCTCGGAGAAAGCCGTAGGTACTACGTTCAAGTCAAGATCAAACTGCTCCGCGAGATGCTAAGAGAGGAGTTGAGTTGTTCGCGAGCTGTGTGCCTTGACGTTGGATGCGGTTCTGGTCAAGCGGAGTTGCTTCTTGGCGCCGCGACGCGATGCCTAGTTGGTATTGACCTTTCTGGGAGCATGTTGCGTAAAGCGAAGAAGAGGTGCCCACATTCTCCATTCGTGCGCGGAGATAGCTTGGAAATGCCGTTTGCAGATGGCGTGTTTGACGTGACTTTCTCATTTGCACTGATGCACCATCTCCGACCAAAAAACAGATGGCGGGCACTAGCTGAGATGGCCCGCGTTACTAAGATGGGGGGACACGTATTAACGTTCGAACACAATCCGCTGAACCCGTTTACGCAGCACATGGTTCACAAATGCAGCGTTGATGAGGGAGTCAAACTCATACATCCTGTAGAGATGATTCGGCTTCACAAAGATAAAGGACTTCATATAC
>Ga0315289_10014771_pt1 | contig 10874 bp, 10 predicted proteins | sample YL17G11_40_MG_FD_203452 | JGI IMG/M metagenome (GOLD analysis project Ga0315289, IMG submission 203452) | Sediment microbial communities from Yellowstone Lake, YNP, Wyoming, USA - YL17G11_40 | ecosystem: Environmental > Aquatic > Freshwater > Lake > Sediment | place: USA: Wyoming | collected...
GTGCACCTGATTGGATTCCATAGTACTAGGCAGCGCGCGATCGCCAACGATAATGAGCCGTCTGGTTTCTAGTAAGCTTGGCGGGCCCGGTTAGGTGACATTTCACGTTTTGAACCAACGAAATCCGAGTGGACAGAATGTACGCCAAAGGTCCGCAAGACATCCACAGATTGGCCGGGAGCTACGGGGCCAGGTTGGACTGACCTTCTCCCGGCGTTCTCTGCAATGCGGGTCAGTTGAACTACTTTCAAGATATTCTATACGTCATGCCTATCCCGAGGTCCGACTCAACCTGCGTTGTCTTAGTGGTTGTGTGCTGAGTCGTCGTGGTTTGCCGAGTTGTGATGAGTGTCAAGACCCTTCCACAGGAAGCATCGCGGCAAAGGTGTGAGAGTCTCATTCGGCCTCATGGCAGTCTCGTGCCACAGCATTTGACACTTGCGATGGATGATATTGTAGGCGATGCTGTTTTACGTGGGTGTTCGACTAGACGAGGCAAAGGTGAGTAAGGGTGACGTCGGAAGAGATCTTTGAGATGGCGCCTTTCGTGGAGAAGGCGTCTCGCGTTGAGTTAGTGGTGAGATGGATTTACGGCATCGCCATAGGAATAGTGTACGGGCTCTGGGCCCTATTCATAGTGTACATCGTCAACGTGCTACAGTTCTTCCACATCCTGATCTATGGCCGAAGAGGCGCGCGCCTGTATCGGCACGCGAGGAGATACATAGCCGCGTACACCAACGCTGAGGCCTACCTTATCTTCCTGACAGACCAGCGGCCAGAGCTGACGCCAGACCTCCTCGTCTTCCTCAAGAAAGCGCCGGCTGGAGCGCCCGCATATACCGCGCCTCCACCGCTGCCTAGCTCCGGCGAGTTCAAGTATTGTGTCAGCTGTGGAAACCAGATCCCAGTCACCGCAGGGTTCTGCGGCAAATGTGGAGCCAAACAAGCGTAGCGACTTCTCGGTGGGATTGGTGGCCGCGACCTCCTCGACTTTATCCAAGAGGGCTAATGTGAAACTCGAAGGTTCATGTTAGGGGAAACATCCGCAGATAGCCGAAAAGTGATGGCGGGCCCGGTTAGCTGCAAACTGGCGTTTGGAACTGTCAACGCAGCCAAATTTGGCTTCAATGCAGGCCCGAATCAAGCTACTGGAAGGCCGTCATCAAGCTCGGTGTTCGCCAAACAATTCGGTCGAAGGCGCCTTTCCAAATCTACCGTTTTCCGGATCTGGCAGCGATAGACGCGAGAGATCTGCCCCAGTGAGTCTTCTCAGATGGTCGTGTTTACGGCGGAACGACATGCAACGGTGCCGAAAGTTGGCGCAGATTGGGTAGAGTTTAGACCGAATTCAAGCCCGTCGCATGCATGCAAATCGATTACTGGGACGCTATCTTTGCCGGTCGATTCTGCCTACATGTGTGTGTGCCAGACGAAACGTCCGAATCGGATTAGGGTACCCTAATCCGATACCTATCGAAAGCGTATCAAGCGCTCTGGGGCCTTTCCTCGTAGCGATGCACCTCATGTCTACCCGTGTGCGAAAGACTTGGAAGCTTGCTAGGACAGAAAGAATGGGTCTCACTACTAGTAAGAAACCATTATGAAGGACATTGGCCTATAGTTTGCTCACACACATTTCTTTGGAATCGAAATATGAAAAGTGAGAACATACGTCTCAGAACCTCAAGCAAGAACGTCGTCTGACCAGAAGCTCTACCGCATCAAGCGCACCCTCTCATTCTCGACTGCGCCTGAACCTCGTTTTGTCCGGGGAACCGGTCGAATGGGTTTTGACTTGGAGAAGTCGCGGCCTAGTCGCCTCGAACCGCGACCTCATCTTACAAGCATTTGGAGCCCTGAACGAGAAGACCATCGAGCAAGACATCAAGCGCATGCGAATAAGATCTGAAACCAAGAAACTCGAACGGTACAAGGCAGAGGAGGAAAACTCCGTTGACTGAGAACTCAGACACCTCTGATAAATCGAAGGAAAGAGACCCGTCAAAAGAGCTCTCAACAGAAACAGCGAACGACGGTCAAGGCCAGAATGAGGCCAAACAATACCAGCAGTGCAATCTGCAAGTGACGCTCGACGAGAAGGGAACCATAAAAGTCCTGGCAATGGACAAGAACTGCCTCCGAATATTCGAGGAACTTCCCCCGGTCCGAAGGCAGTTTTGGATGCGTCGATTGACCCCAGAGCTTCGTGGGAAAACCGAGCACGCAGAAGAAGCAGAGGAGTCCAAGGACGGTCGGCAGACGACCTAGCATCACGGACAGTCAAAGCATAGACTGTTCCGGTTCGGTTGCCCTATGAGAGGTACTGGAAAGTGTCGATGCTAACCTGCCCCGCATGCGGCAAGTTATCTCCGCTATCACGATATGATCCTCGCGACTATGAACCTGACATACTCGTCTGCGAGTTACGTGGCCTTGGCCGTGGACGCGGTTTCGAGGTTACATTGGTCAGGTCGGTGTTTGAGCTCATGGGAAGATCGAGCGTGAGGGTCGCAGTCGAGAGGCTCTGTGACAGATGCTTGGAGATGCTTCAGATGATGCTCGACAACAATGTCATCGGCAAGCAGGATGTCGTAGACAGGTTAGGAATCACGGACGGCGAGCGATCAGATCTCCCCGAGCTAGTGGTCAGGTTCCTCCATCGGATCGACGAATTCCTCTACGATACTGACGAAGAGACACAGAAACTCGCAGAAGAGCTCATGAAAAAAGCGTTGCGTGAACGCGAGTGACAAGGACGCATAGAAGCGAAAGGTACCGAGACTAGTACAAGTACGTCGGAAGGCGCGGGTTCAAATCCCGCCCGGTCCACATTTCAGTGCCGAACTCTTCCAGCCACTCTGCCGAAGCGGTGACTTCGAAGGCTCGCATGTGAATCGCCCACCCGCCCCAGAGTGGAACACTTTCGCCTATGACTCGAATGTGATCTCGCTAGGACATCGTACAACGTTCATTGGTTACTTCAAATGGCCTGACGTTGCACTCTTTGCATGCCGGGCCGGGGGATGCGCTAGGTTGAGGTTTTGTGAGAAGTGCAACATTCCACTAGCTGACAAGATTAGCGCATGTCCATCACGTGGTCAACCCGTCACAACTGCTCCTACTCCATTCTCTCCAGGATTTCCGAGAGTACCGACTCAGAGGATTATGGGGATGCAAGTCATCGATAGCAAAGGTCGCTCTATCGGAATTGAGAGAGACATCAGAGTGAACACAGTTGAGAAGAAGATCAATCTGATTGTGACGACCAAAGCGTGGTCGGAGCTTCAACTTCCGTGGGAGGACATACAATCCATCGTAGTATGTTCTCCCTCAAGTACTCCTGTACGTATGGCAGGTCATAGTTCGGGTGCGATGGAGAAGCCAAATTCAATCCCGAACCCGTGATGAGGTTGTCGATCCAGGTTAGGTGATTCTTCTCTATGAAATCGCGGTTCAATCTGAACCTATCGATGATCAACTTCGCAGGGTCGTATCCCTCGACCGCGTCCTCCCAAGTGATTCCCTTGAGCTCATCAAGATTCCTTCTCAGACACTCGGATATGCGAAGTCCGTCCGGATCATCGCGCGCTCGTAGATTTCCGAAGCCTCACCAAACACCAGGGAACATCCCGAATGTCAAGGAAGCATACTGCGTCTACGGAGCATACGACATGGTAGCAAGGATTGAAGCTGAAACCATCGACAAGCTGAAAGAGGTCGTGACGTGGAAGGTACGTCGACTCGAGAAAGTAAGATCCACCCTGACAACCACAGCAATGGAATCCACCTGACGCACCAGTGGTCGCAATCTCAGCGAAGCCTGAACAAGGCATCGATATGGGGTAGTCCCCTCTTCAGGCTCTGCTTGCCGTAACGTGTATCAGTCGTCAAGACAAAGCCGCCTTTACTACCTCGTGATAGACAGCAGCCGTTTTCTTTACCGATTCGATCTCAACGTACTCGTCTGGCTCATGTAGCCGGGCGCCTGACGGTCCGAATTCTATCGTGGTAACTTTGCCCTGGTTTACCATGATGCACGAGTCACAAGGTCCTGGATGAAAAGTCACCTCCGGGACCTTGCCAAGGACTTTTGCTGCTGCCTCCACGACGAGACGCACGTGAGGGTCATCCTCAGGTATCTCGAATGGTTCGCAGAATGGCGTCTCACGATCAACGAGCTTAGCCTCAGCGTCAATTCCAAGTTCGGTTGCGAGACGCCTTATGTCATCAAGAGCCGCCTTCGAGCTGTAACCGGGCACGAGGCACCTTTCGATGACCAGGCGACAGCGGTCAGGCACCAGCATGACCTCCTCCTGTCCTCCCTCGATCTTGGCTATGTTCACAGTCGAGCGTCCCATCTTAGGATGATCAGGACCACGAAGCCTCTCAATAGAGTTAACAAGAACAGCTGCCTTTTCTATGGCGTTGACGCCGTGCTCGGGCCATTGCGAGTGCGCTGCTTTTCCTCGGATTTCAACCTCGAAGACAGCTCTCCCGCGGTGTGCAGTCACGACCTCGAGGTTTGTGGATTCGGAGATCATAGCGAAGTCTACGCCAGTAGTGATCCCTTTCTGGACCAGCGCGTAGGTACCCCAGTCAATTGCCTCTTCATCCACTACTGCCGTAACCACTAGTTCCCCCTTTCTTGGCAGTCCTTCTTCACTGCATTTGGCTGCAACCCACAAAAGGCACGCAAGTCCTGACTTCATGTCGAAAGTCCCCCGCCCGTACATTCTACCTTCCTCTTCTTCACAGCCGAACGGGTCGTGGGTCCATCCAGGTCCGGCCTCTACTGTATCCATGTGCCCGTTGAATAGAAGTCGCGGGCCTGGTTTCGGCCCCTTCAGTAGAGCTATGACATCAGGTCTATTCGGTTTGACTTCAAGGATCTGCGCAGCCAACCCGTTCTTCTCTAGCCAGTCTGCAATGAAATGTGCGATCCTGCTCTCTTCCCCACACACGCTCGGGATCTTGACAAGATCTTTCACAATTGAGATGACATCGTTGACCAATGAGGATCACGCATGATAGGGCATCGATAGCTTGAAAAGACTTGCGAGACGACTTCGACATTTCAGCACAAGCGACTACCACTGTTCACGCTCGAAGGAAGCTTCCGTACCCATTCGAGCATGTTTCTCTGGTGCACTTGCCCATCGGATCGAACCAAGAAGGAAAGTCACACAGGATTCCCATCAGATTTTTTTCTATTCGATGACAAATCATCCCAACGACATCAGATACGCCAGAAAGTCTTAATAGCGTATCATAAAGCGCTAATCACCGGTCATTAGAATGGCCCCGATGATCTTAGTTAGGAACGTGGATGAGCTCAAGGGAGAAGTGATTTCGAAAGGCGTTACACAGAGACTTCTACTAGAAAAGGCGAAGTCCGCGTCTGGGAAATTGGCCGTTAGCACCATTGAGATCCAGCCTTGGTGTGAATACGGACCTATCGACTACGAGGGCGAGATGGTCTATTACGTTCTCAACGGCTACGGCAATCTCGCCTACGCTCCTGGAGGTCAAGGAGAACTCACAAATATCCTTTGCGACTGGAATAGCGATAGCTATTCCTACATAGCTCCCAAGCAACGTCACTCCATGTCAGATCAAGGACAGGCTCCGTTGAACCTGCTAAGAGTTGAGTACGAGGCTACACACTCACCCGATTCTATTATGCCATGGGGAGTTCCAATATTCAGGAGAAACAATCCCGTAAGAGTCGACCACTCACCCGGGTGGATTTCAACCGTGAATCAAACTCCTCAGACACTTCGCCCGATGGGAGTGGAGCACTTCAGAGCCGTGGAGTATGAAATAGTGCACAAGGCCCCCAAACCTGAAATCCCACCGCCTAAGCCTCCGGAGCCAGACGCAAAAGAAGAGAAATCGAGAGACGAGATCGTAAACTTCGTTGTGAGAGGAAAGGGCAAGTATCTCATAGGAGGCAAGCAATACCCGGTCAGAGCAGGCTCTCTCATATACTCGAGTCCTAGCGGAGTTATTGACGTGAATCCAACCAAGTTGGTGGACGTCGAACAGTATACTCTAGAGTTCCTGTACTTCTGTATCCGCATATGAGCTTCGTAAACGCATATCCCCTATTGAACGTCGATCGCCGATCCTCGGCAGCATACTATTCTCCAGAACTGATCGATTCCGTCTGTCTTATCTGGTTCAGAAAGAATAGTTACCAAGTCAAGGTCAGGCCGACGCGTGCAAGTACTGACCTTGACCGTGGCCCGTCAGTTCCGCTCTTTTCGGAAAGCGAAACATAGAGATAAAGTTCGGCCGCTCATTCTGGCGGGATCTCGCCAAAGGCGAATTCCATGCTTATTCCTTGTCTCTTTCTGTAGGCCTTGGCAATGAAGTAGTAGATAATCAGCCCGATTGCAATGGCCGTCAGGGCGATCATTGAAGTTGGGTTGCCAACCATGCCGAGCTCCGGAACTGTCACGTAGTAGTATCCTAGGAAAATCTGGGACAATACTCCGAGTATCCCGAGAATCGTAACGAGCGGGACACCTCCGACCTGATATTTCGCGATGGGAGAGGCCTTGTAGACTTCTTTCATACGGTACGGAAACACGGCCCCGGCGACGCACACTCCAATGACGCAAGCCAGGGTTGCAAACGCTGCCGACATTATGTAGGTCCAAAGGGCGGGATTCGCGACCTGCCAAACAGACCAGATGACAGCACCGACAACCATTATGAGTATCGCAACAAGTGGCGAGTGTGTTCTGGGGTCCACGTGTGCTATTCTGGCTGGCAAGACACGGTCAAATGCTTGAGCGAAGAGGTACCTCACAGGGCCCAACAAGTTGCTGCAGTTAGCGTAGATGCAGTGGAAGGTTTCGCCGAACATCAGGAGGATGGCTACCCACCAGAACGGCATGGCCATGCCCACAAGCCATGCGTGGTACGGAGGAACCGGCAATTGGGATACGTCTATGCCTCCTGTATTCCAAAGATAGCCGATTGCGCCAAGGAATTCTCGTCCGACCATTCCGGGGAAAAGCACTGAAAACGCCACCTGATACAGTCCCACAGCGACCATGGGTCCCGCAATAAACAGGATAGTCGACTTCACTTTCTGAGCGCTCTTAATCTCCCCGAGCAAAGGCGTCGAGAACCATGCCCACATAAGCATGGACATGGCCAGAACACATGAGACTATCGTGTCTGAGAAACCAAACTGATCTGTGTAGACATAGCCGGCCCCTTTTGCACTCTCAATGATTTGAGAATAAGCGCCGGCCCCCATTGTATTCGCGCTGAAGGAATTGAACGATTGCGCAAAAGCGGGCTGGGTAATTGTAACGAATGCAATTAGTAGAAAAACGGCCGCGACAACTGCCACTGCCATGAAGACCCTCTGCACGTACGCGTAGATTCTCATTCCAAACGCTATGAGCAACGCCGGAAGGAAGATCCCAAGGACAACTATTATTGTCAGAGATCCCGTTCCAGTAACTGCCCATGCGCCTGCTTCGGCCAGCCCTGGTTGATCGAACATCCTGCCCAACAGATAGAGTGGAATACCAATACCCTGCTGTGCCATTAGCTGGCCAACGGACGTTATCCACACCAGGTTGGCCAGTGTGAATCCGAGCGTCACAAACGAGAAACCCAGCGATGGATGGACCAGTCTACTTATGAATACGTATTCTCCTCCGCTGCGTGGCATGGATGCGGACATCATTGCATAAGTAATCATTGTAGGGATCAGAATTATGACCGCCATTGCCCATGACAGCGGTATGTTAGCTCCCGGGAACAGGCCTGGAATCAGTGTGAAGAGAAATGGTATATAGATATTAAATGCGGGGTTGATTTGGAGGAAATTGTAGAAGAATGCGTCGTACGACTGCCATTCTCGTCGAAGACCACTCGCCCTCCTCACAAAGACATCAGCGGTTCCCACGATCGTTCACCAAGTGTAGAAGTCAGGCGAGCAAGTTGTATAAATCGGCTTTCTATATATTCTTCGAGATGAGCAACATCTGCAATACAAGGGCTGCGTCGGCATGTACTCTTAAACCCGACCACATACTGTACGGTGCGCATACATAAGTCTCCGCAGAAGGTTGACACTTGGAGCTAGTCAAGAATGTTGTTACCAAAATCCGGCTCAAGTGAAGGACCTACCAGGATCTTTTTCGCGACGGACGTTCACGGATCCGAGCGTTGCTTCAAGAAGTTCGTAAACGCTGGGAAGTATTACCATGCCAACGTCCTTATTCTCGGCGGTGACGTCACAGGCAAGATGGTGGTACCGATAGTCGAACAACCCGATGGGTCCTTCAAATCAAACTTCCTGGGGCAAGAGATGATCTGCAAGCATGGCCAAGAACTAGCAGATCTCGAAACCAACATCCGAAACAACGGACTCTATCCTTATCGCACAAACCCTGACCAACTGGAAGGACTGCGGCAGGACAAATCGAAGGTGACAGAGCTATTCCAGAGACTAATGATCGAGAGACTACAGGACTGGGTGAAAATGGCAGAAGAGCGCCTTCGGGGCACTGAAATAAGAATGTACGTGACAGGGGGCAATGACGACCCTGTCTTAATCGGAAGTGTTCTGAGAGGGCCCTTCGATCACATCACTAATCCCGAGGATTCGGTCGTCCAACTGGACGAAGATCACGAAATGGTTAGTTCCGGATACTCAAACATGACTCCGTGGAAATGCCCAAGAGATATCACTGAAGAAGAGCTGGGTGCCAAGATCGAAGTCGCAGTCTCACAGGTGAAAGATTTCGGGAACGCTATCTTCAATTTCCACGTCCCGCCAAAGGACTCCGGACTTGACACCGCTCCTGAACTCGATACTTCTGTGGATCCTCCCAAGCCCGTGGCAAAAGGCGGGAAGGTCATAATGTTCGGAGCTGGAAGCAAGGCTGTTCGGGACGCCATAGAGAAATACCAGCCTCTAATGGGACTCCACGGACACATTCATGAGGCGAGCGGCGTTACGCACATCGGCAGGACACTCTGCGCTAATCCAGGAAGTGAATATGGAGAAGGTATCCTTAGAGGCATCATAATCAACTTGGCTAAGGATCGAGTTGCCAGTTATCAGCTAACGCAGGGCTGACGGCAAGGAAGCCTAGAGGTGACTGATTGCCACGTCTCAGCGCCGTTGGCTGATCAGGTCACCCGTACGTGCTCTTCTATGTCCGTCGCAATGTTGAACACGACGTCTCCCGTGTTGACCACATGTCTCGGATACATTATCATGACGATGCCGTCTTTGGTGCTGGCAATTTCCTCAACAACTTCGCCACGCAGGTTTTTCACAGATCCTAGGTTCTGTCCCTTGGAGACGACGTCAGCGTGTTTTACCTTCGGATAGAAGAGCCCCCCACGTCTGACGTTGATGACTGTCATGTCTCTCCACATCTTTTGTTTGTCATGTGGCTTCGAGGGAGTCCCTTCTATCATTTTGAGGTATCTCATTACGTTTCTGACTCCTTCGACATGGAATGCGATGTCACTTTCTTCGTAGGTTCCTAGACCAACACCCGATTCTGCAACTATGCCAGGAATTCCTCGCTTGCAAGCTTGCCCGAACAGCATGTTTGTGGAGGGCCATGCTTCGGCACTTCCTCCGCTTGTTCTATCCTCGATGTATTCTGTACCGTAGAGTTCGGCCATTGCGATGGATTCCCTGTCTACTTTCTCGACCCCTGTTCGAATGAACGAGGTGTAAGGCATCAACAGCTCAGGTACGTCTCCTCCATGCAGATCGATATAGTAGCCGGCCTTTGGTACCACTTTCTCCAATAGGAAATACGCCGTCACCTGGCTGAGGGAACCGTCAGGTCTCCCAGGAAAAGAGAATGCTATGTTTCCATTATCGATTGGACACACATATACGGTTGCCCTCTCGAAACCGGTCACATTCACGACCGGAACCGTTATCACCCCGCCTCGCAATCTACTTGGGTCGGTTTCGCTGAAGATCCTTATCGCAGCGTCGATTCCTGGATACTCACAGGCGTGTGAACCGGCCGTCAAGCACAGGACCGGCCCAGGATTCTTGCCATTGATGATCCCAATGGGCAGTTCGATTGCACATGTGGGAGTTTCACCTATTTTCAGCGAACCGTAACTCTTCTTCCCTGGCTCAACTCGCAAATCACCCAAAACCATATCTGGCATTACTTTTTCGCTCCCTAGGGAAGGAGTAACGCCTCTCAGACAACATATAAGTCCTTTTCAAATGAAGAGAGAGCCTCGGGTTTGCCGTTTGTTACATGCACTACGTCTTCTACGAAGAATACTCCCCCAGCAGGCCTGATGTCACCTTCCAAGATACCTCCTATGACCGGGACATCATAGATCGTGGGTTCCATCGTCACAACCATCCCTGCCTTCAGGACAAAGCCTGCATTTCTCGGGTACGATCTGAGGTAGGGAGGCTCGTGGAAGTCTAGCCCTATTCCGTGACCTATGCCCTCATACATCTGGTGCTTCTCATAGCCAGATTCTGCTATGAAATTCATCACGGATGCGTGGACATCACTCACATGTGCCCCGGCTCTCAAATTATCTATTCCGACTTGTTCCGCCTGCCGCGCTACGTCAAACATTTGCCTTTGTTCCTTCGAGGGGTTTCCGAAGCACGCAATCCGAGTCATGTCTGAAAAATAGCCTCTGTAATAGGTCCCCCCGTCAACCACTAGTGTATCCCCTCGTTTGAAGGCCCGGTCAGTCGGTCGGCTATCGGGCATCGCGTATCTGTCCCAGCCCGCTCTGAGGTTCAACCACATTTTGACCGGCGTGTCTTCGCAACCGGCCTGAAGCATACCTGTGTACACTGCCCTTGCGAGCTCTCTTTCAGTCATGCCTTCCTT
>Ga0315289_10014772_pt1 | contig 10874 bp, 10 predicted proteins | sample YL17G11_40_MG_FD_203452 | JGI IMG/M metagenome (GOLD analysis project Ga0315289, IMG submission 203452) | Sediment microbial communities from Yellowstone Lake, YNP, Wyoming, USA - YL17G11_40 | ecosystem: Environmental > Aquatic > Freshwater > Lake > Sediment | place: USA: Wyoming | collected...
GTTTGCCCATGCTCATCAGCGGTGCCCTGCGGGGACAAGAGGAAGGGAACGCTGAATGGGCGGTAGCAACCGGGGCAGCCCTCTTTACACCTACGCCCCAGGAGCTTGTACTGGCCCTCAGGGAACTGGCACGTAACGGGACCGAGAGCCTGGCTCGTATGCGGCAGAAGGCCCGCGAGGCTGCCAGGCCTGATGCGGCCCTGAAGGCCGCAAGACTGATAAACAGTGTCGCTAACCCCACGGAATGAGGAACCTGCCCAAACGGCACCCCTGAACTCATGATATGAGAACTCTCAGAGAATTCTCATCCCCCTTTCATCTTGGCGGGATAAGATGGTCTCAGAACGATAGAAAGCCAAGACTGTCGTTCGAGACCAAGAAGAAGGGAGGTGAGAAACATGAAAAAGTGGCTAGTCGGCAGCGGAACCCTCGGCGTGCTGATGATCACGCTGCTGGTGGGCAGCCTGGCTGCAACCGCCTTTGCCCAGACTCCTACTCCAGCCCAGGCCCAGACCGAAGGGCAGGCCGATGCCGGTCCTGACGAGCAAGTCCCGAACTACGACTCGGCCATCCGCATAGACGATGCCCAGGACGAGGGCACGAGCGAAGCGGACGAGGCATCGGCCCTGGCCGACCTGGCGACCGTCACGCCGGAACAGGCCAAGGCTGCGGCTCTGAAGGCCCACCCCGGCACGACCGCCCTCCAGGTGGAACTGGACAACGAGAACGGGGCGCTGGTCTATAGCGTCGAGTTGGACAACGGCATGGACGTGAAAGTGGACGCCGGCAACGGCGCGGTGCTGTACGTGGACAGCGGCGGCGACTATGAGGGCTAATCTGCTCCTCGGGACAAGAGGGCGTCGGATCGCTCCGGCGCCCTCTTTTTCGTAGCCCAGCTCGTCCCAGGTCACCTCTGATCCTTCCGTGAGAAAACTCTCATGCAGGTTTCACAGTCCTCTAATCTGGCTGGGGTATGATGGGAACAGAACAGCGAAATCTGCGTTGTTCAGAATCTTGGGACAAGAGGCAACACAAATGGAGAAATGGTTGATTGAATAGATATCTAATGGTTTCGCCGCGTACACCAACTATTTTGAAGACGAACTGGTCACAGCGACTGGCAGTAGCCAAAACACAAAGGAGAGAATCATGAGAAATGTTCAAGTCTTCGTACGAAAGCTAGGTGCCACCAAGGCTAGGAATCGCCGAGTTGGTCTCCTGATGCTGGGTCTCATCCTCACTGTCCTCTTGGCCGCCTGTGGTGGTGGTACGAAGCCGCCGGATCAATCGATCAACACGCAGGCTGTCAGCCCGGGAAGCAATGCAGGTCAGAACGGACAGCGGGGCGATGCGGAGTTCGGCCTCACCGAAGCAGAGGTTGCGAAGCGCGTCGATGCCGTAGAGTCACTGATCGCCACCTGTATGCGTGACGCCGGGTTCGAGTACATCCCGGTTGACTACGCCACGGCGCGCGCCGCGATGGATAGCAATAGCAAGCCATCCGGGCTCAGCGCTGACGAGTTTCGCGCCCAGTTCGGCTACGGCGTTACGACGCTGTTCGCCAGCGCTGACAGCCAGGCTATCATAGGCGCCGGCGAACAGAACATTCGCATCCGCAGCAGCCTCTCTGCCGCCGATCGCGTCGCCTACGATCACGCGCTCTATGGCGAAAACCCGTCAGCGACCTTTGTGGTTTCGCTCGATGATGAAGACTTTTCGCAGACCGGCGGCTGTACCCGTGCGGCTGTCGACCAGGTTTTCAGCCCCGAAGAACTCGGTCCGGGCTTTGTGAACTACCAAAACGCAGAGGGCGCCCGCATCGACCAGGACCCGCGCGTCATCGCCGCCAAAAAGGACTGGGCTACGTGTATGCGCCAGGCCGGCTACAGCTACGACAACTCGGACGAGATCAAAATCGATCTGGCGAACCGTCTCGAGGCCATCACCCGCGGCGCCGATCCCGCGACGTTGCCGGCTGATGCCCAGGCAGCCCTCGCGGCTCTACAGGGCGAAGAGCTGGCCATTGCCGCCGCCGACCACAAGTGCAGCGTCGAATTCGTGGACCCAATCACGACCCAGGTGCAAACTGAACTGCTCGGACCTGAAGGTGCCAATCAATAGGAGTGTTTTCGCCTGACGTGGAACCTCGTTGCACAACTCGGTGGGCTGGTGTCCAACCTGAGGTTGGACACCAGCCAGCCACATCAAGTTGGAAATGCCATCATAGGGGGTAATTATGGGCAAGAAACGGATCTCAACGATTGCTGCTGTCCTTGCGGTTGTGATTCTTACCGCAGTCGGAAGCTGGATTGCCGGGTCAAGCATCAAATCTCCGGCAGAGGCGGCGGCGCGAACCGCGCCGCCCAAGGCATCGCCCATTCTGGTCCCGGTCGAAAAGCGCGTTCTCTCATCCGACATTGTGACTCGCGGCACGGCCCGCTTTGGATTGCCACAAACCATCTCGATTGTTCCGTCCGCCCTGAAATCCAACCCCGGGGTCATCACCACCCTGCCGGTGCGGAACACCCAGCTCGACGAGGGGGATGTGATGCTCGCCGCTTCGGGACGCCCGGTGTTCGTTCTGCAAGGGGAGATCCCAACCTATCGAGACCTGGTCCCCGGAATTTCCGGCGAGGATGTTCGCCAGCTAGAGAGCGGACTGCAACGGCTGGGCTTTGATCCCGGCCCGGTCAATGGAACCTACGACGAACAAACCAGCGTCGCGGTAGCCGCTTGGTATACCTCAACGGGCTGGGAGCCGTTTGGACCGACGGCGGATCAACTGGCGCACATCCGGGCCCTCGAACAAGAGTTGGCCGTGGCGACAAACAACAAACGGGCGGCTGCTGCCGTCGCTGCCGCTGCCCCCCTGGCTGTAGATGCCTCGCGCGCCGACGCCGATAGTGCCAATAAGAGGGCTGCGGCCGATGTCGCGACCAAGACCGCCACCCGAGATAGAGCTTGGGCGGACCCATCCTCTGTAACTGGCAGTGAAGTGGAGAGCATTTATGCGGACCTGGCGGCAGCGCAGGCTGCCGTGGAGTCCACTCGCCTGGCAGGGGAAATCGCCATTCAGGCTGCTGTTGACGCGCAGGAAGCGGCCAACCGCGAAGCCAGGCGGGCCAACGACCTGGCGATGCAAGCCGCTGCCGATCTTGACACTGCCAAAGGCAAAACCGGCGTGCAGGTGCCGGCCGATGAGATCGTTTTTGTGCCTTCTGTCCCTGTGCGCGTCGAAGAGGTGAGTGGGGTTTTGGGCGATGCGGCCAGCGGCCCCGTGATGAAGGTGACGAATAATCAGTTAGCCATCGACTCCTCTCTCCCCCTCGACGAAGCGCCCCTTGTCAAGCCAGGGATGGCCGTCGCTATTGACGAGCCGGACCTGGGCATCAAAGCCACGGGGGTCGTGGGCCGGGTGGCCGATACGCCCGGCACCGATGGGGTTGACGGATTCCACGTTTATTTCGAGGTTGTGGTGGATAAAACTTCCACTTCGCTCGTGGGCATCTCGCTGCGCCTGACGATTCCCATCGAATCGACCGGTGGAGAGGTCACGGCCGTTCCGGTCAGCGCGCTGTCGCTCGCCGCCGACGGGACGTCGAGAGTGCAGGTGGAAAACAACGGGGCGCTCGAGTTCATCGTGGTCGAGCCGGGACTATCCGCCGGTGGCTTTGTCGAAGTGACCCCGGTCGATGGAACGCTGACACCAGGCCAACTGGTGGTGGTAGGATACGAGAGAAAACAATGACGACGACACAGCCCACCCCAACGAAAAGCGTCCTCGAACTCGACAAAGTGGGACGGACCTTTGGCAGCGACCCGGCGGTCCACGCTCTGGTCGATGTGGACCTGCACGTAGAGCCTGGCGAGTGGCTGGCCATCACCGGTCCATCCGGCGCCGGCAAGTCGACCCTGCTCAACGTCCTCGGCTGCCTGGACACGCCCACCAGCGGCCGCTATTTCTTCGAAGGCATAGACACCGCCACCTTGAGTGACAAGGAGCGCGCCGGGCTGCGGAGCCGGCGCATCGGGTTTGTGTTCCAGTCATTTCACCTGCTGCCCCACCGTTCTGTATTGGAGAACGTGATGCTGGCCGAGCTCTACCGTAAGCAATCCCGCCGTGGCCGGCGAGAGCGCGCCCTGGCGGCCATCGAAAAGGTCGGGCTTGGCCACCGCGCCGATTTCTTACCGACCAAGTTGTCTGGCGGCGAGAAACAGCGGGTCGCCATGGCCCGCGCCCTGGTTGGTTCTCCCAGCCTGCTGCTGTGCGACGAACCGACCGGGAATCTGGATTCAAAAGGGTCCGCCAACCTCCTTGATCTCTTTGAGGCGTTACACCAACAGGGCCTCACCCTGGTTGTCGTGACCCACAACGAAACCGTCGCCAGCCGGGCTACCCGCCGCGTGCACATCATCGATGGAAAATCAACCGAGGTCGCCAATGGAGAAAGCGAAAAGCAGCCATCGCCTCCTCCGGGCACAGGCGTGAATACGAGCACAGTTTCGCGGTCAGGCATTACGTTCCGCGACCTCTTCGACGAAGCCCTGGCGGGAATGTTCGCCAGACCAGGGCGCATGGCGCTGACCATGTTGGGCATCGTCATTGGGCTGGCTGCCCTGGTGGCTACGCTGGGGTTGTCCCGCACCACCAGCAATCGCATCATCGGTCAATTCGATGAGCTGGCCGCAACCGAGATTTATGTCACTGCGAAATCTGGTCCCGCCGGCGCCGAACCCAACGCGATTCCGTGGGACGCGCCGGCCCGTCTGCGCCGCTTGAACGGCGTGGTGTCCGCCGGAACGTTGAGCGCGGTGGATGTCGGCGACGCGTTGATCAGCGCCTCGCCAGTCAAGGACCCCCGGAGCCAGACCGATTTCAAACTGTCGGTCCAGGCTGCCTCGCCTGACTTGTTTACAGCCGTCAGAGCTGATCTGGCGACCGGGCGTTTTCCAGACCTGGGACATTCCCAGCGCGCGGACCGGGTTGCGGTTCTCGGACCGGGCGCCGCCCTCAAGCTGGGGATCGTGGGCGTCGAGCAGCTCCCGGCCATTGCCATCGGCGATCACCTCTACCTGGTCATCGGTATCTTGCGCAATGTGGCCCGCCAGCCGGACCTGCTGGGCGCAGTGATCATCCCGGAAGGGACCGCCCGCCATGATTTCGGCTTGACGAGTCCGGGAACGGTGGTCGTCGAGACCCAGATCGGCGCGGCGTCCCTCATCGCCCAGCAAACGCCACTGGCGCTGCGCCCCGATAATCCAGCGGTGCTCAAGATAGCCTCGCCCCCGGAACCCCAGCGGGTGCGCGATGCGGTACAGAGTGACCTGAACGTCCTGTTTCTCTTGCTGGGGAGCTTGTCCCTGGTCGTAGGCGCCATCGGCATCGGCAACATTACGCTGGTGTCGGTCATCGAGCGGACCGGCGAAATCGGGCTGCGCCGCTCCATCGGCGCCACCCGCGGGCACATCGCCGCGCAGTTCTTGCTGGAGAGTACATCTCTGGGCGTCATCGGCGGTATCCTCGGTGCCAGCCTGGGAGTTCTGACCGTAATTGCCGTTTCTGCCTACCAGGTTTGGACCCCGGTGCTGGACCCGGCGGCGCCCTTCCTCGCCCCACTTATCGGCGGCGCGATCGGCCTAGTGTCGGGGACCTATCCGGCCTTGCGTGCAGCCCGCCTGGAACCAGTCGAAGCATTTCGGAACTAAAGCTGACCGGAAAAAGGTAAGGATAAAACCAACCAATGTTCGACAGGTTAGCCATTGCGTCAAGACACATCCCTGGACGAATCGTCCTTTGCTGCTCATTGCCGGGCTGGCCTATTTCATCTTGCCTCGAGTTGCGTCCTCTGCCACGCCCTGGTTGCGGCCTTCAGCCTCGCTATCTACAATGACTGGTTCGCCAACGGATACCCCGCCCAACCCGGTGACAGAATTCTCATAAAACTCTCATCGCCCTGTCATCTGGCCGGGATAAGATGGTCTCAGAACGATGGAAAGCCAAGAACCGTCGCTCGAGACCAATACGAAAGGAGGTGACAACCCATGAGAAGGTGGCTAATTGGCAGCGGAATCCTCGGCGTGCTGCTGGCTACGCTGGTAGTCGGCAGCCTGATGGTGATGCCCACCTTCGCCCAGGCGCCTGCGCCGTCCCCGGCCGACACCGGACCCGACGAGCAGGTCCCCAGCTACAACTCGGCCATCCGCGTGGATGGTGCCCAGTACGACGGCATGAGTGAAGCGGACGAAGCAGCGGACCTTACCGGCCTGGCGACCATCACGCCGGAGCAGGCCAAAGCCGCAGCCTTGCAGGCCCATCCCGGCACGACCGCCCTCAAGGTGGAACTGGACAACGAAAACGGGGCGCTGGTTTACAGTGTCGAGTTGAGCAACGGCATGGACGTCAAGGTGGATGCCGGCAACGGGACGGTGCTGTACGTGGACAGCGGCGGCGACTACGAAGGATAGTCTGCCTCTCGAAGAGGGAGGGCGTCGGAGCAACCCGGCGCCCTCTTTTTCGTGGCGCGGCCTGTTGCAGGATGAGAGATTTCTCATCCTGCTCTCATCCTCCTGTCATCCCCAGCCGATATGCTGATGGTCAGCGGGAGAGCTTGAACCGTGGCCCTCTGAGCATTGACTTGTTCTATTCCTGCATATATATTTGACGGGGATAAGGTGGACGAAAGTGGGGTGAGAAGCAGCACGATGGGCAGAGCAGCAGCCCCCGCGTCGGCTTGGTTGCCCAGGGTGCTGACCGGGCTGCCGTGGCTGGCGCTGGCCGCTGTGCTCGGCTATGCCTTTGGCGAATTGGCAAGCGACGTATGGGCCGGCGAGGGATTCACCTTCGACCGCGCCCTGATGATGGCTCTCCATGGCCTGGCATTACCCTGGCTGACGGCGACCATGCGGATGATCACGGCCAGCGCCTCCGGCCTGATGGCCATCGGGGTGGCGCTGGCCTTCTACCGCTGGCGACGGGCCGGACAGCGGGCAGAAGCTGTCGTGCTGCTTGTTACCCTGGCAGGTAGCGCGGCTTTGGGTCAGGGGCTCAAAGCCTTCTTCGCCCGCCCCCGTCCCCACCTGTTCCCCTGGCTGACGGCCGCCGGGGGCTGGAGCTTCCCCAGCGGTCATACCTTAACCGCCATTGTTCTTGGCGGTGTCCTGGCCTGGCTGCTGGGGCGAAAGCTGAGAGCCTGGCGGCGGGTCGTGGTGTGGGCCATCGCCGGGTTATGGGCCAGCCTGGTCGGCCTTAGCCGGGTCTACCTGGGCGTCCACTATCCCAGCGATGTCGTGGCCTCCCTGGCTGTTGGGGGCCTCTGCTTGCTGGCCACCCTTTGTTGTTACCGGGTGACCGTTGCTCAATCGCCGGCCCAGATATAGGAGTGATCATGCGAATCCTGGTAGTTGAAGACGAACGGCGGATCGCTGCCTTTCTCGAGCGCGGCCTGGAGGAAGAACACTATGCGGTGGACGTGGCCTACGATGGCGAGGAGGCCCTTGACTGGGCGGCCGGGGTGGACTATGACCTGATCGTCCTGGACATCCTGCTGCCCAAAAAGGATGGCATTCAGGTCTGCCGCGAACTGCGGGACCGAGGTAGCAAGGTACCCATCTTGATGCTCACCGCCCGCGACGCCGTAGAGGATCGGGTGCGGGGGCTGGACAGCGGCGCCGATGACTACCTGGTCAAACCTTTCGCTTTCCAGGAGCTGGTGGCCCGCATCCGCGCCCTGTTGCGCCGCCAGAGCGAGGTCAAGACGACCCGGATGCAAGTCGGCGACCTGGTTCTGGATACGGTCACACGCCGGGCCACCCGGTCGGGGCAGGTGATCGAGCTGACAGCCCGCGAGTACGCCTTGCTGGAATTCCTGATGCGCCACCCTCGCCAGGTTCTCACCCGCACCCAAATCGCCGAGCACGTGTGGGATTACGACTTTTTCTCCACCTCCAACGTGGTGGACGTGTACATCGGCTACCTGCGCCGCAAGGTCGACCGGGGCTTTGACCTCCAACTCATCCACACGGTGCGCGGTGCGGGCTACAAGATCGAGGCCGAATCGTGAAGCTTCGCACACTGGTCCGTCCCATTCGAGTGCGCTTGACGTTGTGGTACGTGCTGCTTCTGGCTGTCGTGCTGGCCCTGTTTGGCGGGACGCTCTATGTGGCCTTGCAGATGACTCTGTATGACGACCTAGATGATGTCCTGATCAACGGCGCGAGCCTGGTGATCAATTCCCTGCAAATCGACGACCAGGGACACCTGAGCGCCGGGCCGGAGCCACCGCTAGCCTGGAGCGATCCCAAACGAGGGGAGCATTCTTGGCGTGCCGTAGACCGCTCGGGCCAGATTGTAGCTCAGTCCGGTGTGCAAGACCTGGGGGACTTGCCGATCGAACCGGCCGTCATCTCCCAGGCGCTGGCCGGGCAGGAGGTTTTTCAGACCGTCCGCGTGGGGGACGAGCCGATCCGCGTGTACACCGCACCGGTGACCCACGGCGGGCAGATCGTGGGCGTGGTGCAGCAGGGCCTCTCGATGGATGACACACTGCAAATCCTGGCTGCGTTCCGCTGGGTTCTGCTCCTGGCCCTGCCGCTGACGCTGGCGCTGGCGAGTGGTGGCGGGCTTTTCCTGGCCGGTCGCGCCCTGCGGCCGGTGGATCAGATCACCCGCGCCGCCCAGACCATCGGCGCCCACGACCTGAGCCAGCGACTGAACCTGGACCTGCCCGACGACGAGCTGGGCCGTCTGGCCCGCACCTTCGATGCTATGATCGCCCGCCTGGATGAAGCCTTTCGCCGCCAACGCCGCTTCACCGCCGACGCCTCCCATGAGCTGCGCACGCCGCTGACCATCATCAAGGGTGACTTGAGCCTGGCCCTGGCCCGACCCCGCGACGCCGAGCACTATCGTCAAGTCCTGGTCGAGGTGGACGATGAGGTGGACCAGATGGGCCGCCTGGTGGGACGGCTGCTGGCGCTGGCCCGCGCTGACGCCGAGGAGGTGACTCTCCAGCGGAAGGCGACAGACCTGAGCTCCTTGCTGGCCGACCTTGTCGAGCAGACGCGCCCCCTGGCCGAAGCCAAGGGACTGGACCTGATAGCGCAAATAGCTCCCGGTCTGACGGCCACCGTGGATCCCGACGCCGTGACCCAGGTGGTACTCAACCTGCTGGACAACGCCATCAAGTACACGCCCTCGGGCCGGGTGCGGCTGAGCGCTCACCAGACTGCGTCTGATGACGAGGTGCGCATCGCCGTCTCCGACGGCGGGGCAGGCATTCCTGCCGAGTATTTGCCCCGCATCTTTGACCGCTTCTACCGGGTGGACCGCGCTCGCAGCCGGGAACTAGGGGGCGCGGGGCTGGGGCTGTCCATCGCCCGCGAGTTGGCCCGCGGCCACGGCGGCGAGATCACTGTCCACAGCGTCCCCGGCGAAGGCAGTACCTTCACCGTGCATTTACCCATCGGGTAGCGGTTGAGTTTCAAGGCCAGTGCCAGGCCCGCCAATGTTGGGTTGGGTGCTAGCCCCACCTCCACCCTTTGTGATCCACGCCTGGCTCTCGCTTGTAGCCCAAGCGCGGCGGTGCAACTATGGCGGATACCGCGCTCGACTTGCCGTTCGAAGACGATGAATTCGATGTCGCCGTATCGCAGGCGATGTTGGTCCTCGTGGGGGACAAGCGGAGGGCCATCGACGAGGCGCTTCGAGTCACGAAACCGGGCGGCCGGGTAGGGTGGCTTGAGCTTAGTTGGCACGAGGAGCCGCCCCAAGAGTTCTTGGATGCGGTCTCGAACGTGCTCTGCGCCTATTGCATGCTGAACGTGCACACGTTCCAGGGATGGGAAGCGCTGTTCAGGGAAGCCGGAGTCAAGGAGTTGCAGACCCTGGCCTTTCCTCTCAGCAGCGGGGGCATGACTGGCATGCTGGCCGATGAAGGTCTCGTGAACACAAGCAAGGTTCTGTTCAAGAACCTGACTGATGGCCGGATCAGAAAGCGCATGAGCACCATGAATCGGTTCTTCGAAGAGCATACGGAGTACTTCGGCTACGGGATCTACACCGGCAAGAAGTAGTCCGACTTGTCTGCGAGTTGAGTCCAAGTCCAGGTGGGGCATGTGAGTCGAGGGGGCCTCTCCGGTGCGCGACAGGCTCGCTTGTCTTCCCTTCGCAGGCCCCCGGACGCAGTTGGCTAGCTGTCGCTCCGGACTGGCGCGGTCCCCACCGTACCGCACCATCGAGCGACGCACATAGATCAGCGCAACACCGCAACTCTCTGTCATCTCGTCACTCCGCGTGACCTGTTATTCTTTGAAGGCCGGCCAACCCTGGCCTCCCAATCATGGTACTCCTTCTTTGGAGGCCGGCGAATCCAGCTGGCCTCCCAATCATGGTACTTCAGTTCTTTGTGAAGACCGCCCAACCACTTGCGCTCCTCTTCTATCAACGCGGCTATGTTACTCTCAGCCCGACGCTGCTCAAGGTGTATATCCATCAACCGCCTTCGAATCGATGCCCTCGCCGTTGTGACCTTGTGTAACTCAAATCGGTACTTCATTACCCCTCCTCCCTCGCCTCCACCCTCTCCCGCCGCTCCCGGCGCAGCAGCAGCAGGTCCCCATACTGGAGCCACTCGTTCAGCTCCTCCGCATTGAGGGCGCGCACCATGTCCCGCACCAGCTCATCCACCCCCTGAAGCAACTCCTCGTCCAGCTCCGCCACTTGGAGACCGGCCAGCTTCAAAATGCTGGCCTGCGATACCCCAAAGTACCGCGCCATTTTGTAGGCCGACTCGGCACTGGGCCGCCGATGCCCTCCGACGTAGGAGCTAAACCCATTCCGGGACAAGCCAGCCTCCACACTCGCCGTGGTGAGGGCC
>Ga0315289_10014773_pt1 | contig 10874 bp, 7 predicted proteins | sample YL17G11_40_MG_FD_203452 | JGI IMG/M metagenome (GOLD analysis project Ga0315289, IMG submission 203452) | Sediment microbial communities from Yellowstone Lake, YNP, Wyoming, USA - YL17G11_40 | ecosystem: Environmental > Aquatic > Freshwater > Lake > Sediment | place: USA: Wyoming | collected...
CATCTATACCCCGCAATAGAACAGAAGGGGTTTCTGGACCAGTTACAGTTCAGGATGAGACGGAAGGACGGCACGGTCTTTCCCAGCGAGCACAGCATAGTGCCTTTGGAAGACGAGCGGGGAAACCGCACAGACTGGGTGAGTGTGGTGCGAGACATCACCGATCGTAAGCGCGCCGAAGAAGAGAAGCGGCGGCTTCATGAACAACTTGCTCACGCGCAAAAGATGGAGGCAGTCGGGACCCTTGCGGGGGGAATAGCGCACGAGTTCAACAACATCAACGGCGACATCATCGCGTACCTCGACCTGACGCTCGAGATGGAGGAGTTCTCGAGTCCCGTTCGGCGAAATCTCGAGACGATTCGCTCCCTGGCCGCAGGCGGGGCGGAACTGACGAAGAGCTTGCTTGCCTTCTCCCGGAGGGATGTCGGAGAGATGAAACCCGCCGCTCTGCGGGACATTGTGGACCGGGTTATGATGATTACGGAGAAGCAGCTTGCCAGAGAGGGAGTGGATGTGACGGTGGAGCATGCGGCAGAAGTCCCCTTAGTAATGGCGAACGCACACATGCTTGAGTCCGTGGTGATGAACCTGGTCATCAACGCTCGACACGCCATGGTCAGGTCGGCGGTGAAGCGCTTGACGGTGCAAACGGGGGTGGAGCAAGGAAGACCTTTCATCAAGGTAAAAGACACCGGTTGCGGAATACCTGAGGAGGACATTCCGAGGGTGTTCGAGCCGTTTTTCACGACAAAAGGAGCTCTGGCGACTGGAGAGGTTTACGATGGAAAGGTTCACGGGACGGGTTTGGGACTGAGCGTATGCCACACTATAGTTGAAGGGCACGGAGCCGAGATTACCGTGAGCAGCGAAGTCGGCAAGGGAACGACCTTCGTGGTGTACCTGCCCGTTGCGCTGGAATGGAAGGAAGCTCATCCGCAGCTCGATGAAACACGCAATCATAGAGTCTCGCGGATCATGGTGGTTGACGACGACGAACGTGTCGCCGAAACGGTCGTGGATATACTCGTGGCAGCAGGATACGCCGCTGACGGATTCACCAACCCAATGGAGGCTTTGGGAGCACTTCGAGGTGCGGAATATGCGCTGGCCTTCGTTGACCTGCACATGCCAGAGATGAGGGGACAGGATTTTATCGAGATGGTCAGCACTCTTCCCACGGAGACGAGGCCTCTGATGGTTGTTCTGACCGGCCGCCTCGCTGGTTTGGCAAAGGACTACGACCACCTCGGGGTTTTCGCGGTTCTCCCGAAACCGTTCACCTCGGAACAGGTTCTCGACATCGTGGAGCAGGGGCTTAGAAGACAAACCCAGCCAGCCGCAGCGAGGGCAATCCCCCAAGCGTAGCGTACCGACTCCAGCCACCCTTCCCATCGAACCCCAATAGAAAATCACCGCTGCGCTTTGACCAACCTCGCCAGTGCCGGAGTCAAATTTCTGCGCTCACTCAAACAGCCCTTCTTCCCGGATGGCGCCCGAAGAAGCGCTCATCCGACCGAGGGGCTACGATGGAGGCTTTTCAACCCCTCGCCTCAAGTAACCCTTGCCATTCGCCTGGCAGATTGTCATGATGAAAATGAGAGCGCCTTGGACTGCGGCGTTCATCGTCGCCGGACTGCTTATATTGTCCCGAGAAGTCCGGGCCGTGTGTCGCGGGTGCCGCTGTATTTAAGGGGTAAAGCTTGTACAGGTAACGCCGCCCCGCCCATGGCGGGGCAGTCCCGAGGGCGTCTCGCCCTCGGCATCGGGGGCAGGATGCCCTCCCGCCGATGGCGGGACAAGATGCCGGCGGTACACACGGGTCCAGGCACGAGGCCCTCGCAGCTCTGCTCCGATCGCCGGGTGGACGCCCGCTCAAATACAGCTACACCCTGTGACACCTGGCACTTGACGAAATGCTTCCAACTTGGCCGCAAGACCACCTGATCGGGAGGAACACCAGTGAAATCGGAAAGGCTCGCGCGAAATCTCGACCTGACCGAACAGACCATGAACCGGCGAGATTTCCTGGGCATTCTTGCCGGCGCTTCGGCGGCACTCGCCTCGCCACATTTTCTGCTGGCGGCGCCCGAGGATTCCTCTGCCGCCAGACCTCCGAGCTTCATCATCATATTTGCGGATGACCTGGGGTATCAGGACTTAGGTTGCTTCGGCTCGCCGCTTATCAAGACGCCGTGTCTGGACAGAATGGCAGCGGAGGGAATGAAGTTCACCGACTTTCACGTTGCGGCGCCGGTCTGCACGCCATCTCGCGCTGCACTGATGACTGGCTGCTACGCACAGCGCGTCGGCTTGCCGAACGTCCTTTTCCCGGACGCGAAAATCGGGATCAATGCTGACGAAATCAGTATCCCCGAATTGCTCAAGACCCGCGGCTACGCGACGGCTTGCGTCGGGAAATGGCATCTCGGGCATTTGCCTCCCTTTTTACCGACGAGGCACGGCTTCGACAGCTATTTCGGGATTCCTTACAGCAACGACATGCGACCAACGCCGCTGATGCGGGACGAGAAGGTGGTCGAGGAGTCAGCCATTCAGGAAACACTGACCGAGCGCTACACGGAGGAAGCTCTCCGGTTCATCACCGAAAACAGAAATCGTCCTTTCTTTCTGTACCTCGCTCACACGATGCCGCACGTTCCCCTTCACGTTTCGGAGCGGTTCAAGGGGAAATCGAAGCGAGGGCTTTACGGGGATGTGGTCGAGTGTATTGACTGGAGCACCGGGCAAATCCTCGACACGCTGAGGAAACTCAACCTCGACGGGGACACCCTCATCGCATTCACCTCCGACAACGGCCCGTGGCTCACAAGAGGGGAGCACGGAGGCAGCGCTCTTCCATTGCGCGATGGAAAAGGCACAACGTACGAAGGGGGGATGCGCGTTCCGTGTATCGTGCGGTGCACAGGCAAAATCCCCGCCGGAAGCGTCTGCTCGGAAATGGTCACGGCAATGGACTTCTGCCCGACGTTTGCCCGGCTTGGCGGCGCGAAAATGCCCACCGACCGAATCATTGACGGGAAAAACATCTGGCCGCTCATGGCCGGCATGAAGGGGGCAAAAGGCCCGCACGAAGCTTTTTTCTATTACAGGAGTTATGGTCTCGAGGCGGTTCGCTCAGGAAAATGGAAGCTCATCCTCGAGCGCAGTGAGAGAAGAAAGGAGACCGATGACCGGAAGATTCCCGAGGCGCTTTATGACCTGCACGCCGACATCGGAGAGACCAGGGACGTTTCCGCGGAGCATCCCGAAGTGGTGAAGCGCCTTCGGGGATTGGCGGAGCGATGCCGCGAGGACCTCGGCGACTCCAACCAGGACCGCCCCGGCAAGAACCGGCGGCCGGCGGGAAGAGTTTGACTGCCCCTGTACGGAGAGAGGGAAAATGAAACAGATACACAGACGGGAGTTTCTGAGGACGTTCGGCTGCGGCACTCTGGGCGCTTTTGGGTCGGCGTGTTTGTTACGTTTCGGCGGGGCGAACGCTGAGGCCGCTCCGGAACGGAAACCCAACTTCATCTTCATCCTCATTGACGATTTGGGCTGGACTGACCTGGGCTGTTACGGAAGCACGTTTTACCAGACGCCCAACATAGACCGGCTCGCAAGCGAAGCAATGAGGTTCACCAATGCGTATGCTGCATGCCCGGTATGCTCTCCGACGCGGGCGAGCATTCTCACCGGCAGGTATCCCGCCCGGCTTCACCTCACTGATTGGATTCCGGGGCACAAACGCCCGCGGGCAAAGCTGCGCGTTCCGGAATTCAACCAGCAACTTCCCCTCAAGGAGGTGACGATTGCTGAGGCGCTGAAGAGGGCGGGTTACGTCTCTGGCAGCATCGGCAAGTGGCATCTCGCCCGGCCGCCGGGTGCGGCTGGAGAAGGCAAGGCGGTTTTTCCCGGAGACCAGGGGTTTGACTTCGGTTTCGGAGGCGACCACAGGGGGCATCCGCCGAGCTACTTCTACCCCTACGGTATCCCGAACATCTCAAGCGGGCGAAAGGGCGAGTATTTGACCGACCGGCTCACCGACGAGGCGGAAGCGTTTATCGAGAAAAATAAGGACAACCCGTTTTTCCTTTACCTTGGCCACTACGGAGTGCATACCCCTCTTCAAGCGAAACCGGAGATAGTGGCCAAGTTCCAGAAGAAAGCAAAGCCGGAGGCTGCGCAAAGCAACGCCAAGTACGCCGCGATGATTCAGAGCGTGGACGAGAGCGTCGGACGAATCGTCAAAAAGGTCGACGAGCTTCGGATTGCCGCCCGCACGGTCATCGTCTTCACGTCGGATAACGGCGGGCTGATTCCGGTCACGTCAAACGCGCCTCTGAGGGCGGGAAAGGGGACGCTGTACGAGGGCGGAATTCGGGTACCAATGATTGTCCGGTGGCCGAAAGCGGTCATGGCGCGAAGTGTTTGCGACGTTCCGGTCAGCACCGTGGATTTCCACCCGAGCATTCTGGAGATAGCTGGGGTCGAGGATGTGCAGGGGAACGTTGTGGACGGCGTGAGCATAGTTCCACTTCTGAAGCAGACCGGGCGACTGAGGCGCGACGCAATCTACTGGCATTACCCCCATTACCATCCGGGCGGAGCCACACCATCCGGGGCTGTCCGCGACGGAGACCTCAAGCTGATTGAGTTCTACGAGGACGGTCATGTGGAGCTTTACAGCCTGCGCGAGGACCTCGGCGAGGCCGATGACCTTGCTCCGAAAATGCCGCAAAAAGCTGCCGAACTCCGAGAGAAACTTGCCGAGTGGCGTCGAGGCATGAACGCCCAGATGCCGACTCCCAATCCCGACTACGTCCGGCGAAAGCCGGAAGCTCTTCCTCCGCACCTGCCAGAAAGCGAGGGGACTGAACGGAGCCACCCGCTGGATGGAGTTCCTGGAGTGCTGAAGCCTTGCTTCAGCCTTCCAAAGCGGGAGCAAGCTCCCGCACTCCAAAAGGCTTGCCTGGCGCCGCGGTGAGGACGAGCCCCGTACGGACCCGCCCGTGAAATCCGGTCTCTCTCCCCCCTGTTCGAGGTTGCGGATTGGCCTTTGATGCCGTAGAGTCTCCTCGGAGGCCACACCGGAAGTCCATGAAGATTGTTGCCGACGAGAACATTCCATACGTTCAGGAGGCGTTTGGCACACTGGGCGACGTCACAACGCTGCCGGGGCGGAAAATTGACCCGGCTTCTGTCAAAGAGGCGGAAATTCTCCTTGTTCGCTCGATAACTTCAGTGGATGCTTCGCTTCTGGAAGCGACGGGCGTCCGGTTCGTCGGGACGGCCACGATAGGCACTGACCACGTTGATGAAGAATACCTCAGGTCGCGGCGGGTTGCCTTTGCCAGTGCCCCCGGCTCGAATGCCAATTCCGTCGCGGAGTATGTCGTCGCCGCCCTGCTGACCCTTGCAGGAAGATGGAACGTCCAGCTCGCCGGAAAGACCATCGGAGTGATTGGCGTAGGCAATTGCGGAAGCCGCGTCGTGAAAAAGGCGGAATCGCTTGGGATGAAGGTTTTGCTGAACGACCCGCCGCTTCAGAGGCAGACCGGCGATGAGAAGTATTGCCCCATCGAGGAGCTTTTCGACGCGGACATCCTCACGCTTCATGTGCCGCTCACGTACGAAGGAGTTGATGCGACCTACCATCTCGTTGATGAGGCGTTTCTAAAGAACCTGCGGCCCGGAGCACTTCTGGTCAATACGTCGAGAGGCGGAGTTGTTGATGGTTACGCGCTTAAGGCAGCGCTGAATTCACGCAAAATCGGCGGAGCGGTTCTCGACGTCTGGGAGAACGAGCCGAACATTGACCTCGAGCTTCTTGACCGGGTTGACATAGGCACGCCCCATATCGCCGGGTATTCGTTCGATGGAAAAGTCAACGCCACAGTGATGCTTTACGAGGCAGCCTGTGCGTTTCTGCAAGTGGAGCGGAACTGGGAGGCAGCTTCTGTTCTCCCGGCGCCGGACCGTCCGCGGATTGAGGTTGAAGAGGTCACGCATCGAAAGCCCGCCGACGGAGGAAGCGTTCATGCCGACGGAGGAAGCCCTCCAACCGTGTATGCTGCCGGCAGCGATCAGGACACCATTGCCCGGATTGTCCGCCTCGTCTATGATATCGAGAGGGACGACGCGGAACTGCGCGAGATTGAGCGCCTCTCCGAGCATGAACGCGGCGCCTTCTTCGACCGGCTACGAAAGGAATACACTGTCCGAAGAGAATTTCACAACACAGAGGTGGTCTTGCCCGAGGCTCTTTGGCGGTTTGCGAGTACACTCAGCGGGTTAGGGTTTCGGGTCAAGAAGGAAAAGGTGTCCGTACAGGGCGACAAATAGGAGGATTTTCTGAGGGCGTCCGCAAAGGTCGAAGGTTCGGAGAGGGACGAATCAGTCCCTCGCCGCATCGGGAACGAACGTGGCAAACGTTTCGTTGAATAATGAGGGAGTTGTGCGGTTGTCCTGTCCATCCGCTCCATAGGTTAAGCACACTCCATTGAGAGAAAAGAGATGTTGATTGGCGCCGGATGTGAAAACAGAGTTCTGACCGAAAAGGAAGTCCGCGAGATTTGCTCCGAAGCACTCTCGAGACAAAACCTGGCGGGCAAGGGCATTCTCGTCTTGATTCCGGATTCGACTCGGACAGCTCCGATACCGCTCTTTTCCCGAGTCTTTTGTGAGATACTCGTCGGTTCAGCCCGGAGGCTCGATTTCATCATAGCTCTGGGCACGCATCACCTAATGAGCGACGAGGCGATAGACACGCTCGTCGGGATGCCAGCTTCGGAACGAAGGGCGCGCTACCCGACTGTTCGAGTTTTCAATCACGCCTGGGACGACCCCAACGCCCTCACCCAAATCGGGACCATCCCGGCGGATGAGATTGCCTCTCTTTCCGGCGGTCTCATGAGAGAAGAAGTGGCCGTCACCATCAACAAGCGTATCTTCAACTACGAGCAGCTTCTCATCGTCGGGCCGACGTTCCCTCACGAGGTGGTTGGGTTCTCTGGCGGGAACAAATATTTCTTCCCCGGAATTTCCGGCCCTGACGTTTTGCATTTCACGCACTGGCTTGGCGCTGTGATTACGAATCCTGTTGTGAACGGCGTGAAAGACACCCCGGTCCGAAGAGTGATTGACCGCGCGGCTTCCATGATTCCAGTTCCGCGTCTATGCATGAGTCTCGTGTGCACCGCAAAGGGACTGAACGGTTTATTCATCGGCTCGCCGGAAGAGGCCTTCTCGGCGGCAGCAGACCTCTCGTCGAAAATTCATATCGTTTACGTCCGAAAGCCATTTCGCAAAGTGCTCTCGATAGCTCCGGCAATGTACGACGACCTCTGGGTCGGGGCGAAGTGCATGTACAAGCTCGAACCGGTCGTCGCGGACGGCGGCGAGCTTATCATCTACGCGCCGCATATCACCGAAGTCTCCTACACTCACGGCAAATTTCTCGACGAGATTGGCTACCACACTCGCGACTATTTTCTCAAGCAGATGGACAAATTCTCCCACGTCCCAGGGGCGGTCCTGGCTCACTCATCGCACGTGAAAGGGATTGGAACGTATGAGGCTGGCGTCGAAAAACCGAGAATCAACGTGGTTCTCGCCACCGGTATCTCCGAAGAGCGCTGTCGCCGAATCAACTTAGGCTACCGCGACCCGAGAACTATTGACCCCCGCGAATGGGACAACCGCGAAGACGAGGGCATCCTCTGCGTCCCCGACGCCGGCGAAACCCTCTACCGCCTCGCTGCGCGATAAGCCGCCAGCGGAACGTATTGACAATCTTGATTGACAGGAGCTTCTGGAGTAAAGTGTCTTCTGACTGCTCACGGCTGTTTAGGTCTTAGCCTGCTGGGAGAATGAATCATGATCCGCCGAATCAAAATTGATGGTTACAAATCGTTCAAGAACTTCGAAGTCGAACTCGCCCCTCTCTCTGTCATCCTCGGCCCGAACGCCTCCGGCAAAAGCAATCTTTTGGACGCGATCTATTTGTTGTCTCAGTTGGTGTCGCGAAGGAACCTGAAGGAAGCCTTCGAGGAGCATAGAGGGTTGCCGCTGGAAAGCTTCTTCTACGGGGACGTGGGCTACGAGCAACTGCTGGAGAAACCCAGCCTGAGGTTCAGCCTGGAAGTGGATGTGGAGCTGTCGGACTGGGTCCGTGAGCGCGTCAGGGACATTGTTCGTAAGAAGAAGGATAGCGACATTGTCGGCACCGACGGGAAGGCAAGAGGAGTTATCAGGGAGAAGCTCCTGAGGTACCGGATGGTTCTGGAGGCTTCACCGAAGACAGGTTACGTGAAAGTTGTGGATGAAAGGCTCGCCGCAATCAAGCGCAATGGCGAGGAGAAAAAGAGAAATCCGTTCATCGAGCGCATCGGCAAAGAGGGCACTGAGCGAATTCACTTGAGGATGGAGAGGCAGGCACACCCGACGTACCACGACGTTGGCTTGGAGCACACGATAGTCTCAACGGCGCCTTATGAGCCGTATTACCCTCACGTTGCAGCGCTTCGCATGGAATTGGAAAACTGGCGGGTTTACTACCTGGAACCAAGGGCTCTCATGAGAGAGGATGTTCCCATTGCCGACGTGAGGAGCGTCGGTCCGAGAGGCGAGAACCTCGCAGCTTTCTTGAACTTTTTGGAGAAAACCGCTCCGGATGGTTTCCGTGCCTTCAACCTCAAACTCAACCAAGTGATGCCCACGCGAGCTCGGATGGAGGTCTACCCCACCAGGGAGGGGCGCGTGGGCCTGCGGCTCTTTGAGAACGGTATTCACTACTCAGCGCGGGTTATGTCGGAAGGAACCTTGCGTCTGGTCGGCTTGTTAGCGGCTTTGCACCCCGCCAACCAGGCAACCCTTGTCGCCTTCGAAGAGCCAGAAAACGGAGTCCACCCGGTACGACTTAAGATCATCTGCGACGTGCTCAAGGATGCGGCAGAGAGCGGGAAGCAGGTGATCGTCACGACCCATTCCAGCGTCCTTCCAACATACTTCGAGGATAAGAGTCTGTTTGCGTGTCGGAAAGAAGATGATCGCACAACGATTACGTCCTTCCTCTCCCTGGGCTCCCTCTTCCGGGGGAAAGAAATCGAGGGTGCTCTTGAGGACCGAATACTAAGAGGGGAACTTGGTGGATAGACTTAAGGTCCTTTATTTTCTCGAAGATCGCGCCCAGGAGCAGTTCATGTTGTCGCTGGTGGAGAGGATTGCCTCCGAGGTTGGCATTCCCGGTCAAGTGCTTTTGTCCACTGTGATGTCCAGCAGGGGCGGGTCAACGGTTTTGGAGGAATTCGGGAAGTTTGCCCGGGACCGAAGAAAGGCAGGGGTTGCGGGGGCGGCTATGATCGTGGTGGCCGTGGACGGTGACTGCCAGGGCCACGCCGAGAAGGCATCGCAGTTGTTAAAAAAGGTCAAGCATACGGATCCCTTCCGTGACATTTTGGTCTTCGCCATTCCTGACCCCCACATCGAGAGATGGTATCTCGTTGACCAGGTGGCTCTGAAGAAAGCCGCCGGCCTGAAGCACGGAATTGCCCCACCGCCCTACAAGTGCCAAAGGGCATATTACAAAAAGCTGCTGCGGGACGCGTTGCGAGAGCAGGACATTTCCTCATACGACGGTTCGGAATTTGGCGCGGAGATCGCTCGCGATATTTCTGACCTGCACGCGGCTGGCGAACAAGACCCGTCATTCGCGAAATTCGTGGAGGAGGTCAAGAGAGTTCTCCGGCGAGCCTACCGCGGTGCCGTTCCGGACCGATAACGTCGTTTGGGCCTGCCAAGATTGTCCCGGACTCAACGCACAGAAGGGGGGTCCCCACCGACACGACCGCCAGGACGAGGGCATCCTCTGCGTTCCCGACGCTGGCGAAATCCTCTACCGCCTCGCCTGAAGCTCGCGTCTGGCTGGTGGGCACGAAGGCGGCCAATCATGAGGGAGGTTCCTCGGTGTGGCTCACAACCGCGCTTACCCATGCGGCGCGACGGGCGCGGAACTCGGGGCGTGTCCGACTCCAGCAGTGGACTCACTTCTTCCACGGAGGTACTTCCGGGAGGACTTTTTCGAACTTGGCGATGAGGTTTGCCTCGTAGGCACCGGCGTAGGTGCCGGACAGGAATCTATCGCAGGCTTCGTTATAGAAAAGCTCCCAGGACTTCTCCTCGCTCCCCGGGTTAACGGGGAAGAAAAGGGCGTTGTTGTCGCGGGCGGCTTTCATATCGCCCGGGGCATCGCCAATCATGAGGATGTGGTCGTTGCGATACCTCCCCTGGTTGACAAGCTGAATGTACTGGGTTTTTGTCCCTTGTTCTTGACCCGCTATGACAGAGACAAGTCGGACGAGGTCGTGTTCTTCCCACTCTCGCTTCAGCGCAGACTGCGGCGTCGCGGACACTATGATGATGTCGGCGGATTTCGCGAGCTTTTCCAGGCTCTCGCGGACATAGGGATACGGAGGGACGCCATGGACGATGTCCTTGATGGCGGCGTTGACCGATTTGCTCCATGCAAGAGCCCGGGCGAGGACAGGGTCGCGCGTTTTCTTGACGGCTTCCTCGAGCGCAGGATTGCCGAGCCTGGTTTCTTTGCTTGACCACTCTCTCAGGGAAGGGACTTCCGCAATCTTGACTCCTCTTTTCTTGACCTCCGGTCTTTCGGCGAGGAGGTCGAACGTCATCAGAAGAGCCGGGAAGCGATTGATTCCCCGCCACTTGGAATAGAGATTGATGAACTCGGCGACTTCGCGTGCGTATTTTGAGACGGCCTGGAGGTCCCAGTACTTGATGATGTTGGGGATGAAGCATTCCTTGTGCTTGATCTCCATCGTGTCGAAAGCGCAGCCGTCGGAATCAAT
>Ga0315289_10014774_pt1 | contig 10873 bp, 12 predicted proteins | sample YL17G11_40_MG_FD_203452 | JGI IMG/M metagenome (GOLD analysis project Ga0315289, IMG submission 203452) | Sediment microbial communities from Yellowstone Lake, YNP, Wyoming, USA - YL17G11_40 | ecosystem: Environmental > Aquatic > Freshwater > Lake > Sediment | place: USA: Wyoming | collected...
GCAACCTGCTGGCCATGGTCGACGTTCTGGGCCATACCACCACCTTTACCTACAGCCCGGATTTCAATCTGGTGACCGGCATTACCGACGCAAGCGGAGTAGTAACCAGCTACGAATATGATCCCAACGGCAACCTTAATACGATCACCGACGCTCTCGGCAACAATACGGTTATTACCAACGACAATAACGGCAATCCTTTGACTACGCGGGATGCCTTGGGTAATACCACAGTATACCAATATGACGCCTACGAACAGCCGGCAGCAGTCATTGATGCACTTGGCCACAAGACCCAGTACGATCACGATATCAGCGGCAATCTTTTAAACGTAATCGACGCCAAGGGCGACAAGACCGCCTTTACTTATGACGCTCTTAACCGGTTGATCAACACCACCTATCCCGATTTAACCAGCACAAGCCTTGCCTATGACGCTTTTGGCAACAAGACCAGCTTCACCGATCCAAAAGGCCAGGTTACCGCCTATGCGTATGACAACGCCGAACGCTTGATCAAGATCACCGACCCGTTAGGCGCGACAGTCAGCCAGGCTTACGATAATAACGGCAACCTGTTATCCTTGACCGACCAGAATAATAACACGACCACTTACACTTACGACGTCCTGGATCGCCTCTTAACGGAAACCACGCCCTTAGGTAAAATTACCAGCTATGCTTATGATGCCAACGGCAACAAACTCGCCTGTACCGATCCCAACGGCGTGATTATCAATTATGCTTATGATACTCTTAACCGCCTGATCACTAAAACCTACCCGGACGCAAGCCAGATCAGTTACGCCTACGACGTTTTAAGCCGTTTGACTACAGTTACGGATAAGTCCGGCGCGATCAACTACACTTACGACGCGCTGGGCCAGTTGCTTAGTGAAACCAGCCCAACCGGCGCGATGGTCAGCTACTTTTACGACAGCGTAGGCAACCGCATTGCCATGACCGCGGGCAATAAGGCCGTTCAGTATACTTATGACGCGCTGAATCGGTTAACCAGCCTGCTTGATCCGTCCGGCAATAAAACCCGATACGTTTATGACGAGCTTTCTGATTTAATCAATACGGCTTATCCTAACGGCGCCGGTATAAATTACGCCTACGACAATATGCAAAGGGTAATCAGTCTGACCAATAAGGACGCCGGCAGTAAAGCGTTCGCGTCATACACCTATCTTTACGACCCTGCGGGCATGGTAACCAAAGTTACGTGGATTGACGGCGCGGTTGTCGAGTACGCCTACGATAAGACGTATCAGCTTACCCGGGAGTTCAAGACCGAACTTAACCCTAAAGGCAAAATCAAAACCGCTTACGACTATATTTACGTTTATGATCCGGCCGGTAACCGTTTGCAAATGGAAGTAAACGGCAAGGTTGAGAAAAATTACGCTTATGATATTGAAAATAAACTGCTTCAATTTACCAGGGCGAAGAACGGCGCTCTTTTAAAGACCGTTACTTATGGGTATGATTTAAACGGCAATCGTTTATCAAAAACCGCCGACCTTGCAGACGAAGAGGATGGTAGCTTGACCCAATACGCCTACGACTACGAGAACCGCCTGACCTCTATCACCCCCGGGGTGGGAAGTCAGGGGTCTGAGGCGGACACCCCGGGGGTGATCAGTTACGCCTACGATGCCCTTGGCCGCCGTATCCGGGCCACCGAAAACAGCATGACTATGGATTATCTCTATGACGGCTCAAGCGTTATCGCGGAAACCGATCCTGCCGGCGTGACTACTTATGCCCGTAACCCTTACGCCGCCGGCGGCATCGCTGGTATCATCAGCATGACCAAGCCGAATGGTAAAATCTTTTATTATCACTATGACGCGCAAGGCAACGTCGTAGGTCTAACCAACGAAAAAGGCAAATCCGTCAGCGAATATGGCTATGAAGCCTTTGGCCGGGTCACGGAGAAGGAAGGCTCATTCAAAAGCAACCCGTACCGTTTCAGCACCAAAGAACACGGCCCAGACAATCTTTACTACTACGGCGCGCGCTATTATGACCCGCAGGCGGGTCGTTGGCTTACGCAGGATCCGCTGGGGATGGTGGATGGGCCCAACACATACGCGTTCATCGGCAATAATCCGGTAAACTTCGTTGATCCGTGGGGCGAGCAGGAAGCGGTATTGGGCGGCGGGTTGACTACTATTATCAACCGCTTATCCAGCAGCCAGTTCATGCAGCAACAGGGGAATAAGCACAGCGGGGTTGAGAGGAGTGCGACGGGGGGTGAAGAAGGTATCGGTTCAGGAGGGGATGATCCTTGGTGGAAGAAGTTGTGGGATTGGTTGAAGAGATTACGAGATAAATCAGATCAAAACCGTCCACAGGGTAAAAATATTAAGTGGGATTCCGAACGACAACGATGGGTAGATGATAATTATGTTTATACTTATGACAAACGGTCACACGACAAAAGAGGGGGAGGTCCACATTGGGATAGAGGCCCCCAGAAGGGCGGTCCCGGTGAATGGTCGCCCGATGGCACTAACTGGTATCCTAAATAACAGGAGGATAGCATGGAATATGGCGATGCAAAACTTAAAATTACTTACGATAAGGCTAATCAAGAAATTTGGATCAGAGGAGATAAGCGCGGGTTAGAGTTTTTAGCTGATTGTTGTAACAGGGTGATTGGTAAGACCAATCCGTCAGGCCATATTCATCTTCAGTGGCAGATGAATAATTTAGAAAAGGGTTCGGTTTCTACGCGTTTAGAATATTCCGATACTATCGAAGATTATAAATAGAATTCCGAGGAATTGTGCCCGTCCAAATTGACATCGCAACCTTTGCCGAATTGAGACCGTATAGATTTTCGCCTCAAAACGCATGTTTCCCGAATTGATTTGTATTTTTGGACCCAAACGCGTCAGATTCTGACGCAATCGGTAAAAAAACTGCCCGAACAGTGGCGAAAAGGGGACAGACACCTTTTTCCCCTCACGGGAATTTTGGGCACACGGCTTGTTTTTTATATGAGAAAGGCATTTTTTTATTTAGCTTTTATTTTTTCCCTGCAATTCCTGCAATTCGCGGGTTCATCGGCTTTTTGCCAAGTCCTGCCGGATTTTATTTTCTCATCGGCAGGCAACCGTCTTGAAAACCGTCTGGTCCCTATCGTTGTAGGGGCGGGCCTTGCGTCCGCCCGTTATGATTACACCTATGATGCCCTGGGCCGCCGTATCCGGGCAATAGAAAACGGCGTGACCGCAGATTATCTCTACGACAGTATGAGCGCTATATCGGAAACTAACGCGGACGGCGTGACCGCTTATACTCGTAACCCATATGCCGAAGGCGGCATCGGCGGTATCGTCAGCATGATCAAGCCCAACGGTAAGGTGTTTTACTATCATTACGACGCGCAAGGTAACGTCGTAGGCTTGACCAACGAAAAAGGCAAATCCGTCAGCGAATATGGCTATGAAGCCTTTGGCCGGGTCACGGAGAAGGAAGGTTCATTCAAAGGCAACCCGTACCGTTTTAGCACCAAAGAACACGGCCCAGACAATCTTTACTACTACGGCGCGCGCTATTATGACCCGCAGGCCGGCCGCTGGCCGCGGCGATCGACTGGATGATCTTTTTGTTCATGGCTGCGGCAAAATCCCTGGGCGGGGTGCCCGGTACGTTTTTCGCCTGCCGCTTCAACGCTGCCGCCGCCGGTCTTTATTATTGCCTTCTTTTTGCCGCCCTGTGGGCCTGGTTAGAGGTTATTTTCCCGAGGCGGAGGGCAGGTGAATGGCGGGGATTGACACGTCTAATACCTTCTGGTATAGTTGATGAAATGAAAAGAAAAAATATCGTTGTTTTGCTGGTTTTTGGGCTCTTGGCCGCCGCAAGCGGATGCGCCGGCGCGCCCCCCAAGAAGGACGATAAGGTATTGGCCGCCGAGTCTCACGCCAAGTACCTCAAGGCGATGGAGTTTTACGATAAGGCCAAATACGGCGCGGCGATCGGGCGTTTGCGCCAACTGGTCAAGCTTTATCCCACCCAGGACGATGCCGCCGACGCCCAGTATTATATCGGCCGGTCTTTTGAGGCGGTCAAGGACCCTTTCCCGGCTTTTAAAGCTTACGAGGTGGCGATCGAGAAATATCCCAACAGCCATAAAATAACCGAGATGATCAAGCGCCAGTATGACATCGGCCAGGCTTATTTAGCTAAGACCCATTCGCGCTGGGTCTACGGCTTTATCGAACACCCGGCGGTGGAGGTGTTCACGACTATCGGCGACAAGTCGCCTTATTCGGAGTACGCCGACCAGGCTTATTACCAGGCCGGCATGCTTTTGATGAAATTGCGTGAATACGATAAAGCTAAAGAAGTATTTACCAAAATAGTGGACAATTATCCCCGCAGCGAGTGGTACGTCACTGCGAAATATCAGGTGGCGATGGCTGTAGCCGAGGGGTTTCGCGGTTCGGATTACGACGCTCTGATGGTGGAAGACGCCATCGAAAAGTTCGGAGATTTCCTTAAAGCCGCGCCGGCAGATTCCGAAATAGCCGCTAAAGCCGAGCAGAAGCTGGATTTCCTGAAAGAACAGATGGCCAAAAAAAGTTTTGATACCGCTATGTTTTATTGGCGGCAGCATAAGTACCCGAGCGCGGGTTTGTATCTCAAGCAGGTGCTCGACCGCTATCCCGATACTGCTTACGCAAGAAGCGCCAAGGAACAGCTGGCGCGTCTGCCGGAGGAATGATCTATCCGTATGCGTCGAGTCATCTGTCAGCTGTTATCTGTCATCTGTCTTTTGTCCGGTTGCGGCTATACCACTCGGGGCTGCCTTTATCCGGAAAGGACCATAGTCATAAAAGCCGTTACCAATGAAATAGACGTGACCAACGCCGATTATCGTTCGATCGGCTCGGCCGAAAATCCGATATTGCTGGAAAAGGACCTGACCACTTCACTTATAAAAAAGTTCAACCTCGACGGCGCCTTGCGGGTGACTAAAGACTCGGCGGGAGCCCTCGCGCTTACCTGCGCCATAACCGATTATCACAAAGAAGCTCTGCGTTACGTTTCCAACGACGTCAACAATCCCGAACAGGAAAAGCTCTATCTTAGCGTTTCCCTAAAACTCCAACGGGGCGATCAGGTCATTAAACAAGAACGCGTAGTCGGCGAGACTTCATTTTATCTTTCTGCTAAGAGCGAGGCCGTTGCCCGGGTTGATCTGATCGAAGATGCCGGCCGCAAGATACTGGCCTGGGTAGTGGAAGACTGGTGATACCGACAAATCATCATGGCCGATGAGTTTAACACAAAACAACGTTTCTTCCTTGTGGCCGGTCCGGATTATAACCGGCGCCGGCTGGTTGTCGAAGACATCAAGAAAAAAATATCCGTTGTCCCGCAGGCCCTGAATACCTTTACTTTTTACGGCAAAGACACTGATTTGGAGGATTTTCGCAAGCGTTCGCTTACTTTATCTTTCGGCCAGTCAGGCATAGTCTTGATCAAAGAACCGTTGAGTTTGCCCGCCCCGGTAAAAGAGTTCATCGCCAATAATCTTTCCCGGATACTCGCCGCCAATTTCCTGATCTGCGATTCCAGCATCGACTTAAGCGCACGATCCGGCCGTAAGCCGGACAAGTTTTGGGAGACCTTAGCGGCTAAGGCTTATCTGATTAGAGCTAATTCAGCTGCCGGGCCGGACTATCTGGAAGCCTTCAAGCTTAGTCTGCGGCGCAATGACCTCGGGCAAGCCGCCCTGGCTGCCGAACGGATGTTTGAAGCGGATACCTCTTCCCGGGACCCGGGACCTTTACTTATAGGGATATTGAACGCTCAGTGCCTCTGGTTAGCTGATCGGGGTTTAAGACGAAGGTGGCTGCGTTATATCTGGAAAGCCGACCGGCAGATGAAAGAAAAAGGTTTAAGCGCGAGATTGGTCATGACGCGGCTGTTAGGGCAGCTGGCAGATAAGGGGTAAAAATGTCCAATTCCCTAATGTCTAATGACCAATGAGGTTTCATTAGACATTCGTCATTAGGAAATTAGTCATTGCGCTATACGCTGATTATTTGGTTTTATTAAGCAGTTTAGTCAGGCGGCTTTTACTCCGGCTGGCCTTGTTAGGGTGGATGACGTTTTTGGACGCAGCCCGGTCGAGGATTTTATAAACAGCCTTAAGCGCCGTAGCGCGCGCGCCGGTATCGGCGGCAGCCAAAGATTTCTTGAACTGCTTGATCGCTGATTTGACCCGATTCTGCAGCTTCAGGTTTTTTTCGTGGCGGCGAACGTTTTTCCTTAAGTCTTTTTGACCGGCTTTTCTTTGCGGCATATAGATTACTCTCCTTTATATTATACGATTATTCAAGGCTGGTGGGATTTTATAAAAATAACCCGTATTTGTCAAGGAAATTATCTACCCTCCTTCGCTAAAGCTACGGAGGGTTTCACTAAATAGCGATTCTGTGAGGAGTTCATGTTTAAGAAAGTCATAAAAAATACTTCGTTGATGAGTTCAGGCGTGCTGACTTCGCGGATACTGGGTTACATCCGGGATATAATACTTGCTTATTTTTTCGGCGCCTCGGCGGTCCTGGAAGCGTTTTTGGTGGCTTTCCGGCTGCCTAACCTTTTTCGCAGTATTTTCGCCGAAGGTTTCAGCGATTCCGTGGCTACCCCGGTGCTTTCGGAATACCACGACGACAAATCGCGGTTGTTTGAACTGGGCAACCATGTTTTTTCCCTGTTTTGGGTGGTGTTGAGCGTGTTCACGGTCTTAGGTGTTATTTTCAGCCGGCAGCTGGTGGGTTTGATCGCCTTTGGCTGGCACGCCGATCCAGTACGGTTTGAACTGGCCGTATCGTTTACCCGGATAACTTTTGTTTATCTGCTGATGATCGGGGTGTCTTCCAACATCACATCCATACTTTACGTCCGCCGGTTGTTTTTTGTGCCGGCTTTTAACCCCGTGTTTTTGAACGTCACTTTTATTCCCGGCGTGATCTTTTTCACCAAGTATTTTCCCACCTATATCCTGGTATTTTGCGTGCTGGTCGCGGGGCTCTTGGAAGTGATCTTTCCCCTGATCTTTTTAAAGCGGGAAGGGTTTTTCTTTAAATTCGACATTAAGGCGGCTCTGCGTGATTCCCAGATATTGCGTATGTTTAAACTGTTTTTACCGCGGGTCTGGTCAAGCATCAATTACCAGTTAAGCGTGTTTGTGGATACCATATTGTCGTCATGGATAGCGGTAGTGGGCACCGGCGGAGTCGCCGCGCTTTATTACGCCAACCGTTTTATCCAGCTGCCCTTCGCGCTGGTGGCGTTATCTTTGGCCCAGGTGGTAGTGGTGGATTTTTCCATCTACCATAAAGACGGCAAGATCGAAGAGTTTAAAAAGCTGTTTATTTTTTCCTTCCAGAGCGTACTGCTCCTGATCATCCCGGTCAGCATGCTCTACGTTTTCCTATCGCGGGCGATCATCGACGTTTTTTATTGCCGGGGCGCTTTTGGCCCGGACCTGATCGTTCCCACCGCCGACTTTCTTTTATACTGTTCGCTGGGGCTGACCCTGGCCTGCCTGAACAAGCTGATGACTACCTGCTTTTACGCCCTTAAAGACACCGCCACCCCGGCTAAAGCTACTACCGTGACTTTGCTGGTTAACACCGCGGCAAGCATCGCTTTGATGTTTCCTTTGAAAGTCGGCGGTATCGGCCTGGGCACCAGCATCGCCGGCCTGGTCAACTTCGTGATCCTCTATAAAGCCCTGGTCAAACAAGTGGGAAGTTTTGATTGGCAGGATACCCGGGAACAATTATTTAAAATACTCTCGCTCAGCTTGATCATGGCCTTAGCCGCCGAAGTGGTCTGGTTTTACTTACCGTATAACCGTTATGTCCGATTGTCCGCGGCGCTGCTTTCGGCGTTGGTCATCTTTATCGCGGCCGGCCGGCTGTGGAACCTGAAACCTCTGGACCGTTTATGGAAACGGGACTAAAAGCCAAAGTTAAGGCGTTTCCCGAAACGCCGGGGGTCTACCTGATCAAGGATGCCGGCGGCCGCCTGCTTTACGTGGGTAAGGCGATAAACCTGCGCAAACGGCTGAGCAGTTATTTTTTGGCCGGGCGCGATCTTAAAGTCCGGGCCCTGATGGAGCGTGCCCGCGGCATAGAGTATATCGAATGCCGCGACGAGGCCCAGGCTTTGCTTCTGGAAGCTTCATTGATAAAAGAACGCAAAACCCCTTACAACATCGAGTTGCGCGACGACAAAAGCTATCCTTACCTGCAAATATCCCGGGGAGAATATCCCAGGATATTTGTGGGCCGGCCCAAAGCTAAATCTGCCGGCAAATTGATCGGTCCTTTTACGTCGGCTTTCGCGCTTAAGTCGGCCCTGGCCACCGTGCGTAAAGTCTTCGGTTTTCGTACCTGCCGGGTCATGCCTAAAAGAGTCTGTCTTTATTATCATTTAAAACTTTGTCCGGGGCCCTGCGTTGGCCGGATAAATCCCCAGGCTTACGCGGCCATGGTGTCAGCAGTAGGCCGGATATTAAAAGGCGAGCGCCGCAAGCTGTCGAAAGAGTTGACCGGCCAGATGAACAGCTTCGCCGCTAAAAATAATTTTGAAGCCGCGGCTTTTATCCGGGATAAGCTGGCCGACCTGGAGCTGCTTTATGCGGGTAAGGCCCGGCCGCATGAGTTGACGGCTTTGCGGGACGCTTTAAACCTGACCCGCACGCCTCTGGTCATAGAGGCTATAGATATTTCTTCGACCGGCGGGCTTCAAGCCACGGGGTCAGTGGTGGTGTTTCACGCCGGCTCTCCCGACCGATCCAGCTATCGCCGGTTTCGCATCAAGACCGTGCCGCGCGCCGACGATTTTAGCCGTATCGGGGAAGTGGTCCGACGCCGATATTCGCGCCTGTCCGCCGAACAACGGTCTTTACCTGACCTGGTGCTGGTTGACGGCGGGCTGGGCCAGGTCAACCGGGCTAAACAGGAATTGGAATCGCTTAAGCTGGATATCCCGGTCATCGGCCTGGCCAAAGAAAACGAGGAGATCTGGCTGCCAGGAACGAGCCGGCCGCGGGTATTGGCTAAAAATCATCCCGGTTTGCAGGTCTTGCAGCGCCTGCGCGATGAAGCCCACCGGTTTGCCCACAAATATCATCTGCTTTTACGCGGGAAAAAGGCTTGGGAATAGTTTTCCTGCCGGTAAAAACTGTGGTAAAATCTCCCTTAATGACGGATTTTGAAAAGCGCGTTCTGCGCGAGGCGTTAAAGATACCGCTGGGTGAAACCAGAAGTTATCAGTGGCTGGCGAAAAAATGCGGCAAGCCCAAAGCCGTCCGCGCCGCGGCCAACGCGTTAGCGAAAAATCCCTGGCCTTTACTGGTTCCCTGCCATCGGGTCACAGCCTTAAACGGCCCGGGCGGGTATAATCTGGGTAAGGGGTTGAAAAAAGGCCTGCTGGGGCTGGAGAAAAAAATAATCCGTGAATTAAACGGATAAGGAAAGTTTTGACAATGCATACAAATAGCATAAAATATATGCATAGGAGGTATTTATGCGGACCACACTCAATCTTCCCGAAGGATTAATAAAAGAGGCGCAGAGGATCACGCATTGCCAGACCAAGACCGAGACCATTCTTACGGCTTTAAGCGATTTGATCCGCAAAGCCAAAATAAGGCGGCTTAAAGATTTTCGCGGAAAAATAAAACTGTCGGTGGACCTGGATATTTTGAGGCAAAGATGAAAAGGGTTTTGGTTGATTCCTCGGTGTGGGTCGACTATTTTTCCGGCGGTGGCGCAACGGCAGTCTTGTCCGACCTGATCGATCTTAATCTGCCTTGCGTCAATGGCTTGATCCTGACCGAGCTGATTCCTTTTTTGATCCGCAAAAATCAAAATGAACCGGCAAGATTGTTGGCAGAATTGGAAAGCGTCCCGCTGGATATTAACTGGAAAGGATTGACCGAGATGCAAACCATTAATCTGGCGCGGGGAATCAATAAGGTCGGCGTCCCCGATCTAATCATTGCCCAGAATGTTATGCAAAACGATTTGGAATTGTTTTCGCTCGACAAGCATTTCACGCTTATGTCCAAAGTGTTTAAATTCAAGATGTTTCGTTGACCGATAAAGATGGATTTTGAACGGGTTTTTAAAAATATTATTAAGGCTTTTAAAGATAATGACGTTCGATACGGACTGATCGGCGGCTATGCTTTGGGCTTATATGGCGTAGTACGTTCCACGGCAGACCTGGATTTTCTTATCGATAAGAAGAAAGAAAGGATTTTAAAGCGGTTGATGGGCAATAACCTTTACGAGATCGTTCATGAAACCGATAATCTTATTCAATTCGAACACCCCACGGCTATTATGGGCAGTATAGATTTTCTTTATGCTTTCAGGGAACCTTCCTTGGCCATGTTGGAACGCGCCGTTATAAAAGGAATATTTCCCGAAAAAATACCGGTAAAAGTATTGTTGCCCGAGGATCTTATTGGTTTGAAGGTGCAGGCTATGCATAATGACGCCAAACGTATCGCGTTTGACATGGCAGACATCAGGAGTCTCATGGAGATCAACGCGCAAGCTATGGATTGGGGCATTATTGAAAAGCATTTCGCGCTTTTTAATGATGCCGGTCTTCTTAAAAAGCTGAAAAATGAGTATAAGAAAAAGTAAGCTGATAGCTGCCGGCATTTCCGAACGAAAGCGTATACGCCTGTTCACTGAATTCGCGGATTTTTTTAACCGTTTTATCAATCATCGGAAAAAAATCCGGCGGCCGTTTATTGAAAAAGATATGCGGATATAATGACGATTTACCTTTAAACTAAGGGGGGGCCATGACTTTCCGA
>Ga0315289_10014775_pt1 | contig 10873 bp, 9 predicted proteins | sample YL17G11_40_MG_FD_203452 | JGI IMG/M metagenome (GOLD analysis project Ga0315289, IMG submission 203452) | Sediment microbial communities from Yellowstone Lake, YNP, Wyoming, USA - YL17G11_40 | ecosystem: Environmental > Aquatic > Freshwater > Lake > Sediment | place: USA: Wyoming | collected...
GGGTGGGTGTGTGGCTGGTTCTTTTGTGGGGGGGTGGTGGTTTTTTTTGGTGTCCGGGCTGGCTCCCCCCCCCCCCCCCTGACCTCCTCCTCCTTGCTTTCCATCCATCGCTTGCACTCACCACGCACCCCCTTCATCTCACGCACAGTTCCTGATGGATCCGTGGTGGAACCCGGCCGTAGAGAACCAGGCGGCCGACCGGGCGCACCGGCTGGGCGCGTACAAGCCGTGCGCGATCACGCGCTTCATCATTTCGGGGAGCGTCGAGGCGCGCATCGTCAAGCTGCAACAGAAGAAGGAGGCCGCCTTCGAGGCGACGGTCGGCAAGAACGACGACGCCCTGGCTCGCCTGACGCCTGACGACCTGCAGTTCCTATTCCAATAGAGAGAGAATGAGAGAGAGGGAGAGAGCGCGGGGGTGGGGTGTGTGGGGATGCCTGCCTGTGTTTTTCTGCTTGCCCTGCCTGGGGAGATGGAGTTTTGTGTGTTACTGCCTTGCCTGCCTGCCCTGTTTTTTTCTTCACGCCCTGTTCGCACGCCCTCTCGCCGCGCAGGACTCGGGCGTGGGCAGAAAGCGGACGTGGGATAAAGAGAGCGACGTGCGCGCCGAAAAAAAAAAACCTCGCCCATTTTTTTTTTTTTGATGTCAACGTTGATACAAACAAGGATTTCCCGCCACACTGAATGCCAAACACAAGATCAGGAACACACAGTAGTAACGCAAGAAAAACAGCACGAAACTGATGTATAATAAAACACCGAAGCGCCCAACACCCAAAGGCAAAAAGACATGACGAAGGAAAAAAAAGGGGGGGAGGAAAAAACAAGGGGGAATGGGGGGAAAATGTGAGGTTAAAATGAACGCACCGACAGGCCGTATTGGCGCTATCCCGGGGCGCTGCCTTCCGCATACATTTCAGGGTAAGCATTGATTGTTTGCGTCGATAAATTGGCGCGGAACACGAGGGACGCAAGGGCCAAGCGAGGCGGGTGGGGAGTTTGGGGAAAAGGAGGGGAGGGGTGGATGTTTTTCTCTCTCCCCCTTCACCCCCACCCGGCCGGCGCCTTGCCGACCGCCGCCCCCACCCACTCGGGCGGCGGGAAGACGGCCTCAACCCGGTCCTCGGGCGCGATGGCAGGTGCCGACGCCGGCGGCGCGGGCGAGGGCGGCCCGCTGGCCTGGCCCGGGGCCACGGCCGCAGCCACAGCCTCGCCCTCCCAATCCACGCCCAGGCCGGCCGCGCCCAGCAGGGCCTCAAAGTCGACGTCGGACAGGCCACCGTCCTCGCCGGGGCGGCCCCCACCACCCGGGCTGGCGAGGAGGGCGCGGCCAGAGGCGAACACGCCGCCGCCGCCGCCGCCGCCGCCCCGCCCGCCCGCCGAGGCGCGGGGGAGCAAGGTCAGGGGCTGGCCGGCCAGGGCGGCCGCCGCGGACGCGGCCGCGTCGGACTGGCGCAGGGGCGCGGCGCCGGCCGGGGAGGTGGGCAGGGAGGGCGCCAGCAGGGGGCGAACCCGCGGCCGGGCGGGCGTGGTCCGGGCGGATGGCGGGAGCGAGCGGGGTGGGGGGGGCAGCGGCGCGCGCACCACCTTCTCGTCGTATCCCTCCCCTTCGCGGCCGTCTCCCCTCGCGGCCGCCCGGGCTTGGGCCCGGGTGAGGGGTGGGGTCGGGTCCCGCCCGGACACGGTCGGCCCGTCATCGTCAGGCGCAGCGGCGGCGTCAGGGTGGCCGTCCTCTTCGTTGTCGGAGGAAGGCTCGACGACCACCTGGCGGCCCCGCTTTTTCACAGGGGCTGGGGGGGCAGGCGCAGCAGCGGGGGGCGCGGCGGCTGCCTGGCGTTTCGCCGGCCGTGGCGTGACAGCCACCCCCTTCTCCTCCTCCTCCTGCACCACCGCCGCGCGTTTCCGCGCTGCCGCCCGGGGCAGGGCCCAGCCCCACGCCTTGAGCGCCCGCCGCGCGCCGGTCACGACCTGCCAGGCACCGGGAAAGGCGGCCAAGGCGGTGAGCGCGGCGCACAGGTCGGACGCCAGGGCCTTTGGCACGCCGCTGGCGCCGGCGGCCAGATTCGCGGCTGGGCTGTCAGACGCCAGGTAGCACAGGAAGGCCGTGCGGGCGGTGGCTGGGGCGAGGTGGTCGCTGGTGGTGGCCTGCGGTTCGCGGGTGCCACCACCTGCGGCCGCCGCGGCCGCGTGCGCGGCCGCAGCGGACAGCTCCGGCACGAGGGCGCGCAGCTCAGCCACGGCGGCGGCCGCGTCATCAAGTTCCTCATCCTCAGACCCCGCCTCCTCGTCGTCGTGCTGCCCCTCGTCCGACGCGGCGTCATCCGTGTGGCGGGAGGAGCCGGCCCGGCCACCGCAGGGCGACGCGGTGGAGGCCGGGTGGTGGTGGTGGGAGGACGGGGCCCGGGGTTGGGCCCGGGCGGGCGTGGGGGCGGCCCGGGTGGCGGTGCCTGTGGAGAGTTAGAGGAAGTGGGAAGAGAGAGAGAGGGGACGGGCGGGGCGAGTGTGTGTGAGTGGTGGCGAAAGATGGATGGATGATGGATGAATGGCTGACGGCGAGGGCGGGTTTTTTTCGAGAGAGCCGCGCGACGGGGCCCCTGCGCTGTCTTGTGAACTAGTCAATCCCGGGCGAGGCCTGGCACCGCCCAATTCACCGGCCAATTCACCGTTCCCACCCTCTACCATACCTTGCGAGGATGTCCAAGAGCCTCCTGCGGCACGGCCGCGGCCGGGCGCGGCGGGGGTAGCGGCCACAGCAGCCGTGCGCGCGACCCGATCAGTTGTTTTCAGGCTGCCTTCGCCCGCACGCCGACGGTGGCCGTCAGCGACGTGGGAGGCCCGGCGGCCGCTGCCACCAGTCCTTCCAGAAGGAGAGACGATGTCGGTCGCATCGGAGCCGGAGGAGTGGCGGTGGTGGTGGTGGTGGGAGGGCGGGGAGGCGGTCGGCCCATGTTTCAATGGGCCACCACCTCCTTTGTCGGCCGCGTGGGAGGGCATGCTGGCCTCAAACCGCGCTCAATTCGGCACTGAGGGCGATGCCAATATTAGGGCTTGTGCTAGTGGGGGAGACCCGGCTCGAGTAGGGCGTGCCTGGGGCGTGGGAGATGGAGAGGCGTGAGACCACGCGGCCGGCTTAAACAAAATGGCGCGCCCCCCCGACCCGATACACGCACTTGCGTCACGGGTGGGCGGTTGGTGCCGGTCAAGCCCGGGAAACACCTCAATATCGCATCCCAACCTCCATGTCCCTCTTTCAATTGCACGGGAAAGAGGTTTGGATGGGCGGGTGGGGTGCGGGGCGCGGCCCGCAAAAAAAAACAAATTGCAAGAGAGCGGGCCAGGGCCGCGCACGCTCTGTCGTCCTTGCGCCCCCCATTAGCAGCGAGCTGTCAGGCTCAAATGGGCCTGCTACCCCCGGGAAGTCGGAACTAGCTAACGTACTCGACATTGAGAGGGGGGCAAGGGAGATTTGGGCGGAGGCGGGCTCACCTTTGGTCGCTTTAGAAAGAAAGGGTGGCGAGCGGGAGAGGGAAGGCTGCGCGCGCGCTCGGCGTGGCCGGCTACCGGGGTCCCAGACTGCTCAGCTTTCAGCCCTTCGACGGGGCGCGGAGCCTGAAACCCAAGTATAGGTCACGAATGTGGGGGGGAATGGACCGGAAGTGGCGGCAGGGTCGCTCACGCACGGGCCGGCGATGGAAAGAAGAGTGAAAGGCGGGTGTTTTGAAAAATGCGACGTTACCACCTCCTGCTCCCTCCCACTCTTTACTCGCGAGCCAAAGACTAAAGGGGGAGCTTTTGCATACCGCGCCGCGCCCGCCCGGGCACCCACCTCCCCACCTCCTCGCCTCCCACCGCCCGCACATCCGCCCCACCATCTTTCTGGTCACCCTCGCCCGCCCCCACCCTCACTCGCGGCTGCCCGATCCCCTGGACCCCACTCGCAAACGCCCTCTTGTGCTCGGGCTGTTGCTCCCTCGCCTCCCGCCGCGCTCCACATACCACCACAATGGCTGCCATCGGCCTGGGGTCCTTGCTTTTGCTGGTAAGTTGAGGCATGGGCGACCGACCATGTGCGGAATGACGCCAACAGAGCGCTCCAACTCCGCCAAAAACAACAACTGCGCCGCGCAACACACTCCAATCGCGCGCTCAACCCTCCCTCTCTCCTTTTTTCACAGGCCGCCCTCCTCACCCTCGCCGTCCGCTGGGTGCGCGCCTGGTTTGCCCGCCTGGACGCGGACGCCGCCATCCTGTCTGCGGCCGTCACCCTGGAAGACCCGGCCTCGGCCGTCCGCGTGCCGGCGCCCTCCCTGTGGGCCGAACCCTCCAAGGCGCTGTCCGTCATCATCCCGGCCTACAACGAGGAGGCCCGCCTGCCCCGGGCGTTGGACGAGGCGTTCAGGTGAGAGAGGGCAGGGGCAGAGGGCAGGCACGCGGTGGGAGTGGGGAGGCGACGGAGAGAGGCGCGCAGCGAGCGACGCCGCGGCCGTAACCCGCCCTCAACCCTGGATCCATCCCCCTCCTCCATGACCGCCGCTGCCATGACCCCCAGCCGCGCCAGCATTCATGCACACCACGTGGCGACTGCCCCCCCACCCCCCCCACCCCCCTCACATCAATCTCTCACCGAAACACGCGCCCTCACATTTCCCCCCCCCCCCTCCCCCCCTCTTTCCTTTTTTTTCCAGCTACCTCGACCGCCGGCGCGACCGGGACGGCCCCGCCGGCGCCTTCACCTATGAGGTCATCCTCGTGGACGACGGCTCCTCCGACGCCACCGCCCGGGTGGGGTTCGACGCCGCCCGGGAGCGGGGGCTGGACACGGTGCGGGTCCTGCGCCTGCCGGCCAACCGGGGGAAGGGGGCGGCCGTGCGGGCGGGCGCACTGGTCGCGCGCGGCGACCGCCTCTTGTTCATGGACGCCGACGGTGCCACCCGCATGGCCGACCTGGACGGCCTGGACGCGGCGCTGGACGCGGCCTCCATCCGGGGGTGGCCCGGCAGTAGCGGCAGCAAGCAGGGCGGGGGCAAGGCCGCCCCCCCGGCAGCAGCCGGCGCCCCACCCCCGCTCCTGGGCGCCGCGTTTGGCTCGCGCGCGCACCTCGCGGCGGGCGCGGCCGCCAAGCGGGCCTGGCACCGCAACCTCCTCACCCGCGGCTTCCACCTGCTCGTCATCGCCGTCGCGGGCCCGGCCATCAGGGACACCCAGTGCGGCTTCAAGCTTTTCACCCGGTCCGCCGGCCGCGCCCTGTTCGGCAACCAGCGCCTGTCCCGCTGGTGCTTTGACGTCGAGCTGGCCGTCTTGGCTGCCCGGTTTGGCATCCCCATCGCGGAAGTCTCGGTCGGCTGGGCCGAAGTGCCCGGCTCCAAGGTCCGCCTCTCCTCCATCGCCCACATGTTCCTGGAGCTGTGCGCGCTGGGGGTCGGCTACGGGAGCGGGGCGTGGGCGGCCCGCGGGGAGGCGGAACTGGTGGCAGACGCGGTGGGGCAGGGGGGATGATTTTTTATGTGATGAGAGAATGAGTGTAAAAGCCCCCTACACGGCCCCGCGCCTGGCTCCGTCCTGTGCCCCCCACACGCCCTCCCAACCCCATTTCTCTGCGGTTTGTGAAAGTAGCGGGGGGTAGACACCGCGCCTCCTCTCTCCCTTCAACAACTTTGTCCCTCACCATTCCCATCCCGACCTCCCACCTCACGCCGGCCGCACGCTCCACTGGGGTTGGGCCTCGAAGAACACGCCGCCCGCCGTCATGCTATCCCCAGGCGCCAGGCCTCCCACCTCCACACACCAGGTCGGCAGCGTGCACAGCGCGCTGCCGGCCGCCCGCTCACAATTCCAGGCCTGGTCGACAAGAGACGCGTCCGGGAGCGCCCACGCCACATTTTTGGCGGGCGCGGCACCCTCATTCGAGATGATCACGTCCATTTGGTAGGCCACGCCGCGGGCGCCGGCCGCCCAGGAGGAGGTGACCCGGGAGGTGAGGCGCAGGCCAGACGGATGGGTGGCAGTCGCCTCCAGGCCGACGCCCGCGGCGGGTTGAGGGGTGGAGGCGGCAGCGGGCGGTGCGGCACCACCAGCAGCGGGCGCGGGTGTGCTGCTGCCGTCCCCGCCACCACCACGCCCACCTCCCTTGGGCGCCATGTCCACGCCCGCCGTCAGGGACGCCGGGAGTGGGCCGACGGGAGCCGCGTACGGCGCCCCGCCACCCGGGGCGCTCACCGTGCCGTCCTTGCCAAACTTTGTGGGCGCCGGGTTGATCGCGGCCAGCAGGCCGAGCTTCCACTCCTGCGGGCCTGCCCAGTCGTCGGTCAGCAGGCCGCCCGTGTCGCCCGAGTTTGGGTTGAGGCACCAAAAGAAGGAGTCGGTCAGGCCGGTCTCCCGCTGCCACTGGGCAAAGGCCAGCGCCCAGACGCGTTCCAGGGACCCGGCCTCGAAGCGGCCGCCCCACTCCCCCGGCACAATGGCCGGCACGGCCTCCGGCGGGCCGGCGCACGCGCACAGGACGGGGTGCGCCCACTGACGGGTCCAGATGTCTGCCATGTTGGATGGGAAGGACGGGTCGGAAAAGTAAGGCTGTGTGGAATGGGACGGGTGTGGTGGCAGGGGGGATGAAGAGAGAGAGGGATTGAAAAGAAAAGTTCTGAACCACCCATCTCTCCTCAAACGCGTGCACTCCACGCTCTCCCTCTCTCTCCTTTTCACTCACCTGCATGAACACACCCGGCCCATACACGTGCGGCGACAGGACCAGACGCCGCGGAATGGGCAGGGTCACGGGATTTGCCGACGCCGAACACAGCCCGCCCCCCCAGAAACAGGGTTCGGGCGACTGGAGCGGGACCGCATTCCCGGCCGTCCCCTCCACGAAGCACAGCAGGCGGGGGTTGGCGGCCAGGACGGCGGCTCCCAAGCGTTCCGCGCCCGCCCGCCAGTCCGTGGCGGGGTTGCCGTCGCCCCAGGACGCGGCGCCGTGGGGCTCATTGTTCAGGTCCGCCCCAAACACGTTCCAGGCGTGGGCGTAGCGCCGGGCGATCGTCTGCCAGGCCTTGATGACGCGCTCCTCCGGCCACGCCCCCGGCACGTACCACAGCTCCGGGATGGCGGAGGGCGCCGCCTCCATGTGGTGGCAGTCCAGCAGGATGAGGATGCCCCGGCCGGCCGCGGCGCCCACGATGGCGTCCAGCTGGGCGCCCGCCGTCAGGCCCTGGAGGGCCGGGTTGCCGCCGCCGAGGTTGGTGGGTTTGACCGTGTCCAGCTCTTCCACCAGCTGGACGGAGAAGGGCAGGCGCAGGGCGTTGAAGCCGTGGTCCGCCACGAAGTCCATGATCTCGTGGAGCGGGCGGCACCAGAGGCCGTGCAGGACGCGGTCGGCCGTCTCCAGGCCAAACCAGTTGACGCCTGGGGAAGTCGGAGAGAGAGGGGACGGAGAGAAATGGGTGCGATGGAGGACCGAGTGAGTGCGCGAGTGGTCCGTGTGAGTGGGGGCGCGCTCTGGTGGGAGCGCTGGGGGCGCGCTCTGGTAGGAGCGCTGGGGGCGCGCTTTGTTAGGAGCGCTGGGGGCGCGCTCTGGTAGGAGCGCTGGGGGCGCGCTCTGGTAGGAGCGCGTGCCGCCCAGGCACGCCGCAAAGAGAGAGAGTGGATTGGCCAGGTTGGCACGCGCGCCCCAATTTCACCTTTGAGCTTGAGGCGCGTCCCATTCACCCACAACCCTCCGGAATGTGACTCAAACACAGGTAGTCCCCCATCTGGGTCGAGCGGGTCAACTGTCGCAGGCCCGGCGGGTGGGCCCGTCGCCGTTTTCTTTGATGTAAAGAGACCCATCGGTTCAGACCACGAACTGATTAATAATCCTACAGCTCTCCTCCCTCCTCTCTCTCTCTCTCTCTCTCTCTCTCTCTCTTCTACCCACACCCCACCGCCGCCAGCGCGCACAGCTCCTCGTCCGCCAGGCTCCCCGTCAGCTCGCCCGACCGCACCTTCTCCGCGAAGGAATCGTTGGGGCACAACAGTTCGAGGCACACTAACGGCCCGCCCGCGTCCGCGTCCAGGCCGTGCACGCTCGTCGGCGGGAAGATGGCCACGTCGCCGGGCGCCAGGGCAAAGGATGCGTCATTGCAATGCCCGACTCCCGTCCCGGACAGGACGAAGAAGACCTCGCACCCGACCTCGTGCGTGTGCCTGGGCGTCTCGTGGCCCGGGTCAAAAACTTCCACGCCCACAGTGAAGGGGACGTCGTCGCGGAGGGGGTCGAAGGCCAGGGCCAGGCGGTTGGAGGCTGCCATGCGAAAGGCCGGCAAGTCAGCAAGGCGGCGGACGGACGGGACGGAGGTGGGGCCGGCCCGGCGGCGGCGGGCGGGCGGGGAGGGGGAGTGCAAGGATGATAATGGAGACGGCACCGCTGCCCGGGCGTGTGAGTGCGCGGCCGCCACGGCCGCAGCTGCGGCAGCGGGCCCGACGGTCGCAGTGGACTCGCTCTCGCTCTCATACCAGGCCGCCCGGGCGGCCGCGGCGGCCACGACAGCCGCGGCGCAGGCTGGAGTCGCCTCGGCCGGGATGGTCAGCGTGAGCGTGGCCATCGACCAGGACGCCTCCTCGCCCCTGCTGTCTTTTCCGCCGATGACCTTCTGGCGGGCGGCGGACGGGATGACGCAACAGGGCGCAGAGACGGCGGAGTCGCCGGCGCGGACGCGGACGCCCTTGCCGCGTGTGGGCGGGCGGAGCTGTTGGATCGACATAGAGAGAGAGAGAGAGGTTGGAGAGAGCACGAGGGCGCAACGAGGATTGAGGTGGGGCACGCGCACGCGAGGGGGGTCGTGGGCGCGCGCTCTCTCTCTTTTTCTCGCTCCAGCCTTACCGAACCACGGCCGTCTAGGACATATGTGTACTCAAAGCAGCCCGGATGCGACAAGGCTGCGGGAAGAGGCCGCGAAACGGGAGCGCATGTGCTCGCACTGGCGCCGCCCGAGAAGACGAGGTCGACCGCGATTGGCACGCCCGGGCTCGGCTCCACAAGGCGAGCGAGCGCTGACCCTGCTAGCCTGTAAGGCGTCCCAGGTGCGACCGGGCGGAGCGGGGTATCTGCCGCCCGGGCGACGACGGCGGATGATGAGAACATTGGCGCAAGTGAGGCAGCAGTGTCTTGACGCATTTCTCTCCCTTCTTTACACAAATTATCTATTTGTGGGTTGTTCACCCACAGTGCACCCCATTCCGGGCGCAGGCCCGAAAGAGGTGGTGCAGTATTGAGGAATGTATTGATAGGGTGAGTGCAATGAAGAGGAGGAGATGCGCCGCACACACACACACACGCACACCAGGACACGCTTCTATCAACCTCATGAGGTCTCGATGGGTAGCGCGCACGGCGGAGGGGGGTGCAGAAAAGGGGGGACGTTTGAGGGGTCCTCGCTTATTCGAACTTGGGTTGGTGGGTCACGCGTGCGTGCCATACCTCAGCCCCCGCGGTTCACGACCGACCGCCACTCGTCCAGGAGCTCGGTCGCGCCCGCCTGGGCCTGCGCCTGGAGGGCCTCCTGGTTGAGGCGGGCGACTTCCAGCAGGCGGGCGACCGGGTTGAAGGGGGCGGGTGGGGCGGTCATCTCCGGCGGGGGCGGCGGGTCGGTGGGCGGGGGGGTGGTACCGTACCCGCCGTACCCGCCGTCAGCCGCCATTAGCCGGCGCACGCCGGCAGCCGGCGCCTCGGGAGGCGAGGCAGCCGGGCGGCGGGCTGGCACGGCTGTGGCGGGGTCGGACGGCGCGCTGCCGGGCAGGTCCAGGCCGCTCGCCTGGGACGGCGTGCAGGGCGTCGCATTGGAGGCCAGCGGGCAGAATCCCGCGCACGTCAGGCGGGCCGGCCGCCCGTCGGCCGGCAGGTGGACCTGCCACAGCGGCGGGCTGCCCGGGCTGGCCGCCGTCAGGAGGGCACCTTTGCCGCCCGGCACGGCCGACCACGTTGCTTTGCAGTCGGGCGGGGTGGAGCCGAAGACGTGCACGCTCCGCCCGCCCGCCAGCCAGACAGTGGTGCAGCCTTCCGCGCCAAATTCGCGCGCAACCGCTGTCGCGGAACCCCACCAGACGGCCCCCACCTCGGCCGCAGGGGAGATGGAGATGGCCGGCTGGCCCAAAATGAAGCCCGCCTCGGGCGAGGTCGGGGGCAGCTTGCAGGCGACATAGGAGACGTCCGCGCCGTCCGCCGTCCCGCTGGGTGCGTCGGAGGTCAGAAGAAGGGCCGTGGTGGTGACCTGTCGGAGAATGGATGCGCCGAGGGAGAGAGGAGAGGGCAGGGCTGCGTGAGAGCGAGTGAACATGGATTGAGAGGGGTAAAGCGCCAGGCGGGCTGGAATGAAACAGCGGGGCTGTTTGCGCGTGGCATTGAGCTCGTTGTCAACCTCGTCCACGGCTCAACGTACGGCTACAGCCCAGTGTGGAGGGACGGTGGGTGTTCAGGGCGTCCGAGGGGGCCCCGCCGGCGGGGCGGTGAACAAAATGAAGAGGAGTGTGCGGGTCTCCCCCCCTGGTGCGCCTGCTCTCCTCCCCCACTGTCTCCTCACTCCACTCTCACCGGCTCGCCCGCAGCGGCTACCAGCGCCACCAGGCACGCCAGGGTGACAACTGCAATGGCGGACCGCAGGCCGGCCATTGCGGCGGAGAGTGAGGAGGCGTGGTTTCTTGGGAAGGAAGGAAACAAGAGTGAGGAGAAAAATCCGTGAGGAGAAAAATCCTCATTGTCTCTCTCTCTCTTTAATTATATTTACAGCCTCCGCCACCCACCCATCACCGTGTCTCCTCCTCGCCATCCAACACCCCTTCTCTCAGCGCAGGCCCGAGAGGAGGCGAGGTGGTGGTGGAGGATGGGGGCGGGATTTGAAAAGAAAAC
>Ga0315289_10014778_pt1 | contig 10873 bp, 10 predicted proteins | sample YL17G11_40_MG_FD_203452 | JGI IMG/M metagenome (GOLD analysis project Ga0315289, IMG submission 203452) | Sediment microbial communities from Yellowstone Lake, YNP, Wyoming, USA - YL17G11_40 | ecosystem: Environmental > Aquatic > Freshwater > Lake > Sediment | place: USA: Wyoming | collected...
GATGCAGTTCAAAAGTTGTGGCAAGGTCGTTTAGGAGAGGCAAAAGCTGTCCAGTATTACAGAGATTTACCAAAAAGGTTTGGTTTCAAATTAGAAGGTGAAGGTATGGAAATTGGTGCTAAGAAAATTCCTGTATCCTCTCGCCTTCCTATGGTGTTTCTAGCTGCAGGTGCAACAGCTTTAGGCGCTGGATTAATCTCTGAAGCCCAAGCTGAGGAACCAACTAGAAGAGGCATTCTTCCAGGTATACTTGGAGATGAACCTGGACAAGTCCCTACTTTCACCTCTCCTTTTACTAAGGAAAGAGTTGGATTAACTGAATTAACTGAACCAATTAAACCAATTCAAAGAGGGGGTTTTTCTATATTAGGAGATGAACCTGGAGGTAGAGGTGATCTTGAAGAACCTGGAATAACTAGAGATTTGCCTGTAGTCCAAACACCAGAAACTGTTGAATGGATTTGGGATCTTGCAAAAAAATGGGGGCCTGATATTGCTATGATGACTGGAGCTTCTGTAGCTGCAGGATCTATGATAATATCAGGAGGTATTACTGGTCCTATAGCAGTTCCTGCTACTGCTGCATTGGCTGGTGCACTTTACGGAGCAGGTAAAGTAGCTCAAAGAGGATTAGAAGGTAAACCTCCTGAACCTACTCTTACTGAAGAGATATCTGGTATAAGTATGCCAGAAGTAGCTAGACCTTTTATGGCACCTATTGAAGAAGCAGCTGTATGGGGGGGTGTTTTTCCTTTAGTAGGAAAAGGAGCTAAAGGACTTTTGAAAGGAGTTAGTTACATAGGAAAGTCAAGACCTGCAGGACCTATTAGAGAAGCAATCTGGGAAAATGTCTTTGTCAAGCCTTTCAGTGGTGGTCCTCTTGAAGCTGCTGCTTTTGGTGCAGGTGCAGGTGCTTTAGTAGGTGGAATAACTGCAGAAGATCCTTTAGAAGGTGCTTTAATAGGTGCAGGTATAGGTGCAACTGGGATGGCAGGTGCTGCAGGAATTGCTAAAATGAAAGGTTTGACTTTAAAAGAGGCTCTTCAACCAGCAATTGAAAGACTTAGAGTAAATCAACCTAATGTTGAGCGGTCTTTTCAAAAGGCTAAGGTGCAGCAAGCCTTATCTAGAGAAGTTGTGGCAAACACAATAAAGGAAGTAGAGACTTTATTACCTTCTGAGAAGAATGAATGGTTGAAAAGTATGGGAGGTGCCTCTTTTCAATCTCTTAAATCTGGAAAAGTAAAAGATCTCATTTACAGAACAGAGAAAGCTTTGGCAAAAGTTGCTGAACCTTCATTCAGGGCTTCTTTTTTAGAAGATCTTGGCAAAGGATTATCTAAACCAGTTGAAGCAGTAGAAACTAAATATACTCCTTCCTCAGTTGGTAGACTTATTAAAATTCTTGAAAAAGATTTAGTTGGTAAAGAACAAGTTTCTAAAAAAGAAATTCAAAATACTTTAAAGGAAGGAATTCAAGATCCAAGGTTTAAACCAGAATTTAAACAATACCTAAAAGATATGTATAATCTCTCCGCTGAAACGCCCAAAGAAGTAGCAAGAGTTTTAACTGAATCCACTAATGAATACTTAATTTCTAAGTTAATGAAAAATCCAGGAGTAGTTAGTAGAGTGATAAAGCCAGGCTATGTAGAGTCAACACATCCTTCAATTAAAGGTCTTTTTGTTGCTAGAGATATAGAACTTGAACTTGAAGCAATGCGCAAGATTCCCCAAATAGCAAATGCTTGGTCTAACAAATGGTTTATGGGTCCTTGGAAGACAAGCAAAGTCATCTTAAGACCTACTACCCACTTTCGCAATATGTTTGGTAACTTGTTCGCAAATGATGTCTTTGGAGGAATGAATGCCTTTGATCCAAGGAATTGGAAAATCTATGCAGATGCTGCTTCAGACCTCTACAACAAAGGACCTTATTATCAGAGGTGGAAAAAGTTAACAGGTGAAACTGGTAGGTTCGGTAGAGAAGAGATGGATCAACTAGTTCCTGCTTTGAAGTATGGAGCAAGTATTTTTGATAAAGCTTTAAATATCTTTGATACTGTTTCTTCTCCTGCCCGGTCAATGTATGCTGCAGAAGAGTCTTGGTTCAAACTAGGTAAGTTTATGTTTAACTTAAAGAATGGAATGCCCCAAATTGAAGCTGCTTATGATGCTATGAGATGCACTCTGAACTACTCAGAGATTACCCCTTTTGTTGCTCAGGTAAGAGCTAAAGCAATACCTTTTTTCACTTGGCAATCAAAGATAATCCCTATGACAGTTGAGGCTGCAGTTAAACATCCTTTACGTTTAGGTAAGTGGGTTGCCTTAGGCCTTTACTTGCAAAACTATGCTCTAGAGCAAGTAGGTATTTCAGATGGTGAATGGGAATTACTTAGAGATACTATGCCTGAGTATATGAAGAAAGGGATGTACCTTTTAATGCCCTGGAGGGATGAGAAACAACAACTTAAGTTGCTAAACTTAACTTGGTTAATTCCAGGGATAGGTGATATATCAGAAGCCTATCAAAAAGGTATACAGGATCCATTTACTTTAGCAATTCAACATCCTTTAGCAAGTACTACTGCAACTCTTCTTAGCAAAAAGACATTTTCAGGAGCTCCTCTCTACTACGATTGGGAAGATCCAATAACTAAAGCATCAAAGACTTTAGGTTTTGTGTGGCAAATGTGGTCACCTGCACCCGCTCCAGGAAATATTGACTGGCAAACTCTTCAAGATGCAATCCAAGAAAGACCTGAAGCTTTGTCAGTTGAAGAAGCTGTTGCAAGCCAATTTGGTTTTAGATTAAAATCGGTTGATCCAGTCCAGATGAAGAGGAGATCAGAGGCTGTAAAGAGGATTCATGAATCAGAGATTACTACTGAAATGAAGCGGGAGTTGAGAAGAGCTACAAACCCTGAAGATATTAGTGATATTCTTGATAAGTATCGCAGACTTCGTCTTGAAGAGAGACAACCTTAGGTCTTCCAGCTCTCTTAAGTGGCCAACCTTTTTCTTTAGCTACTTTTATCATCGTCTGTCTGCAAACTTTATATTTTCTCCCTAATTCTTTGTTAGTTAAGGTATTATACTCTAACCTGCATATCTTACAAGTTTGTCTCTTAGTGTAGTTAGAACCTCCTCTACTTCTTATTTTTATTCCTAACTGCCTTGCTTTTTCCTTTAAAGTTACACAGGAAACATAACCATCAGTTATTTCTGCTATCTGCTTCCAACTTCTACCCAACCTACTATAAAATTGATCTAAAGTATCTCTTAAAGTTATTGGAACATCATAGTCGTCTAACATACCTCTATCTATTAAGTAAAGCAATAAAAAGTCTTGAACTCTTTCCCAATTTATCATCTTGGTTCCCTCTTAGCTAATGTGTAGGAGTAATCACCAGGTTTACCAACGTAAGTTATTACTTTTGTCTTTTTCAAGAGACTAAGAGCTTCATAGAATTGAGCTTCTCCTAAACTCAAAAACCTGTAAACTTTTCTAAGTAGTATATTCTCTTCTAAAGTCCCATGAACTCTTAAAAGATCTTGGATTTCTTGCGTCAAGTGCATCCTAGGGTGCGTAGTTAATCTTTCAATCCGAGGTGATATTTCATCTTCAAGAGATCTTAAAAGGTCTTTTGCTTCAAGTAAGGACTCTCCTGTAAGTTCAAATCTTTCCTTATTAAGATCTAAAAGAACTCCTATTTTTAATATCTGTTCAGTTTCTCTTTCCTTGTAAGCATCTAGTTGTGGATCTCCTGTAGGAGTAAAACCTCTATAGTACTCTTCATATACCTCTTTTGAGCCAGCAGCCCATTCAATTTTTCCCTTCAAAGTCTTGAATCCAGAAAACTTCCTAACTATTTCTTTCCATTGAGATTCTTTAGGTTTCTTAGGATGTGGGACCCGCTTATACCAGTTGGGGGGCATCTCAACAATTATAAAGCGAGACATAAATCCACCCGTAAAAGCATCTTGTGGTAACATCTGTTGCAACCAATTAGGAGTTGAACCTCCCAAGATTGAAATGCAGTTATTTTTTAGAGTATTTTTCCCCCTGCCTATTGTCTCTGATTGCCAAGTTTCTCTATAGTCATAAAGATCTGTAATTAAAGATACAAGACCTATGTTATACTGTTGTCTACCAAAAAAAACTGACAGTTCGGGAGCCTTCACCAATCCAGTTGCATCTCGAGGTCCAATCCTAATCATCTCTTTTTGGTGGAGGGGCATACTTAAAGCATTAACTATTGCTTCAGGTGTGATCTTGTCAGCTAAGATCCTAACTTCTTCACAAGCCTGAGTTAAACAATTCACGGCCATGTTGATAGTGGAAGTTTTGTGACCTCTTTGTGGAGGACTTAAAAGTACTATCCAGGGGTTAGGAAACAGTTTAGGTAAGAGACCTTCGTCACCTCTCTGGACCCAAACTTTATTGTTAATTGCTGCCCCCATAACGCAACAAGCACTGAAAAACCTAAAGCGGGGGCAAGCTTCTAAACCATCACCAAATTTGAGGTAATCCCCTAACCATCCTGTTTTAGGAAGATAAGGCCCAATAGAATCAAAAAGCCTTAAATTCTGTTTTTCCTGGTTTTCCAGGCTAATCCCTTCTTCATCCTCCACTTGCTTGCTTGTCTCGTTGTTGGTTTCAGATTCAGTTCTTGGCATGCTTTTATAAACCTTTCATTTTCCTTAGCAAATTCTTTGTTGGTCAACTTTGTAACCATTTTAGTACCCCTCTGACAAAGTAGATTGTTATACCAGCCAACATTGAATAGCAGACTAATTCCCAAAAAGTCATTTTACACCTCCAATAAAGGATCTTTAATTCCAATTTCTTCAAATCCCTTTGCTCTAAACTTGCAACTTCCACAAACTCCACAAGGTTTATCCCCACCTTCATAACAAGACCAAGTTAAGTCGAAAGGAACTTTTAATTCTTGGCCTTTCAAAATTATTTCTTTCTTGTAGAGATTTATCAAGGGACTTGAAATAGAAATTGTTGGTGAAACTCCCAAAGCATAGTTTAAAGTAACTTCCATAGACTTTAAAAATCCAGGTCTACAATCAGGATAACCTGAGTAGTCAAGAAAGTTCCAACCACCAACAATGCTAGTTGCTCCATAGTTGTATGCAACAGAGGCTGCGTAACTTAGAAAGATTAAGTTTCTACCTGGAACAAAAGATGCAGGTAGACCTCTAACTATCTGGTTCACATCTTCACTGAGACCTGTCAAGGCTGACTGAGCAGGAATCTTAATTATTAGAAGATTCCAATACCAACCAAAATATTCTGCTAATCTTTTACTAAATGTTATTTCCTTCCTGTGTCTCTGACCATAGTCAAAACATAAGGCAAGGCAATCACCATATAATCCTCGTCCCCATTTCCTTTTTGCCCATGCTGCAGCAACTGCCGAATCAAGACCTCCACTAAGAAGTATTATAGCTTTCATAACTTGACCTCCTTTAAGTCTCTCCAATTAATCCCCATCTTGGGCTTTACTGGAAATGAATAACCATCTAGTTCAGCAAAAGGTTCCTCTGCCAATTTTACCGCTTCTATCACCTCCTCCTGCCAATGATCTTTATGGACTTGAAAAAGATTGTCATCATGAACTGTTAAGCGAAGATCAAATCCTTTCTTGTAGAGTTTTAAGAGTGTAGTATTATTAACATCTCCTGCTGTTGATTGGATTGGAGTGTTATATCCCTGCCTCTTATCTAAGTTGTATCTTTTCCTTCCAAATCTAGTTTCGATGTAACCTTGGCTGGAGAGTGCTTTCTCTGTCTCTTTCCAGTAGTTGTGAACTTCAGGGTATTTGTAAAGACAAGTTTTTTGCCAACTTTCCGCTTCTGAATCTGAAACTCCGAACTCAATACCGATTGATCGCTTAGTTCTACCATACGCTGTACCAAAGAGAGTAGCTTTAGTAATGAGTCTTTGTCTTCCACTTTCCTCACCTCCATAAATTATTTTTCTTAACTCCTCATGTGGATCTTCACCTCTTTCTAAACTATCAAGTAGAGATTTAATCTTTGCAGTTATACCGAGAACTCTTAACTCTAACTGTTTAAAGTCAAGACTTACCAAGTAATGGTCTGGATCATCAGGGATGTAAATAACCCTTAAAGGTTCAGGGACATTTTGAAGATTTGGATCTTCACTTGAAAGTCTTCCAGTTCCAGTACCAAACTTGAACCTTGTATGGATTCGACCATCTTCAAGACGATCAAAGACACCTTTCAAGTAAGTACCCATTGCTTTCTCATGACCTCTGTACTCAAGAATCTTTTGATACCATTCCACATTTATATCATTTCTTTTTATTAAATATTGAAGAGTACCTTCTTGTGAATCTTTAAGACCAAAGTACTTGCAAATCTGCACGGGAGAGCCTGGATTAAGACCTAGAGGTTCAAACTCCCTTATCAGTTGCTCTTTCAGTGGGAACATCTCACCGTAAAGAGCTGCAAGGGTGTCTTGATCCACAAGAAGGCCTTTCTTTTCCATACTATTAAGGCAGGGAATTAAAGGTAAAAGTAAAGAGTTAATTAAGTACATCTCTTTACCTGAAAGTCTTTCCTTCTCCTCTTGCATAACTCTGAAAGTAGTTAAAGCATCCCAACATCCCATAGTTAGGAGTTGGTCCTTAGACATAAAACCTGTTCTTTTCATCTCCTTGTTGGAAGGTTTATAAGGTCTGATATCTGTAAACTGTTGTCTTAAGAAGTTAAGATCAGCAGGTAAATCTGGATTCAACATCTTCTGAGCAACATGGGTATCAAAAGTTAAACCTTCTACCTTAATACTTCTTTGATCTAAAAAGGCGAGGTCAAAAAGACCATTCTGAGTACACTTCTCTTTAGTCCCATCTTCTAAAAAGTTTTTAATAACTCCCCATCTCTCATCTTCTTTATGAAGATAACAAGCAACAGCGTGATTAGAGGAGTTACAAAAACTGATTCCTAAAATTTCATCTTTCCTTGAATTAAGACCAGTAGTTTCAAGATCAAAAGTTGTGACTCCCTCAAACCAGTTAAAATAACTCAGTAATTCGTTCAAACCTGGATTTAACTTAAATTGAGGTTCTTCACTAGTTACTTCTACAGTTGGGTGGAAGAACTCTTTTATCTTCACAAAGTCCTTAACTGCCTCTTCAATGTATTGTCTACTCCTCATTATGAATGAAGGGTGGTAACAAACTAAAACTGAACAGTCAAACCCAAAGGACTGGTCAAGAGAGTAAAAGTTACCTCTAATCTTTCCTATCTTTTCATCTATTCCAGTCAATACAAGTGTTGCAAGACCTCCTAAAGCAATGACCAACTCAGGTTGCAAGATGTGAATCTCTGCTTTTAATCTCCCCTTGCAACATTCAATCTCTTGTTTGGTAGGTTCTCTATCATCAGGAGTTGGGCAAGAGATTAGGTTAGTAAAGCAAAGATTTCTCTTATCAAGTCCTGCTTCAACTAAAAGTCTAAAGCACATCTTACCTGCAGGCCCGGTAAAAGGAATTTTTGTGAAGGTTTCAATCTTCCCTGGGTTTTGACCTACAAATAAAACAGGATATTGAGGATTGTCCACAAATTGCCAGGGAACTTGGGGAGATCCTTTTAGAGGGCAAGATTCGCATCTAAGTTTATCTTGATCCATTTGCAATTCTCCAAAGCAAGATTAAGTTGATCTTTGGTTAAGGTTAAGTCAAAAAATCCTTTAACGTCCTTAGTGTGGATATGAGGACAACCTTCTGATATCCATTGGCTCATAGTTTTGCCTTGAAGTGCTAACTTTATAGGCATGCTCGTATCACAGCTAATAGGGCCAAATCTTTTTATCTCCTCTGGTCGGTTTAATCCTAGAAAGTGATAACTCAAGTTTAAGATGTATTTTGGTAATTCAGGTCTGTGGTAGAAAGTTGTACAGTAGTAAGGGGATCCATTATCTATAAACCAATTCCATTCTTCTACTGATCTTACTACAACCAAGACTTTTTCTTCAGGTATTAGTTTAGTCATCTCTTTATAAGCTTTGGTTAGTTGTTCAAGAGACCATCCATCTGAATCAGGACTGACCACAAAGTCTGCATTTAACTCATAAAAAAATTTTGCCATTCTATCTGGTCGATCAGGAACTCCTAACTCGTTAAAACTATTGTCTAAGATAACACGTCTATCTCCTCTTTTTTCTTTTATGAAATCTCTGTAGTGGGGGTTCATACAGAGAAAACTCAAGATAAAGTAGAGGTCTTGATACTGGTCAAAATCATCCAGATGTGCCAAAGGGACTTCATAAGAAAATTTTGTCATTATCATCCTTCCTCTGTTTAATATGGAAGTACTATTCTTCTCTCTTCTTTCTCTTCTTTCTTTGCTTGTATAGCTTGATTTGCTATTCTCAGAAAGTTGTGTACTACAACTTCACACTTCTCGCACATAAAAATCATTAGTGTTTGACCTCTTATCTGGATAGTACGGGTATCTTTCAAAGGTGTTTTAGTATGTTTTCCACATAAGAGGCAGAATTCCTTTGGTTTTTCTTCTTTTAACCCTTTGTCTTTTTTGCTCATAAGTAGCTTTTAACCTCCACTCCTTGGAATTTGTCCATCAAGTGACACATTGGACATCCTTCACCTTTATTAAAGTTCTTGTCAAAGTTGGGCAAAGTTCGAAATAAAGGTATATCTGCTCGAACTATTTTTTTAGTTTCACATTGAGTTAAGACAAACTGGATTACAGAATCTATACACTCCTGTGTTAAAACTCTTGGTGCTATGAAAATTGGACAGTCATTCCTTACAAAAGGTTCAACTCTTTTAAAGTTTTCCAACCAAATCTCTTCATCAGTATGTCTCCAATAAAGTCGAACATCATGAGCATGATAAACTGCACTTTTAATGAAAGGAAGTCCTGGTTTAGGACCAATAGAAAGATGGTCTATCTTCGTCCAGTCGAAATCGAAGATTCCAGTCGTGTCAAGCCACACTTTAAAGTTTGCTTCATGAAGTGCATCCGCAAGAGGATCAAAATCAGAGATGCAGGGATCATCTCCCCCAAAAAAGATCCACTTTTTGCCTATCTCAAGACATTTGTCTATAATCTCTACAGTGGACATCATCTTAAACTTTGCCTCTCTTGTAGTCTTCATATAGCAAAACTCTGTGAACTGTGGTGGTGTGGAAGTTCTAACCAAAGTCATAGGTTCACCCATTCTTGGACCTTGACCTTGAATCGTCGGGTAGATATGAATGATTGGGTAAAGTTTTTCTTTCATTTTAGACCTCCTTTATTTGTTTTATAATCTTCTACTACTTAAAGTTTCAATTTCAATCCCTCCTCTTGAGGAGAAATGTCCTCCAACTATCAGTTTATCTGGTTTAAGAACCTTCCAAAGGTCTGAGCAAATTTTTTCAGTTATCTGCTCTGCAAATCCTCTGTATTGTCTGTATGCCCCTAAGTAGAGTTTTAAAGATTTACTTTCAAGACAAGAATTTATAGGAGCGTAAGTTACTTTAAAATGAGCGTAATCAGGTTGGCCTGTAATTGGGCAAAGTGAAGTAAACTCTTTGCAAGTAAGAGCTACTTCTTCAACTCCTGGATTTGGGAAAGTATCAAGTGCTTTTGGGTTTGGATTTTCGTATTGATATTCTCTTTTTGGTTTTAACCATTTCAAATCCCTTCTAGTTTTTTCCATATCAACCTCGCTGCCTGGTTAGTGGTTAACATCTTTTTTGGTAATGGATTTACTTTGTTTAGAGTTTTAAGCATGTCTGTTCTAGTAGTTGGTAACATTATCTGTGTTACTAGGATTTTTTCCATGAAAAGTTCTTTTGCTAAACAAATTGTCAATTCTTGAAGTGCTGCCTTACTACAGTTGTAAGCAATTTGTTGAACTGGATGTTTTACTATGTCCCAACTGTTTATGTTTAAAATTATTGGTTGGCTAGCAAATCTTTCCAATCCGTATAGATCTCTAATTAATAGAAAAGGGGCTCTCACATTTATTCTAAATGTGTGGTCCCATTCTAGTAAGTCAGAGTCTACAAAAGGACTGGTAAAAAAATATCCAGCATTGTTTATCAAAACGTCTATCTTAGACTTTAAACTAATAACGAAATCTGCTATTTGTTGGGGAGAGGTTAAGTCACAAGTTAAACTTCCAAAGCTAATAACTTCACAACCTTTCTTGGTCAAAAGTTCAGCAGTTGCTTTACCTATTCCTCTTGTTGCTCCTGTTATGAGAACCCTTTTTCCTTTTAGTTTCATCTAAGACCCTCCTTATTCTAGACATAGGATCTGGACATTCCCACTTTTCGTAATAACCTCCTAAAGCTTTCAAAACTTTGATATAACCTAAGACAATGTAATTCCAAGCATCTGCAAGTTCTTCCTGCAACTCTTCATAGGGGTTTTTTATTAACTCTGTTCCATGGGTTTCTGTTCCCTTTTTCATCTTCTGAACACTTTTTTCGTAAAGTTCTTTTAAAACTTGGAGCGCTTCAGCAAGATCTACATGAACCTTTTCTTTTTCCATCATCTCACCTCCTTTATCCTTCTATCTTACATTTATAACTTTGTGAACTTGGCAACAAAACCTTATTTTTGGATTTTCCAAACAGTATTCTACTGCTCTGTCTACATTTACTTTGAGTAATTCTGGACCGTTAGCTATTGGCATTAACCACTTATCTTTGTTTCTGCATTTAGGTAGTAAATCTTTTATGAGATCCACCCACCCTTCAAAACCACAAAGAAACTTTATCTCATTAGCATAGGTTAACATAAAGTCTGGAACATCTTTGCTTTTAGGACTTACTGCAACCCAATCAAAATCTAAGGTATCTGGTATTATAGTTCC
>Ga0315289_10014779_pt1 | contig 10872 bp, 8 predicted proteins | sample YL17G11_40_MG_FD_203452 | JGI IMG/M metagenome (GOLD analysis project Ga0315289, IMG submission 203452) | Sediment microbial communities from Yellowstone Lake, YNP, Wyoming, USA - YL17G11_40 | ecosystem: Environmental > Aquatic > Freshwater > Lake > Sediment | place: USA: Wyoming | collected...
TTCAAAGTCGTCCCCACCCTCTGTTTGGTCTTGGCTGAGATGTAAATTAAAGGAACATGATCAAGAAACGGAGCCTCCCGTTTTATTCTTTTGGTATAATAATCTGCGGTTTTGTCATCTTTTTCTACAAGATCCCATTTGTTTACTCCAATCACCATCCCTTTCTTTAGATCATCTACCTCGCCGATTATCTTTATGTCCTGATTTACCAACCCGACTTGTGCTTCGATCAAAGTCAAAGCTACGTCACAACGTTGAATGCCTCTTAAAGTTCTAAGTGAAGTATAATATTCTATCCCATTTTCGATCTTTGACTTACGTCTTAAGCCGGCTGTATCTATTAGCGTATAATTTATACCGTTGATCTCTATGTCCGTATCTATCGAATCACGGGTGGTTCCGGGAGATTCTGTGACGATGAGCTTCTCTTCGCCTAAGAGTGAGTTGACGAAGGAAGATTTCCCCACATTGGGTCTTCCGATCACTGCCACCTTGATGCTTACTTCTCTCTCCTCTTTTGCAGATTCCTCCCCGCCCTCGGCGAGATTTTCAACAGGTAAAGATTCGGCAATAAGATCAAGAAGGTCTCCGATGTTTGTTCCATTTAAGCCGGAAACAGGCATCGGCTCTCCCAGTCCCAATTTGTTTAAAAGAGGAAGATCAGCCTCATCTTTTTGGCTATCCACTTTGTTAGCCACCAACAGAACCTTCTTTTCCATTTTCCTTAAGCGGTTGGCAATTTCTAAATCAATATTCTGTGCCCCGACTTTGCCATCTATTAAGAAGATGACCATATCGGCTTCGGATATAGCAATCTCCGCTTGAGCTTTGACCAGTCTCTCCATCTCGGTTCTGCTCTCCGGGACAAAACCTCCGGTATCCACCAGATAGAACTCTTTTCTGTTCCAGGTGGTAGAGGCATAATTTCTGTCACGAGTCACCCCGGGCTCGTCATCGACCACCGCTATCCTTCTTTTCAGAAGCCGGTTAAACAGGGTCGATTTCCCTACATTTGGTCTTCCAATTATGGCAACGATCGGTAAAGGCATGGTCTACAGTGGCAAATTAAATTTCGATTTTTCTATATACCTCGTCAATCTTTTCTTGTAGCACAATTGTTAATCGAATGGCTTTTGCCATTTTCATATAATGGTCAATCTCATCCAGAGAAAGTTTTCGACTTTTTCTGTCCTTCAGATATTTCTCCATCACCTGGTAAGCCCCAATTCGGTATTTCCACACTTCTTTTGAGATACCCTCAAAATACTGTTCTTTATTTATGAAAACTATCTGGTTCTGTTCATCATACACAACTTTCTCCATCATATTGGAGCCACCTTTTGGAAAACCAACCTCGGTGTCAGCCAGGGATGAATGCTTGAGCAAATGAAGCTCGACAAGCTCTTTCCCAAGACTATTTAACTCTTTGAATACCTCGTTATTTGAGGGTAACGGCACTTTTGGAAAATCTATCTTGAGAAATTCTTCATAGCGTTTGCGGTAAGTAGGAGAATAAAGAACAGCGTAAATGTAGTAAAAAATTTCTTCTGCTTCCGGCTCTTTCCCAAGCGAGTCTTTTACAGTTTGCAAGAACTCAGGGGTGAAGTTTGTTACACTATCTGCTTTGTGTGCTTCATCATCAAACATTTGCCTTTCGGGTTCATCCGGGTAGAGGTAGAGGGAAAAGAAGTAAGGAGCACCTCTATTACTTAAGAACATTCTTCTGTCTGATATTCTATCGCCTACGAAGATATGAGAAAAACCACTTTCGATAACAACCTCCCTCATACACAGTAAAGCAATATTTTTCTTTTTAAGATTATTCATAAAGGGTAACCTAGGCCTGTCGATCAAAGTTGGTTCATAACAGATAATCCTCATATCAAAAGGTCGGTATGCATAAGGATAAATCTTATCTTCAGGTCTTTGATCTCTAATCTTTAGTCTTGCTTCAGCTAACTTCCAAGTCCCTGTATCCTTAAGGTTCAAGCTTTGAGCAACCAATTCATCGGGTAATCTCCCGGTGAATATCCTGAGCCTTTGGAGTATTTCTTCTTTTGTAAATCCGACCACGAAATGATCTCGATGTGTTGTTACCCCACTCGACCACTCCTTAAAAATCTCCGTCACCTTCCAGAACTTATCATACTCAGATTGGAGGGCAAAATCTTTGGGAACAAAAAAATAGTAAGGTGTGGTAGGTTTAAGTTCCTGCCACTTGGTTGTCTTTACATCATTTTCCAAAAGGTATTTATATTTTTCGCTTCTCAGTCCCCACAGGTCGGCATAGAAGATTTTGGCTGATTTCTTTTCGCTCATGTCACCTCTACCCCTCTTGTCTTAACCTCGTCTCCAACGAATGTGCCGCTCTTCTCCGTTTCAAATTCTTTCACGGTAAGTCCAAGTATCTCCATTGGTCTTTTTATTCCCATGCGGGCGCTACCCAAAAAGCACAGGCGCTCCCAAAGGTCCATATCTTTAAAATCATCAGACACCACAAGCAAATCTATATCACTCTCCTCTCTGGCTCTTCCAGAGGCATAAGAGCCGTAGAGGATGATCTTTTTAACCGTAATCCCTAACGCTTCGAGCTTGCGCCTATATTCCGTTATAATTTGATGAATTTCTTTATCCATTGAAAAACCTCCTTTGTTTTCGTCAAAATGAGTTTGGTTCTTTCCCGTGAAAAATCCTTGAACATCATTTGGAAATCCCTTGGGTATCTGGTCACTACGCTTAAGTTGCTAATTTCCACGATGAACTTCTCCATAGCTTGATCTGGGGATAACCTCGCCCGCCCCACAAGATATTCTAAGTCATGTGTTTTAGGTGGCGTTTCCCCGGTAATTTCTTGAACTTTTGCCTTAAGCACCTTCTCCAGAGCCAGATGGCACATAAAGACCGTATAAATATATCTTCCTGCTTTAAACATGTGCTCAGCGGTCTCTAAATCATAGGAGGCTGAATCCAACCAATTCTTAACTTCTTTTTTCATTGGTCTTCTCCATATTTTAAAAACAATGCTATCGCCACGCCCTGTTGGATGTCAAAGACATTTTCGTCCTTACCGCCTTCAGGGGTCTTTTCGCCAATTCTGGAAGAACCATGAAGGTTCAGGATATAAATCTCATCAAAGGTCTCCAAAAGTTTCTTTCTCATCCCTCGATGGATTATACCGGAAAGATAGGAATTATTAGTGATAAATCCCAAGATTCCTTTGCCTGCCTGGTCTATTTTCCAATGGGCAAAGCGAATGAACTTTATATAATCATCTGAAAGGGGCTGAATATTCCGCTCATCCCTTACATCCTCTTTATACTCATCCATCAAATTTTCTATGAACTCCGACTTGTTCTCTGAACTAACTGAATAGGGTGGATTGCCAAGGACCACCAGAATCGGGACTTTTTCCTTTATTCTCTTTGCTTCCTGACCCTCTTTGGCAAGGTCGATGAGAAAACTTATCTGCTTTGGCTCTTTCATCTCCAGAGTATTTGTCAGGTAGAATTGAAACCGTTCATCCTTTTTGAACTGATAACCCATCTCCTCCAAAACCATAGAAACCTTGAAGTGTCCTACTGTATATGGAGCGACCAGAATCTCGAAAGCGTGGAAGTGTGGCAAGACATGTTCTTCTATGTAAGATGTGATTAGCCCTTCCTTCTTCTTTTCTTCCAACTCCTTCTGGACCTGCTTAATTGCTTGAACTACAAATGTGAGAGTTCCGGCGGCGGGATCGAGAAGAGTAACATCACTTGTGGCAAGCCCTTCGACCTTTCCAAATTTCTCCTTCAAAAGCTTATGAATGGACCTCACAATGTAGGAAACCACAGGCAAGGGGGTATAGTAAACCCCCAAACGCTCTCTTTCCTTCGGATTATAAGTGGCAAGAAAGGTCTCGTAAAAGTGAATGACCGGATCTTCCTCCCAACGAGTGGTCTTGAATTCTTTAAGGATTGATGGAATATCCGCTTTTTCAAGCACCTGGCTTATGTCATCAACAATCCAGGTCAGGGATTCAGGGAAATGGGGTCCCGTCATAGAGTAGAATATCTCTTTGAGCAGAGGTAAGCTTTCAGGTATTGATTTCCAGGCGGTTTCCCTTTTGAACCCATTTTTGACCTTTCCCATGGATCCTGCGGACATCCTCGCAGCAAAAAGCCCGTAGGTGATGGTCTGGGCATAAAGATCAGCAAATCTCTCCTTTGTCAGAGTTTCTATGAGTTCTTCCTGAAAAGCTTTATAGAATCTTGTTACTTCCTCATTTTCTCTTAAAAGCTCTTCCTGTAAGATGTGCTCAAGGAATCGAGTCTTCTTTGCAAGTTCAACAGAGAGATCAGATGATTTTTGAATCTCAGGCGTTGAAAAGGATAGGAATTTTTCTAAAAGTTCATAGAATAAATCTAACTTCTCTGGGTCGGGAGGGTGCTTCAGAGTTTGTAAGGTAAATTGGCGTCCCACCTCTACCTTGTCTATGAGATTGCCGTGTCTATATAATCTGAACTCCAGGAAATTGGTTAAAATAAGGTTTGGCAAAGAACCACGATATCTTTCGAGCTGCTCGGAGTCTTCGATTTCTTTGAGGTTGGCATCCGGTGTTTTGGCTTCGATATATCCAATGATTTCGCCATTCTTACCAATACGAAAATCAGGAATTCCTGCTTCTGTTTTTTTGGGCAGAACCAGAACGGTTGTTCCCGCTTGCATCGGAAAAAGTAGGGAACATTCCTCAAGGAGCTGTTTAAATGATGGATAGAAGCTTTCTTCTCTGAAACTCCCGCCTGTATAAATCTCATGGATTTCTTTGAAGTAGGCTCTAAGAGCTTTCTCTATCTTATTTCTTTCTGTTTTGTTCATCGGAAAAGATATGGTTAGCGAATTAAACGGATTTGCCGGATTTTAAGTTTTTTTTGATCTCATTCTAAGATGGCTTTCGGTTATAGATGACCTTTAGGGTCGCCCCTACATCCCTTTGAATATCTTGGTTAAGGTTTTCACCAAATCATACGATCCAATTATCACTTTTCTGTCGAATTCATTTTCCATGTCTTGGGGAGTCATATCATCTAAGAAAAGACCATCTTGATTTATGCAATTGGGCGGAAGAAGAATTAAATCTCCCATTTCTTTTTGTTTTTTTAAAGTATTGAGCATATCCACGCCGGTCAAAAGACCTGTAACCGTTACAGTTGGTCCAAAGAAATCATTTTTTACAGTCATAATTTTGATCTTTAGACCCGGTATTATGTTAAGTCTGTTTTCAACAATTTTTTTGATCAGCCTGAAGGCGGATACTCCAGTTACCAAAGTTATGCTAAGATTTCCCTTTAAGCTTTTGGGCAAAAGTTTTTGTTTTATTTGAAATTGGTCCGAAAATTTTCGCATCATCCCCACGCCATTTTCTATCTGATCGAAATCATCATAATATTTTTTATTCGGAATGTCAAGTCCGGCTTTAGTAAAGAATTCGTCTGAGGCGTAGACGAAACCCATTTTAAATCTTTTTCTGAAAAGTTTTTGCCATCCGTCCACCAGTTTAACAATTTCTAAAGAATACTTTTTGTCGACCGGTTTTATCTTGGGCAGATTTTGCCTATGTCGAGTTAGACCGACTGGCACTAAGGCTAAAGATTTCACCTGAGGATAAAAGGAAGATAACTCCAGAACCGATTTTGCCAAATGTATCCCATCATTTACGCCCGGACATAAAACAATCTGAGTGTGCATCTCGATTCCTCCCTTTGCCAATTTTCTGAGAATGGGCATGATCTCGGGAATCTTTTGATTTGACAAAATTTGCTTACGCAGGTTTTCATCGGTGGTGTGAACGGAAATATAAAGGGGGCTAAGCCTTTGTTGTATAATCCGATTAACATCTTCATCTGAAGTATTAGTTAAAGTAATGAAATTCCCATGTAAGAATGAAAGCCGATAATCTTCATCTTTGAAATAGAGGGACTTCCTCATTCCTTTGGGAAGCTGATGAACAAAACAAAAAATGCAATTGTTTTTACAACTCTTATACTTTATTTCATAAAACTCCAATCCCAAATCTTGGTCGGGTCTTTTTCTCAATTTGACCGTTTTTATCTTTTCCTTTTTATCTTTGAGTTTTAAAGTGAGGATAGCTTCAGATGAGTGGAACTTGTAATCTATAACATCATTTATGGGATGACCGTTTATCTCCAAAAGCTCATCATCCGGAAAAATGGGATGGAAGGAAGCGATGCCTCCGTTTCTAATTGATTTGATTTTCATTCTACCTGGAATGCGATGTAGCTTCACTTTCGCAGGCTAAAGCCTGTGGCTACAACTACATTTCAAGAGAGCGCGAAACAAGTTTCGCTACTCCTCCCGTGAATCATCGTCTATCAACTGCACCAATTCGGTATAGATCAAAGAACATCTTTAGATATTGAATAATACAATTCAAAACTGCAGCTATTGCAATGAATAGAAAAATTTCTTTCAAAAAGTCGAAGCGGACAACATAAAGTATAACGGTGATTGCCCAGACCCAAGAATTGAGCTTTCCCCAATTATTGGACATTGGAAATAAATCCTTTCTTTTGACCAATAAGATTGCCCCAACAAGGGTCAAAAAATCTTTAAGAAATAAAAGAGCAGCCGCCCAGATAGGAAATCCCCGATGAAAAATGATAAATATCACAAAGATCCCCAAGCCTAATTTATCTGCCAAAGGATCCAAAATTTTTCCCAAATCGGTGATCTGATTCAATCTTCTGGCAAAATATCCATCCAGAACATCGGAGGCAATGGCAACCAGCATCAAAAGGACAGCGATATAATAGCCTGTGGTGGTGTCTTGAGCTAAAAAATAGAAGATAATAGGCAAAAGAAGGATGCGGAAAATAGCCAGAAGATTGGGTATAAGAAAGAAATCCTTTCTTTTAATCACCATTTTGCGATCAAAGTTCTAACTGACTTTAGTCAGGTTTTAGCTTCCGCCACTAAAGTGGCTGGGAACTGCTTAGTTTAGATAGCGCAATCTGAAGATTGCGGCTACAAAACTTGAATCCGTTTAATCCGTTGACCCATTGCCTGAGGTTCGTTCTAACTGACTTTAGTCGAGTTTGAGCCTACGCCACTAAAGTGGCTGGGAACTGCTTAGTTTAGATAGCGCAATCTAAAGATTGCGGCTACAAAACTTGAATCCGTTTAATCCGTTGACCCATTGCCTGAGGTTCGTTCTAACTGACTTTAGTCAGGTTTTAGCTTCCGCCACTAAAGTGGCTGGGAACTGCTTAGTTTAGATAGCGCAATCTAAAGATTGCGGCTACAAAACTTGAATCCGTTTAATCCGTTGACCCATTGCCTGAGGTTCGTTCTAACTGACTTTAGTCAGGTTTTAGCTTCCGCCACTAAAGTGGCTGGGAACTGCTTAGTTTAGATAGCGCAATCTAAAGATTGCGGCTACAAAACTTGAATCCGTTTAATCCGTTGACCCATTGCCTGAGGTTCGTTCTAACTGACTTTAGTCGGGTTTGAGCCTACGCCACTAAAGTGGCTGGGAACTACTTAGTTCAGATAGCGCAATCTGAAGATTGCGGCTACATCCGTTCTGTCCGCTTAATCCGCTGACCTGTTCGAGGCTTTGATCATCTCCTTAGCTTGCTTTAAAGTCAGTTCACTTATTTTCTCTCCAGAGATCATGCGGGCGATTTCCTTTACCCTCTCCTCTTCTTTCAATTTTTTAATTTGGGTAACCGTCCTTCCTTTTGAACTTTCTTTGAATACTTTGAAATGATGATCTGCCTGAGAGGCGATCTGCTGGAGGTGGGTAATCACAATTACCTGATGTGACGAGGCTAAATTCTTCAAACTTTTTCCCACAGCCGAAGCCACCTCACCACCGATTCCCACATCAATCTCATCAAAGATCATAGTGGAAACCTGATCGGCTTTAGCTAAGATCGATTTGAGCGCCAACATTATTCTCGATATCTCCCCGCCAGAGGCAATTTTGGCTAATGGTTTTAACTCCTCTCCGGGATTGGGGGAGACGAAAAACTCCACCTGATCCATGCCTTTCTCATCAGCAAAATATCTCTTGCCATCTATTTCCAAGAGTCCATTTTCATCTTCTTGAGACGTGATTTTTACATTAAATTTAGTCTTATTCATTCCTAATCCACTTAAGGTAGTTTGAATCTTTTTGGCTAAGACAATAGCTTTGGTTTTTCTTTTTTGGGAAAGCAAAAGGCAGTCCTTTTTAAAAGCACCCGAAAGCCTTTTGATTTCTTCTTTTAATCCATTAATGATTTGATCTTTATTTTCAATTTTATTTAAATCCTCTTTTATCTTTTGTGCATAGGTTAGGATTTCATCAATCGTATTCCCATATTTTTTCTTCAGGGTATTAATCAGGTTCAACCTCTCCCTTATCATTTCCAGTTTTTCCGGATCGAATTCTAAGGAGTCTTTGTAACCTTCCAAAAATCTTGACAGCTCTTGAAGCTGAATCAGACACGAATCCAAACTTTCTGCCGGCTCTTTCAATCGTGAATCCAGTTCTTTTCCCTTCTTTATTTCTTTGGAAGAGATAGCCAGCCTCTCTTGTATTGATCCTTCTCCCTCATGAAGATTTTGATAAATGGATGAAGATAATTGATAGAGTTCCTCTATGTTCTCCAATATCTTTTTATCTTGAATTAGCTTCTCCTCTTCTCCTAAAGACAGATTAGATTGTTCGATTTCCTTTATCTGAAAATCATAGAGGGCTTTCCTCTCTTGGTCTTGTTTCTTACTTTTCTCCAATTCTTCTAATTGTCTCTGCTTTTCTTTCAATCTATAATAATTCTGGCTGACTGAAGTTAATAAATCATTCAGATCACCATAATCATCCAGATATTCTATATGTCTTCCTACATTCAAAAGCGATTGGTGTTCATGCTGTCCATGCAAATCGGCTAATCTATCCCCGATTGATTTCAGACTACCCAAGGTCATCTGTCTGTCATTGAGAAAACAACGACTGACTCCTTTGCCTGAAATCTCTCTTCGAATTATCAGTACGTTGTCCGGACAGTTTATTCCCAATGGGGCTAACAAATTCTTAAAAATTTGATCGGACTCTAACTCAAAACTTGCCTCGATTATTGCATTATCAAAGCCGGTCCTGACCACATCAGAACTCGCCCTTTCCCCTAAGACCAAATTCACCGCCCCCACTATGATTGACTTTCCCGCACCAGTGGCTCCGGTGAGGACATTCAATCCCGGATGAAACTCCACTTCCAAATCCTCGACTAAAGCATAATTTCTTATTCTAAGATTTTTCAACATGTGAGGGCATCTCTCCTTTTTGAGAGACCTCTCCCCCTATCTCCCCCTCTCCACATTTGTGGAGAGGGGAACCGGGGGTGAGGTGGAAACAGTCACAATTTTGTCCCAAACATACTTCTATGCGTAGCAATTATTTTGAAGAAGATTACAAAATATTAGAGTTCCAACCACTTTTGAACTAATTTATTCCCCTAACTTTGGTCTGGCGCCCCAGTGAAGCTTTGTTCTTAAAATATCATAAAATGATCTATCTTTGAATTTGATCAAATTGACCGAATGTTTGGCTTTACGAACCAAGACCGAACTGCCAGATTTCAAAGCGAAAGCTACTTGTCCGTCGATGGTCAAAACAGCTTCCCGTTGAGCAAGCTCTCCTCGTTGAGCAAGCTCAACCACTACTTTCAATTTTTCGTTTTCGGAAAAAATTATGGGGCGTGAGGCAAATGTATGCGGACAGATGGGAGAGACGATAATGAGATTTGTCTTTGGATTTATTATTGGTCCTCCGGCGGCTAAGCAATAAGCGGTCGATCCAGTAGGGGTGGAGATTATCAAACCATCGGCGGAATAGGAACAGATGAATTCGTCATTAGCATAAAGATGCATCTGGAACAATCGTGCTACTTCGCCTTTGTCTATAACCACATCATTCAGGGCATATTGGTCGAACTTTTTTAACCCTTCCACCTCGGTCTCTAAAACCATCCTCTTCTCAATGAAAAAATCCCCATTTTTCAACTTGTCTAAGGTTCTATCAATATCATTAGAAGTGATCTCGGTCAAAAATCCCAAGCCACCCAAATTTATCCCGAGGATGGGGGTTTGGTGTTCGCTCACTGCACGTGCGGAGGCGAGCATGGTCCCATCCCCTCCCAAAGAAATTATCATTTCACAAACCTGCCAGAGCTTTTCTCTGGGAGAAGATTTTTCTTTGTAATCGACTAAAGTGCAAAGCTCCTCATCCAAGAAGAAATCGACTTTATTCTCCTTTGCCCATTGGATGATCTTTTCCACCACCTCTTTGGTCAGAGGCTTTTTGATGTTAGCGATGATTCCAATGCTTTTCATATATAATCTCTTTAGATTTCTACCTCTCCCCCTGTATCCCCCTCTCCACAGGTGTGGAGAGGGGGAACAAAAAGGGGGTGAGGTTTAAAGTTTTCATTTTGTCGGGTAGCTTCGCAATCCAACCTACCTATCTATGGCGGGTCGGATGAATCCGACCGCTACAATGGATCTTTTAATACTTCACGGGTTAAATCTTGTTATTTTCCTTTATCAATATTTTGGCTGGCGTAAGAAGCCTATCCATGTCTTCGATCTGTAAATTTTGTTTTCTTAGCAGTTCAGGATAGTATTTTATCAAAGTTTCATTAAACATATAAGCGATTTTTTGCTCAAGAAAATTGGGATGCCCCACATAGGAAGATGAAGTTAGCTCTTGTATTAATTTTTTCTGCCTGGACTTGGGGGCAATAATTACCAGTCTTCGATCATGTCCAATTCTGTCATGGACTTTCAGTAAAGCATGGAATCTCTCAAGTGCACTTAAAATTCCTGTCCTCT